>Ga0209480_10003367_pt1 | contig 10472 bp, 10 predicted proteins | sample JI61114C2DNA_FD_187501 | JGI IMG/M metagenome (GOLD analysis project Ga0209480, IMG submission 187501) | Wastewater effluent complex algal communities from Wisconsin, to seasonally profile nutrient transformation and Carbon sequestration -... | ecosystem: Engineered > WWTP > Effluent > Algae...
ACATGCAAACGCGAACATTGACAGAGCAGAAAATCGATGTCGCGCATCTCGCCACCGGCATGTACGTGCATCGACTTGATCGCGACTGGCTCGGCACGCCGTTTTCACTCGAAGGTTTCTATATCCGGTCACCGGAAGACATCCAGACGATTCGCAAAATATGCGATTACGTCATCATCGACCTGAAACGCAGCAACCTGAATTTCATCGTCAGCAAATATCACGAAAAGCCGCCGGAAGAAAAACTGAAGGTGCGCGAGTATTTCAATACCGCTACCATCGCCGAAGAACTGCCTAAAGCCCAGATCGCGCACCAGAATGCCTCGTCGCTCGCCAGTACCATTATTTCGGATGTGCGCGCCGGTAAAAAACTGAATCTTGACGATGTGCGATCAGCTGTAGAGCCGGTTGTGCAAAGTGTCTTGCGTAATGCCGATGCATTTTTCTGGATCAGCAACCTGCGCAAGCGCGATGCCTACCAGTATAGCCATGCGATCAATTGCAGTTTGCTGGCCGTGGCGCTCGGCCGTCACATGGGCTTTGCCGAATCTGTCCTGATGAACCTCGCCACCGGCGGCTTGTTACTGGATGTCGGCAAATATGAATTGCCGCAGGATGTGCTCGACAACCCCGAGCCGCTGAGCAAAACCGAGATGGTACTGGTGCGGCGCCACGTGGCATTCAGCATGCAAATCCTGGAGAGTTCGGGTGTGCACAATCTCGACGTCATCAACATGGTGCGGACACATCATGAGCGCTATGACGGCAGCGGCTATCCCAGTCACCTGATCCGCAACCAGATCCCCTTGTTTGGCCGCATGGCCGGCGTCATCGACAGTTACGACGCGATGACCAGTCATCGACCGTATCGAAAGGCCATGTCGCCGCACAAGGCATTGCAGGAAATCTATCGCCAGCGCAATGTCCTGTTTCAGGGCGATATCGTGGAACAATTCATGCAATGCCTGAGTGTCTATCCGACCGGTTCGTTGGTGGAATTGAATTCGGGTGAAGTGGCCATCGTGATGGCACAGAATCAGGCCAGGCGCTTGCGACCGAGGGTGATGATTTTGAGTACGCCGGACAAAAAACTCAAAGACTCGTTTACGGAAGTCGACCTGTTCATGCACGCCTTGCATGACGACCAGCAAACGCATCTCGAAATCATCGGCACATTGGAAAGCGGTGCCTATGGCATCGACCCGGCCGAACTCTATCTGACACCCAATACATGAGTCTGGCCGGACTAGCAGATTTTCCAGGCCTGAGAGGCGGAAAGCATGCTTAGTCGCGATGATTTTTTTGCGGCGCTGATGCAGCAAGCCATGCAACTGCCGGCGGGCAAGAAAATGGGTCTTATCCTTGCCCGTATTCAGCGTCTCGGCGAGATAAACATCATCATGGATAGCGAGTTGATCGATGCGGCGCAGGCGCGTATCGAAAGATCGCTGAGGCCGGATGACCGGGTGGCAAAAATCGGCGCCTGCGATTTCATCATCTTCCTGGCCGACTTGAAGAATATCAACCATGCTGCGCTGGCCGCCAACAGTTTGGTGCGGGGATTTCAGGAGCCCTTGGTGGTCAGTTCCGGCCCGGTGCAGGCGACCATCGCGATGGGGGTTTCGGTATTTCCGGATCACGGCGATGAACCGGAAATACTCTGCAAGCATGCCGAAATTGCCTTTGGAAGGGCGATTCATAGCAGCGACCGATATGCGATATACGATAGTCACGAAGAGAAAATAAAAATCCTCTATCCGGAATTCCAGGAAGCAATCAACAATAACCGTCTTGAAGTCTATCTGCAGCCATTCTGGGATCTGCGCAGGAAAAAAGTGATCGGTGCAGAATCGCTGGCTCGCTGGAAAAGCCCGGTACATGGTTTTGTGAGCCCTGACCAATTCATTCCATTCGCAGAGCAAACCGGCCTGATAGGTTCGCTGACACGCTGGAGTGTCAATGCCACCTTGTATCATTGCAGCGAGTTGAAACAGGCGGGCTTTGATCTGAGTTTCGGCATTAATTTGTCTGCCCGTGTTTTTCATGAGCAGGGAATCGTCGAACAGATACTCGGAGCCTTGAATATTTTCGATGTGCCAGCCACCAATCTCGTGTTGGAAGTCACCGAAAGCGCCATCATGTCCGATCTGAAATTGAGTGCGCGTGTGCTGGAAAGTTTGCGCGACAAAGGTGTCAGGATTTCGATTGATGATTTTGGCTGCGGCTATTCCTCGTTTGAATATCTCAAGCAGTTTCCGGCCACCGAACTGAAAATCGACAAATCCTTTGTCTTCGATATCACCCGCAGTGCGCGGGCGGCACAGCTGGTGCGATCCATGATTGATCTGGCCCATCATCTGGACATTGTCGCGATTGCCGAAGGCGTCGAAGATCAGGAAACAGCCGACTTACTGACTGAAATGGATTGCGATTTCGCGCAGGGATATTTTTATAGTCGGCCAAAACCTGCCGAACAATTTGTTGCCGAGATGATGAATTTGTAGTGGTTCCTGGGATGTTTTTATAGGGGGGTTGGTATGAGTGACTTTACAAATGAATTGCTCAGATTGAGCGAAATGCGCGAGAAGGGATTGATTTCCCAGGAAGAATTCGAGGCTGCGAAAGCAAGATTGTTCGGCACCCCGGAGCCACCGGAGACCGAGAATGCGGGGCCGCCTGAATTGCCCGAGCCCGCCACCGTGGTGATGACCATGAATCCTCCTGAGCCACCTCAGGCACCACCCGCGGCTTCGCCACCAGCAGCTTCAAAGGAAGTTCCACCGGGTATTGCAGGCTGGTCCTGGGGGGCGTTTTTATGGAACTGGATCTGGGCAATTTTCAATAACACCTGGATCGGGCTGCTGGCATTGATTCCCGGTGTGAATCTCGTGATGATTTTTGTTCTTGGATTCAAAGGCCGTGAGTGGGCCTGGAAAAACAAGCAATGGGATAGCGTCGAACACTTCAATCGTGTTCAGAGGAAATGGTCGCTTTGGGGGATATGGCTGATGCTCGGCGGTCTGCTACTGGCGATACTTCTTACGGTTGCCAGTTTCATGTTTCTTGGCATGGCGGGCTCAAAAATATCCAATAACATGGATGCGTACAGCATCCCGGCCAGCGAGACGAATGACGGGGTGACTGCCAGCACCGAGCCAGCACCTGCTGCTGTTGAAGAAACGGCTACGGCCACCGATGCTGCGACAGGCGAGCCTGCACCGGCATTGACAGAAGAGGCGGCATCAGCGGTTGATGAAGATGCCAGCAATGAACCTGTGGCGGCCGACGATACAGCAGGGCAGGATGCCGTTGCCGAACAGGAAAGAAAACATCAGGAAGAGCTGGAGAAAACACGTGCCGAAGCCGCCGCCGCAAAAGCGGAAGCCGCCAAGGCAAAAAAAGAGGCGATGAAGGCTGAAAAAGCATTGGCCGAACAACGTCGTCGCGAGCGCGAAGAGGAAGAACGTTTGGCCCGGGAACAGGCAGAACAGGAACAAATGCAATGCCCTTATTCAAGATCGCAACCGCTGACCTGTTCCAGCCGGCAGGGGCAGCCCGCCATTTGTGACTGGAATTTCAGGGCCTGCGGTAATCCAAGGATAGCGAAAAAGGAATCCAAAACGACTTGCGATCGCAAGGTGGAATGGGACACGGAAAACAACCAGTTGATCGTGACCGACGGTTGCCGGGCGCAGTTCATTCCAGTGCAATGATCCTTGCAAAAAAAAAACGGCCCTCCGGGGCCGTTTTTTTATGTCCGCAATCATGAGTGTCATCTCAAAACAGTAATGCCCGAATGACCATTGCGAAGGTCATTGCTCCGATAATTGCGAGCAGGGTCAGTTTCATTCGCAACATTTTTTTCTCGGGCGTAATCTGATCTTGATCCTTGAACTGCAAGCCGGGGAAATACGGATTCTGGATTTTATCCTCCAGTAAATCGGCGTCATGCAGAATTTCGCGCGCCTTGGTGTAGTCCTCCGCTTTCAGTACCCAGACCGCAGGGTACTGGCTGCTGTCGGCCTGCCGTTTTTTATCGGTGTAGCTGTGCTCGCGGCGGCTATTGCCCTTGTAGCTGCGACCCTGGGTAATCTTGGTTTCGATACCGGCGTCATTGAATAATTTATTCACGCCTTCGACATTTTCCAGGCGAGGCGATGAAAACATTTGTCGCATTATTTTGCTTCCTTTGGATCAGTCTCCGGCAACACGCGGATCAAGCCTTCCTGTGCGGTGGACGCCACCAAAATGCCATCGCGCGTAAAAAACTGTCCGCGCGCAAGGCCGCGCGCATTCTGCGCAGTCGGACTGTCGAGCGAATACAGCAACCAGTCGTCGACGCGGAACGGACGATGGAACCACATCGCATGATCCAGGCTCGCCATCTGCACGTTCGGCTGGTAGTAGCTGATGCCGTGCGGAAAGGTCGTGGTGCCCAGCAAATAAAAATCGGAAGCATAGGCGAGTAGGGCTCGATGCAGTTCCGGGGCATCATCGACCTTGTCGATCAGGCGCAACCAGACTTGCTGGTAAGGCGGCCGCTTCGGCGGTTTGACTTCGTCGCGCGGATAGATCGGACGCATTTCGAACGGCCCCATGCGCGATAGCCAGCGCTGCATTTTCGCGGGCAGTTTTTCCATGACTTCGGGAGCGGGCGAGATGTTCGGTTCGACGTCTTCCGGCATCGGTACTTCGGGCATGTGGAACTGGTGCGATACGCCGGGTTCATCGTGCTGGAACGATGCGGCGAACACGAAAATGGGTTGTCCGTGCTGGATCGCGGTCACGCGGCGTACGGAAAAACTGTGGCCGTCACGGGTTCTGTCAACGTGATAAATTATCGGTGCTTCGATATCGCCTGCGCGCAGGAAATACGCATGGATCGAATGGACTGCGCGTGCATCCTCGACTGTTTGTTGCGCAGCCGAAAGTGCCTGCCCCAACACTTGTCCACCGAACACATATTTTGTGCCGATATCGCGGCTCTGGCCCCGGAACAGGTTATCTTCCAGGCGTTCGAGCGTCAGTAGGGCGACGAGTTCTGCAACAACGGGATGGCTCATGGCGTCACCTGGGTAATTTGTTTCAATTCGACGGCTGCCAAAATTTCCTGCCAGGGAAATTGCGGACCGGGATCGCGTTTGCGAAATACAGTTTTATCCGGATCATCGCTGGCCGTAACCTCAGCGGTGTCCAGATCTTCATGGCCGGCAATATACTGAAGATTCGGGCATTCCGATTTCAATCGCAGTAACAATTGTTTTAGTGCGGCAATTTGTTCGGCGGTATACGGCTCGGTCATGATTTGATTACCCGAGTCATACCAATTCGGATACCGGCCGGTATTGACGATTTCAATGCCGACCGAACGCGGGTTGAAACCACGCGTATGATTGGCAATAAGTGCAGCATCGACGTATTGGTAAACGCATCCGTCGCGGTCGATATAGTAGTGGCCACTCGCGCCGGTGCCCGCTTCATACAGAACCCGTTCGCCATACTCGCGCGCCATGGCCATGTCAGGCAATTCGGTGCAATGCATCACGACCAAATCGATCTGCGACATGGGGCGTTTTTCGAGCAGATCCACATAGGGTAAAGGCTCTGTAACAAGGCGCAGGCCAGGGTCGAAAGTCGAGGTCAGGGTCATGTGTGCATGGTACCATTGGCAAGCCTTTTTTTGACCATAAATCGCATGAACGCGTTCGCCAAATTAACTTCGAATTTCCCACGTGCAGGAAAAGTGCAATGGATCGGTTTACGTCCCAAGCGCGACGTGCCGATGCAGGAAGTCAACGAGGCCAACGCGATTACCGATAAAGGCCTGCTGGGTGATCGTTATGCCTCAGGCAGCGGCAAGCGTGGCATCACACTGATACAAGCCGAGCATTTGCCGGTCATTGCGGCATTGAGCGGTCACGAAAAAATTTCACCCGCGATCTTGCGTCGCAATATCGTCGTTTCCGGCATACCACTAATCGCATTGATAGGGAAAAAATTTCGTCTCGGTGAAGTGATTCTGGAAGGTACCGATGCCTGTGATCCCTGTGAGCGGATGGAAGCCGCACTCGGTCCCGGCGCCTACAACGCAATGACGGGTCACGGCGGTTTGTGTGCCCGTATTTTGCAGGGTGGAAAAATAAGCATCGGCGATTCATTGGTGCCGATCATCGAGGAATCCGCTTGAAAGCCCACGTCATCATTTCGCACGGCCTGGAAAGCAGCCCCGATGCGACCAAGGCCACCGCGCTCAGTCGCGTCGTCGAAGCAATGGGGTGGACTTCCGAGCGGCCTGATTATCGTGATCGCGACAGTGATCCCGCCATGACCCGTCTTGGTGATGTGCATGGACGCATTGCACGTTTGCACGATCTAGCGAAAAAAGTACAGGCTCCGCTGGTTCTTGCCGGCTCGAGCATGGGGGCTTTTATTTCGGCGCGGGTCTCACTTCAAGTGCCTGTTGCGGGCCTGTTTCTCATGGCGCCGCCCACGCAGCTGGAAGGCTTTGAAATCAGATTGGAAGCAGCGGATGTTCCGACCTGCATCGTGCATGGTTGGGATGACGAGTTGATTCCGGCGAATGAAGTCGTGAAGTGGGCGCAGGTGCGTCGTAGTCAATTGGTATTGGTCAACGATTCGCATCGTTTGGCCGAGCATGTGGAATTTTGCGCTGAAGTTTTCGCGCGTTTTGTTAGATCTTTATAAATTGAGTCTGAAATGAAATTTTTTGTAGCGTGCGCGAAGGGTCTGGAATATTTACTGGCCGATGAAATGCTGGCGTTGGGTGCCGACAAGGCAACGGCCGCAGTGGCGGGCGTGAATGTTGAAGGCAATGATGAACTGCCCTATCGTGCGATCCTGTGGGCCAGACTCGCCAGTCGCGTGCATGTTCCGCTTGCCGAATTTGAATGCCCGGACGAACAAGCCCTTTACGACAACGTGAACGCCATTGACTGGCCAATGCATCTAAAGGCAGAAGGCAGTCTGGTAGTAGACGCGCACGTGTCGGGCACGGTGCTGACGCATGAACGTTATGTCGCGCAGCGAATTAAAGATGCCATCGTTGATCGTATGCGTGCGGAGAATGGCGTGCGTCCTTCGGTCGATGCCATAGCGCCGGATCTGCGCATCAGTTTCGTGATTCGTAAAGGCAGGGGAACGGTGTCGGTCGATCTTGGCGGTGGCGCTTTGCATCGTCGCGGCTGGCGCCAATCGCAGGGCGAAGCTCCGCTCAAGGAAAATCTTGCTGCGGCATTGTTGATGCGCGGGCAATGGCCAAAAATTTATGCCGAAGGTGGCGCCTTGCTCGACCCGATGTGCGGCAGCGGCACCTTGTTGATTGAAGGCGCGATGATGGCCGCCGACGTTGCTCCGGGTTTGCAACGCAATGCGGATCAGGCCCCCAGCCGTTGGCTGCAATTCAATGCCGGACTGTGGCAGCGCTGTTTTTCCGAAGCGCTGGAGCGTGAAAAAATCGGCCGTGCGGCATTGAAGCCGGTATTTTTCGGCGCCGATATTGATCAGGAATCCTTGCGCTCGGCGATTGCGAATGCGAGTCGTGCCGGCGTAGCGGATTTTATCCACTTGGACAGAAAACCCGTCTCCGCACTCCAGAAAAACAAATACGAGCGTGGTTTGGTCGTGTGTAATCCGCCTTATAACGCGCGTTTGGCAGCTGATGAACCGCTGTATCGCGAGCTTGGCGATGCCTTGCGTGCCGCCGTTCCGGGCTGGCGTGCGAGTTTGTTATGTGGCGATGAAGCACTGGCGCGTGCCACGCGTATTCGTGCCGACAAGAAATACACGCTGTTCAACGGTGCGCTGGAATGCACCTGGGTCATTGCTGATCCAGTGCAACCGCCTGAGCGTGAAGTGCGCGAACCGCAATCCTTAAGCGACGGGGCGCAGATGGTGGCCAATCGCGTACGAAAAAACATCAAGCACTTGCAGAGCTGGACCAAGCGCGAAAACATCAGTTGCTACCGAGTCTATGATGCCGATTTGCCCGAGTATTCCGCTGCCGTGGATTTGTACCAGGAAGCAGAAGGTGACAAACGCCGCTTTCTGCACGTGCAGGAATACCAGGCCCCCGACACGATTCCGGAAGCCGACACCAAGCGCCGTTTCGGCGAATTATTGAATGCCTTGAAAGAAGTTTTCCAGCTGCCGAAAGAACAGATTGCGGTGAAAACCCGTAGCCGCGGCAAGGGCGGCAGTAAATATGGCGTGATGGACCAACGACATGAATTCGTTGTCGTTGAAGAAGGCGCTGCGAAATTACAGGTGAACCTGTTCGATTATCTGGATACCGGTCTATTTCTGGATCATCGTCCCATTCGCTTGCGAATCGCCGATGAAGCGCGTGGAAAACGCTTCCTGAATCTGTTTTCATACACTGGCGCTGCCACCGTGCATGCCGCTGTCGGCAATGCCGCACAAACTACCAGTGTGGATTTGTCCGCGACCTATCTTGATTGGGCAGCGGATAACCTGAAGCTCAATAATGCCGGGGGTAGCAAACATCGACTCGTGCAGGCGGATGCGATTCGCTGGCTCGAGGCGGACCGTGGCGAATATGATCTTATTTTCTGTGACCCGCCGACTTTTTCGAATTCAAAACGTGCCGATGATTTTGATACGCAACGTGATCATATTCGTTTGCTTCGAGCTGCCGTTGAGCGTTTGTCCGATGACGGCATACTGATCTTTTCGAACAACTTCCGCAGGTTCAAGCTGGACGATGTTTCCTTGTCTGAATTTGCACAGTTCAAGGAAATCAGTGCCAAAACAATTGCGCCGGACTTCGAGCGCAATGCGAAAATTCATCGGTGCTGGGAATTGAAAAAAATCTGATTGGCGATAAATCAGTTGGTGCGCCACAGGCGTATCCTATGTTTTCTTCACCTTCATGCTGGCTTTCTTTTTATTCTGAGCGTCGTTGAAGCTTTTTTTGTCGATTTCCCGGATTCTCGAAATCCGGCATTGTTCGCCTTGCACGCGAATTACATCCAGCGTGCCGCTGCAAATCCTGCCGGTAATCGGGTCACCCTCGAATTGCAGGGTTGGGCTGGTATCCAAATTGAAACAGGATGACTGCAGGCTGACGCGATACTTTTTAGGGCCTGCATCCAGCAATAATGTTTCGTCGTCGATCACGATCCAGTTCCGTATCCGGTTGCTGTCCAGGCATTCATGCTTTTCCGTCTGGGCGCTTAGCGGCGCAGAGATAGCAAGGGTGCTCCCTAGCAACAATAATGGTAAAAAGCGCATATCCGATACTCCCTTGGTTCACCATAGTGTAGTAAGGTTGTCTTAACCCAAGCTCAACCCGAAGATGTGTGGCAGGCATGATGGATCCGAAGCGTCCTGGCGAAAAAGCCGATCAGAATTGGACTTTTTTTCGCCAATGGTTGAAAAATCCGATGGGAGTGGCGGCAATATCGCCCTCCAGCCCGCAGTTGGCCCGGCAGATGATGGCCGAATTATCGGACGACACTCAACGTGTGATTGAATTGGGTGGTGGCACCGGCGTTTTTACACAGGCCCTGCTCGAGTTTGGCATCAAGCCCATGGATCTGCTGGTGCTCGAGTTGAACGAGGAACTGCATCAGCATTTGCAGAAACGTTTTCCCGAAGCGCACGTGGTATGCGGTGATGCCCGTGAAATCTTCAATTTGGCCAAACCGCTTGGTTTTGCCGAAAAAAAATCCGACGCGATCGTCTCCGGCCTTGGGTTTCTATCGATGCCAAGGCAATCGCAGCTCGATATCGTTTCAGCGGCATTCGATTGCCTGAAGTCCGATGGACGTTTTGTTCAGTTTACCTATGGCCCGGCCAATCCGATTGCACGCGAAGTATTGGAAACACTGGGGCTGTCATCAAGACGGGCAAGCTTTACCTGGTGGAACGTGCCGCCTGCGACCGTCTATGTCTATAACCGCCGAGTTTCCCGCGCTATTCCAGCGAGACCGATGCGCTGATATTGCGGGTTTCCGCGCCAGCGTTTTCAGACTGGTACTCGGATTTCAGCAAACCTAGCATCACGCTATCCTGCAGTTCGCCTGCGACCAGCCAACGTTGCCGTAAGTAGCCTTCCCGTTTGAAGCCGAGTATCTCAAGCGACTTCAGGCACCTTGCATTATGGGGATCGACATCGGCCTCCAGTCGTCGCAAGCCAAGCTCGCTGAAAGCATGCTTTATCAGGGTACTCATGGCTTCACGTCCATAACCTTTCCCCCAGGATTCGCTGGCGATGGCAAAACCCACCTCGGCACGTCCTTGTGCCGAAGAGATATCACTCAATGTGCAGGTACCGATCAATTTCTGGCTGCCCTTGAGGCATATGCCCCACTGGAATAACTTGCCGTCATTGAAACCCTGATGAATGCTTTCGATATAGATATGCGCATCGTCTTGATGGTTGAAAGGCGTGCGGGTCGAGAATCGCATCACATCATTATCGGAATAAATTC
>Ga0209480_10003369_pt1 | contig 10471 bp, 10 predicted proteins | sample JI61114C2DNA_FD_187501 | JGI IMG/M metagenome (GOLD analysis project Ga0209480, IMG submission 187501) | Wastewater effluent complex algal communities from Wisconsin, to seasonally profile nutrient transformation and Carbon sequestration -... | ecosystem: Engineered > WWTP > Effluent > Algae...
AGGCCGTTTGGCATGAACAAGGCGGCTTCGCCGCATGGACCATGCGGCGAAGCTGCCCTATAATTTAAAAGTCGTGCTGTCCTTCTGCGCAGCGAAGAATCTTTTTGAGTGTCGAGGCGCTGTTTTTCGAATGTTATATTGTTACGCAACGAAGAATCTTTTTGAGTTTGGAGGGTTTGCCTTTAAAAAGGAAATCCAATTCCAAGATTTAGCACTGTGTTTGATCGCAACGGAATTCTGTCCGTAGGATTTCCAGTAGAAGCGAGATACATTTTGTATTCGTCTTTTGGTTGCCATAGCCAACGTTCTCCTTGTTTTTTAGCTGGGTCTTTTAGTTGAATTCCAAGATCCAATCGAACAAGGAAAAAATCAAAGTCCAATCGAATTCCCGCGCCACTGCCTATCGCAATTTCACTCATGAACCGTTCTGAGGTAAAGTCCGAGCCAGGACGAATTGCATCCGAATGAATCAACCAAATATTACCTGCATCGATAAACAATCCGAGATTGAACATTTTCGTGAACTTGAATCGGTATTCAAGATTGCCTTCCAATTTGATCTCACCAATATTATTAAACGATTGTGGGAAATCCGGATTTCGATAAGATCCCGGACCAAGCGTTCTCGCTTGCCATGCTCGCAATCCATTCGAGCCTCCGCTATAAAAACTTTTTTCAAACGGAAGTGCTATCGCATTTTTCCGAGGTGCTCCAATTCCACCATAAGCGCGGCATACAAACGTATTTTTTTCATTGACATTGAAATAATACCTGAAATCCGACTCTCCTCGAAAGTATTGAGCGAAACGAATTCCTTCAATGAGGTAAATACCTGCACTATCTTTTGGTGCATCGGCCAGTTTCATAACTCCATTCAGCAAGTTTCCTGCGCCACTTATACCAATTCGTAAATAATAAAATCGTGGCTGATACATCGCTTTTTGAGTATTCCATGTATAGCCCAAGTTGGTCGCAAGCACGAGATGGTCTTGATAACTATTAATTAAAAAGGCATCTCTGAGGTTGTTCAGAAAGTCTTGAAACGACTCTGATTTTTGAATTTTAATAATACTGAATTCAACGATATCCAGGTTTACACGCCTCACCACATCCGGGTTTTCAATCCAATTGTACGTGAATTTGATTTGAGATAATGTTCTTTCATAATCCGGACGACGCTGATAATTTAATGCGGCACTCAAGGACGTTTGAGGGTCACTACTTTGTTTGGTGACATCACATCCCAACGGCCAAAGTCGTGGTACCCGATATGTTATTTCTGGTCCAATTTCGAACGTGTTTAGTCGAAAGTTTCTTTTCAATTGTTGTCCTGCTTGATCTGTCGCTTCTGTAGTTTGCACCAGTGTTTGTGATGCCTCCAATCCACTTATGATCCGTATATCCATTCCTTCTGCTCCACGAAATAAGTTGCGATGTGTATACACAAGGTTTCCATAAATTCCCATGTTACCACTTCGATTCGTTACGTGAGGTGAAAATGTAAATGACTGTTTTTTGGCTGGTGTTAAGCGAATGTGTGTGTCGAGTATATGAATTCCTGGACCTGCTGATTCTTTGCGAGGTACTAACAGAATACTTGCAGCTCTAAATACGCCAAGCTGACTATAGCGTTTGTAAGTTTTATCTAGTCTGCTCTTTTGATATAAATCACCCGGACTGTAGCCTTGCAGACATGAGATTAAATGTGGTGTAATGACAGAAGTGCCATTGCTTAAAATTTTAAGTCCATCGAAATACAAAGTGTCATGCAGAATGTTGTCTGTATCGCCGAGGTCAAAATCAGTGTGCACGTATATATCTCCGATGAAATATTTTTTGTGTGGAACGTCCACAATGCTGTCAGGAAATTCTTGCAAACCTTCTTTTTGCAACAATAATTTCATCGTAATGTCAACACTGTTTTGACCAGCGGAACTATCTGCTTTGTAGGTGATGTATTCTTTATTGAATTCGTAGTAACCTTTATCGTTGAAGTAGTTTGCAATGCGTTCTCGTTCTTTGTCGAGCTGATCAATCTCGAATATAGAGTTGAGCATAATAAACGAATTAGATCGAATATCGGACTCGCTCAAGGCCATTGCCGGATCAGCAATTTCATACTTAATCGAACGTATCCGGTATGGCTGACCGAGCGCTATGTGATACGTTACTTCGCAATCATCTTTTTTGTCGTTGTACTTTACTTCCGGTACTACTTTGTTTCGGAAGTAACCTTTTTTTTCCAAATACACACTCATTTGCTGAGCGCCCTTTTTCATCTTTGCCGAATCGAGCAAAACTGTTGGTTCGCCAACGGTGTATGCCCAGAACATTCGCCAACTGTTGCATTCCCTTGCTTGTTTTTTCTTTCGAAGTCGACGTTCATTAATAGTGACACATTTTTCGGCCATGCGCTCTTCACTCACTTTCAGTTTTTCTTTGTTCACCAGCAAATACACCGTATGATTGATGCGTAACCACAGAATCCGCCGATTGGGTTTTGTTTTGGTGAAGGACAATAATTCTTCATCGGTGACTGTAAAATCGATTGGCTTCTTGTCAATGAGTATTTCATGTTTCCGCATAAAAGCCTCGCCTTCCGGTATCCGGCGGAGATTGCTGCATGCCGTCAATAACATGACAGCAAGAACGGAAAATATGATTTTGCGGATGGGCATGAAATGCTCGCTTTATCTTGCAGCGCAATTTTGCTCAGAAAAGTTGTATTTCCTTATCAAGTTGCAAAAATGCTGCCGTTGAAAAAAGATATTAAACTTGTTCGTTCGCTTCATCAGAAGAAATTCAGAAATCTGAATGGGTTGTTTTTTGTTGAAGGATTGAAGATGGTGCAAGAGGCTTTAGTCTCCAGTTTTAGGGTACATTCATTGTATTCCACACAAGATGACTTTTGCAGTAAACACAACGGTTGCATTAAGGTTTCCGAAAAGGAAATGGAACAGTTGTCTGCTCTAAGCTCTCCATCTGCACATATTGTGGTGCTGTATCAAAAAGCACAGCCAATTCCAACGATATCTGGCTCAACTTTGCTGGTTCTGGATGGCATCTCAGATCCGGGAAATATGGGAACCATCATGCGAACAGCCGAATGGTTTGGTATCAAACAACTACTTTGCACTCCAGAATGTGTTGAAGTTTACAATCCGAAAGTGGTACAATCCACTATGGGTAGCATTTTTAGAGTTGAAACGGCATACCTCGATGTACAATCTCTTGTTTCCACATTGCGCTCTAAAGGTTATGTTTTGATTGGCGCTGAAATGAATGGAACTGATTTGTACGAATTTGATTTTCCATCGAAAAGGGCCATTGTTATTGGCAGCGAAAGTCATGGATTGAATGAGGAAATGAAACAGGCATTATCAAATTCCATTACCATTCCAGGCCATGGAAAGGCGGAGTCATTGAATGCATCGATAGCAGCATCTATTATTCTTGCCGAATCATTCAGGCAGGGCAGGTAATTCCTGCCAATGCGTTACATCTTTGAAAAAGTGATTGCTGTTGCCTTCTCCTTGCCAGAAGTGCGCTCCATGGGTTGTCCTTCTTTCTGAACCTTCCGGATAAAAATCTTTGCAGAATTTCATCATGATGACTTCTCGCATTTCAAATTCACCTGATTTTCCAGGAAGGAAGACTTTATTATTTGGTACAAAAGCCAAAACTCGTTGCCCATCTTGCGGTAGTTGATCATTGACAGCTTTCCACTTCATCATCCTTTGTTGTTATTCAGTATGTATTCAATTTGACCCAAATGATGGTCGGCATGCCACGCATAGAGTGCTAGCGCGGAATTCATAGTTGTATTGCGCTGGTATTGCGGATGATAGTATGCCCGCTCGAAAAAATTATCGGGCACGGATCTCAACAAATTCACCCAACGAATATGCAGCGATTCTAGCAGCGAAATAGAAACTTCCACTGGTGTCTCAAACACTTCTTTCAATTCTGACCACGCATTTTCCTCGTAGGGTTTTATGACGGGCGTGTCTTCTGTGAAGGCAAGCTTAAATCGGATATAGGCATTCATGTGACTATCCGCAAGGTGATGAATAATTTGTTGGGCCACCCAACCATTTTTCCGATAAGACAAATGAAGTTGCTCAGGTGAAAGTGCGGCCATTACTTTTCTTAATCGATCCGGAAAACTCTCAAGCCGGGCAATGAATTCAAGTCGCATTTGCGGAGTTACATGCTCGGGCGCTAAAAAGCGACCGATGGGATAAATATGTTGTTCGTTCTCCATATTATTTTCCTGTAAACAACGGTTTGCGTTTTTCCATAAATGCGGCTACACCTTCTTTGTAATCTGCTGTTTGACCGGCATCGATCTGGTATTTTTCTTCCATTGCAAGTTGAACATCAAGCGTGTTTGTCATCGATTGATTAAGCATTGTTTTGATATGGCCCAATGCTTTGGTAGGCATGGCAGATAGCTCATGTGCGAGTTTCAATGTAGCGTCGAAAAATTCAGCATCAGGAATAACACGATAGATCATTCCCCATTTTTCAGCTTCGAATGCGGTAATTTTTTCTCCAGTCATCATGATTGCTGAGGCTTTTTGAAAACCAATAAGGCGTGGGAGAAAAAATGTGCCGCCACTATCGGGTACAAGACCAATTTTTGAAAAGGCTTGAATAAAAGAAGCAGATTCGGCGGCTACGATAATGTCACATGACAACGCAATATTCGCCCCGGCACCTGCTGCCACTCCATTGACACCAGCAATGACTGGTTTTGCAATCGATCTGATTTTCTCAATAATGGGATTATAATGTTCACTAAGTATGGTGCGGAAACCGGGAGCATCCGGACCTGTGACTTCGGCAAGATCTTGCCCAGCACAAAATGCTTTGCCGGTGCCAGTCAAAACAATGGCGCGCACGCTTTCATCTTCGCTCATCTCGTCGAGTTTTTGTTGCAGGGCCAAAGCCATTTCACGATTAAAGCTATTGAACACCTGCGGTCTGTTCAATCGCAGGATGGCAACTTGGCCTTGTTGCTCGTAGTTGATTGTTTCACTCATATTCAAACGTAATAAGGCCGAAAAATAAATCAATTCTGTGATCGGTTCATTTGGATGATTTTGTTCAATACCAAATGAGAAGTGATCGGGTCACTTTGGAATATTGTTTTATGATCTCATTCTCAATCCGCAAAAGCCTGTTTATCATTTTTTCTCATCAAACGCATAATGATTTGAATAATTAGAGCTCCAACGAGTGACTTGATGACTGCACCGGGCAGCGCATCCAGTATTTTTTTAGTCCAACCATCTGGATCCATTCGCATCAACCACACCCCACCAAAAAGAAGTATAAGAGCATGGCCAATAAACCAGTTGAGAATGGCAGGTATCGTTTTTTGAAAGGCAGGTATTTCGGTGAGATAACCACAGATTGCCGAAGCAACTGCAAATCCAAAAAAGAAACCTCCAAACAATCCTGTAAATGAATCCATACCATGTTTGTAACCAGCAAAAACGGGAAGCCCCGATGCACCAGCTATCAGATAAATGAGCACAGCAGGAAAGCCAATTCGCCATCCAAACGCGATGGATACAAAAACAACTATCAGTGATTGCAAAGTGATCGGCAGTTGGTCTTTCATCACAATCACCAATGGACAAAGGCCTAGCAAAAGTCCAATGCTGATGGCAAGTTTGATGAAATAATCAATGGTGGGATTACTTCCGAATTGGATGATACGATTGAGCAATTTTTTTTGATTTATCTATTATCAATCATGAATTGAATGGCATTCTCTAATGCGATGGAATTATTCTTCCGGTCGACATCCGCCATCAGTTCTGAGGGGTCAATTGTTATACTTTCTATTTGTGATGATGGTTTTTTGATGTCTAAGGTGTAGGTTGGTTCAACCCAATTCCAATCCTTCAGTATGGTCCATTTTCCATTGTAGCCATCAGCAGGTTTTTCTCCTCGCATGATGTCTAGTGCAATCACGAAATTTTCGAGTGTTCCGTCTTTGTATTTCACTTCTACATCCAAAGGCATTGGCATTTCACCTTTGCGTTGCAACATGATCTGAGTGCTTGAAGCATCACTCATAATTCCCGCAATGGAATAATCAATTGTTTTTGTTGAATTGACAAAATATTCATTGTACCAATCGAGCTCCATGCCACTTTGTTTTTCCATCACGCGAATGAAATCATAGTTGTCAGGATGTCTGAATTTAAATGCGTTGAAATAATTCAACAGTCCAGTTCTGAAGTGAAATGTTCCTACGACATATTCCAATTGTGCCAGATATACTTCTCCTTTGTTGTATGCAGCTGTCCCATAAGCGTAGTTTGTTTCGTAGTGGTCAGCATGTGTGTCCATGGCTTCTTCTTTTCCTTCACGCACAATATCGTAGTAGCCATTGTAAGCGGATCCATGTCCGTTCGGCATGCCAGCACGGAACAAATGATCCATAGTTTCTTGTGTCGCAAAACTGGTAAATCCTTCGTCCATCCAGCAATACAAACTTTCATTGGTTGCCAATACGCCTTGATACCAGGAGTGCGCTGCTTCGTGAACACTTACACCAACGAGACTTGGTAATTTGCGGTGGCCAGTGATCAATGTTGCCATCGGGTATTCCATTCCGCCATCACCGCCTTGAATGAATGAATATTGCGGATAAGGATAAACGCCAAAATTTTTACTCATAAATTCAAAGGCCTTTGACATCAGTGGCTGCATGTCTTTCCATGCAGTAACGTGGTCTTTGTTGTTTTGGTAAAGAAAATGAAGCATGGGTCCACCGGGTATTTGAAGTTTGTCGTGGATATAGTCTGGATCTGCTGCCCACACAAAGTCATGCACATTTTGTGCTTTGAATTTCCAGGTGAGTTTATCACCTGCGGGTTGTTTCACTTTCGAATCGTCTGTGGCATATCCATATCCTATTTCTTGCGCGTTTTGCAATACACCTGTTCCACCCAGGATGTATTTTTTAGGCAATGTTATATTGACTTCAAAATCACCCCAAACGCCGTAAAACTCACGACCTATGTATGGATTTGCATGCCAGCCGTGTGTGTCAAATTCACAGATTTTTGGATACCATTGACTCATACTATACTCAACTCCTTCCGAGTTGTCGCGACCTGAACGACGTATTTGAAGTGGCACTTGTCCTTCGAAGTCGAGTTCGAATTCTACTTTAGCACCAGCGGCGATTGGTTTGTCGAGAAACACTTCTAAGATTGTTTCATTTTCCACAAATTTTTGATTGCGACCGTCCAACTTCATCGTTTTGATATGCAAAAAGCCAACTTCTTCTTTTTTGAGATTGGCTATGCGATCACCCACGCGAGAATCTGGATCGGAGATAGTGCGTGATCGAACATCCATGCTGCTTCCGGGTTGAAAAGCATTGAAGTATAAATGGAAATATACTTTGGATAAGGTTTCTGATGAATTGTTGAAGTAGGTCAAACGTTGTTTGCCTTTGAATTGGTCGGTTTCAGTGTTCAATTCAACATCCATTTTGTATTCTGCTCGTTGCTGCCATGCTGCATTTTGCGCAAATGCTGCTAAACTAAAAAAGGAAAGGAGTGCAATAAATATGTATTTCTGCATTTTGGTAATTGTAAAAAAATCGTGCGAATGTATTTGCAAACACGCTGCCAACAGGAATTTGATTGGATGAATGGTCGGATTGCCATGTGGTTGTTTATGTTCTTCACAGCTTCTTGTGATGGCCAGCATGCCCGTATACCTGTTTCAAAGGATTCAACTGAGGTGAAAATTCAAGCAATGATGTATGGTGATTCACTCTTATTTGTCTTCGAAAATCACCCTGAATTTTGTTCGAATGGATTTGACTTTCCGGTTGGAAAACCCGATGCGAAAGGATATTACAACGCACAAGCCTTTCAAGTGAACAACCATCTTGGTGACGACTGGAATGGTCGAGGTGGAGGCAATACCGATTTTGGTGATACCGTTTTTGCCGTTTCAAATGGAATGATCACCCAGTCAGTGCAATTTTTTGGTGGTTGGGGAAAGGTAGTTAGACAGGCTTGTCTAATAAAGGAAAAAGAAATTGTGGAAGTTCTCTATGCACATTGTGATCAACTTTTTGTGAGCAAAGGGGATTTTGTTGTGAAAGGTCAGCCAATTGGAACAATCGGAAATGCCGAAGGTAAATATTTAGCGCATCTTCATTTAGAGATTCGTGATGCTCCGGGAAATTCTTTGGGACAGGGCTATAGCAACATGACTACCGGCTACTTTGATCCGACTTTGTTTATCAAAAGGCACCGTAAAATAGGTGTGGACTAAACTTCGGTGTATTCTAAGTCTTTGCCAAATGATTCTGGGATAAAAAACAACGAGATCATCGCTAGCGCTATGCAAATGATGCCAATGATCAATGCTGAATTCGTATTGCCAACTCCCGACTCGAGGGATTTGAAGCCAAGCGTAATTGGCACTACGGCACCGCGCACAAAATTAGGCACCGTGGTTGTCACTGTCGCGCGAATGTTGGTGCCAAAAGATTCGGATGCCATTGTGACAAACAAGGCCCAATATCCTGTCGCTGTTCCTATCAGAAAACACATTATGTAGTATGTAGAATTACTTAAGTTTTGGCTGTAAAGGAAAATACAGGTTACGATGGATGTCATGATCAAATAGAGCCACACAATTTTTTTTCTACTGCGAAATATTTGACTCAATAGTCCGCTCAATAAATCTCCTACGGAAAGCCCGATGTACGCATACATAATGGCGAATGAAATTTTGACTTCACCATCTACGTGATTCGTTACGGCAAATTTTTCCGAAAATTTTATCAAAACTCCAATGCAAAACCAGACAGGTAAACCTATCAGTATGGATGCTATATATCGTTTTAATCGGTGTGATTGATTGAGCAGCATGAAAAAATTTCCTTTGCTGATAGCAGATTTTTTGACTTCGTCGAACATACTACTTTCAAACGTACCCATTCGGAGTCCGAGCAACAGGAGTCCCAGTGTGCCACCAATGATATACATCACTTGCCAGTTTTGCATTCCAAACCATGTGAGCGATTGTCTGCCGATTAGCGCGGCTGCAACGGCGCCAAGTGCGCCCATAGTGACGATCAGCATGGTGCCATAACCCCTTTTTTCTTTATGCATGATCTCACTTACAAGCGTGATCGCTGCGCCAAGTTCACCGGCCAATCCCAATCCAGCTATGAAACGGATGATGCTGTATTGGGTCATATCTGTCACAAATGCATTCATCAGATTTGCTAACGAATAGATCAAGATCGAACCAAACAAGATGTTTTTTCTTCCTTTGGTATCGCCAATAATTCCCCAGAATAATCCACCAACGAGCATGCCTGACATTTGCCACAGGAAAAGTGTATAATCGTATTTGTCAATCAAATTTTGATCTGTAATTCCCAGAGCTGCTATACTTTGTTTGCTTACGATATTAAAAAGTTGCAAGTCATAAATGTCGACGAAGTAGCCAAGGGATGCGACCATGACTGTAATCCAAACTGAGTTTTTTTTGCTGAGTGGCATTTCTGTGTCGGTTTTCAAATAGATTCCAGGATCTCCAAACGTGCGCATGGATCTTGATTCAACATGGCGGAGGTTGCATTGTATAAATCAACATACTGTTCGCGGAATTCTTTTGGTTGCTCGAAAAAAGTCTCGACTGTTACAGCCCAGAATTCATGGATGTTCGTAGCACCATACTTTCTGAAAAAATGCTGTTCTTGTTCGCTTACCTCGAGCATCAGTGGTTTGGCAAGTTCGCACCAGGGAAGCCAGGGCGGTGCATATTCGAAATGATCAAATTCGATCATCAAAGCATGAGCGAATTCATGGAGGCCCACATGCACTTTGTCATCGTCGTCCTTCATGCCTTCTTCAAAATGACGCCAGGATAAAAAGATACGGCCATTTCCAATGGTCAGGCCTTTCGCGTAATTATCTATAATGCGCGTATAAAATGCTGCCGGATAAACTTGTATAAGCTCGAATGCTGGGAGATCAAATCGGTTTCGAATTCCCAGTGTCAATTTTGCCAATGTGGCACTGATCAAAATTTCATGCTCAGATGTAAGGTCGAATCCGTCCATTCCCTGAAAACTTTTCGACCTGCGGATTTGAAAGGTACGTGTTGCTAGTTTTCGTTTGTGTGGTTCGCTCAGTTTTTTGTAGTATGGAAAGTGCGTTTTGAGCGTGTTTACTAAATGAGCGAAGTACTCCGCATCCGTTTCATGCAGATCGTTTTCATAGGGAATGAATCCGTTGGAGTCATCGTAGTCAATCCGTTTGAATTTTTTTTCATTGCGCGGAATTTTGATTGTATAATATACAATAACGAAAAGAATGATGCAACCGAGTATGCCTGCCATATTTTGTCGACCGGGTCGCAATATAGAGACGGTGCCGTTGTTTTGTTTTTTTGTAGTGGAAGTTGAAAACTA
>Ga0209480_10003371_pt1 | contig 10467 bp, 10 predicted proteins | sample JI61114C2DNA_FD_187501 | JGI IMG/M metagenome (GOLD analysis project Ga0209480, IMG submission 187501) | Wastewater effluent complex algal communities from Wisconsin, to seasonally profile nutrient transformation and Carbon sequestration -... | ecosystem: Engineered > WWTP > Effluent > Algae...
CGTTGGTTCGGCAGGTTGTTTGTCGGACTGCCATTTTTCGATCTCTTCCGCTTTGCCGCTGAAGAGCACGATGGCATCCGAAGGCGCAGCGCCATTTTTGCCGGGCTCCACACGCGGCGGCTGCGGGCGGTTCATGTCATGGATGGCCCAGGGATGCGTGGCATCGGGGGCATCACCATAAAAGCCGCCTTCAGCGTGGGCGGCGGTGAAAGTGGAGAGGGCGGCGAGGACGTGGATCGTGGAGCGCTTCATGGCGCGTCATTGATAATGACTCGTCACGCCGCCGCCAAGACATTTTCAGCCTGCGGGCAGGAGCAGGGCCGCGGCGGCTCGTGCGATGCTGAGGAGCTTTTCTTTTTCCTCGGGGCTGAACTCGTAGGGCTCCATTTTGCCGATGCCAAGCGTGCCGCAGAGGCGGGAGCCATCCATCATCGGCACGGCGAGGCTGCCCTGGACATTCGTCTGGCGTGCGCCGGGCTTCGCCACGCCGCTGGTGTCGGTTTGCAGATTGCACAGCTCCACGGGTGCCTCACGCTCTGCGGCTGCACCGGCGATGCCTTTGCCCACGGGGATGGACTGGATGATGGGGATGAGCTGGGGCGGGATGGCCCTGGCAGCGACGAGCTTCAGATGCTTGTCCGCTGGGTCGAGCCGATGAATCGTGCCGGTGGTGCAGCCGAAGTCGTTCGCCACTTCGGTGAGGAAGAGATTCCATTCGGCCTCGGTGGGGTGAAGGTTCAGTTCGGTGATCATGGCTCGTAAAATAAACGTGTTGGAGGCGCGGGAAGTCGCCGCTATTCTGGCGGTGAATTTGTCTTCAACTATGAAAATGCGCGCTGCCTTTCTTGTCCTTTCATGGCTTCTCTTTGTCGCTGCCACAGCCGCCCAGGCGCAGGGGCAGCGTGTCGTCGGCCGCACGATTTATCACAAGGACAAGTCTCGCACCGAGTCCGTGAACAATCCCGAAACCCGCGAGATGACGGAAATGACCTACTCCGCCGACAACGTGATGACGGTGAGGAAGGTCTTTCATCTGAACGAGAAGGGCGAGCCGCTCATGGGTAATGTCTATGATGGCCGGGACAACCTCGTCGCCCGTGTGGAGTGCCTCTTTGATGAGCAGGGCCGCCGAAAGGAAGACCGTCTCATGAACCTAAAGGGTGAGATCTTCCAGCAAGTGCTGCATGAGTATGACGCCACGGGCAAGGCCCTGAAGCCCAAGGTCATCAACAGCAATCCCGGTGCCGCGCCGACCATCCGCCCGCAGGCCATCGACTTCACCCAGCAGACCACGCCTACGGGAGCTCCGGCTCCTGCTGCGGACCGCTTCGCCCCCGTGCCCATTCCGAATGCGCCTGCGCAGGGTGGCTTGGGCACCGCTCCGGTCAAACCACCGACGGAGGAGAAGCCGAAGGCGAACTTCTTCAAACGCCTCTTCCAGAAGAAGGAATAGGCACAGCTTCAGCAGAGCACCTCGTGCGCCACGCGCATGGCGGCATCCGGCACGCTGATCGGCAGCATGTTCTCCCGGATCTGGCGCGCGAGCTTGCCACCATCTGCCAGAGCGCGGGCCACCTCGACACCCGTCTCCGCAGGCGTCCGGGAGCGCAGGGCGCACCGGCGCGAGAGCAGGTAGTCCGCGTTCCCTTCCTCCTGGCCGGGCACCACATAGTCGATCACCGCCACCGTGCGCGCAGCCATCACTTCATGCAAAATGGCACCCCCGGCCTTGCAGATCACCACCTCATGCGTCCGCAGCAGTTCCGGGATGCGCGTGGTCCAGCCGATGACCTCCAGCGCGCCCTCCGGGATCGTGTCCTGAAAGCGCCGCAGCACATGATACAGCCGCGAGCGGTGTTTCCCCACCGGCAGAGTCAGTCGCACGCCCTTCTCCAGCAGCGGCTTCAGGGACTCCAGCGTCGCCGCCACATGCCAGGCGGGGGTGGATGGTAGATAAAGAATGCGCTGTACCTCCGGCTTCAGCGCCCCCGCTGGCAGTGCTTCGGTGAATTGCAGACTCACGGGGAAGCCCGTCACCCGTGTCTGCTGCGGTGCCACACCCATCTGGATGATCACCTCGTCAGTCTCGACGTCTGACACGCAGTAAAGATCGCTCGGTGCCATCAGCCAAATCGGGTGTACCGTCGTCGAGTCCGTGATCACCGTCACCAGCCTCGGCACCTGCATCTCCTGCCGCAGAGTCGCCAGCAGACCTGCATACAGCGGGTAGGTGCTCACGATCACCCGGGGCTTCAGCACCTCGATCTGATTCCTCAGCCCCCTCAGCAGCGGGCGCAGCCACGCATTCTCCTTCGGGTCCAGGTCCGACTTCGCCAGCTTCCGGTAAAGCGCACTCCACACCCACGGCAGGTGCGTGATCGCCACCTGATACAGGCTCTTCAAAACACCCGCTGTCCGCGGCTGCACCTCACTCACCAGGTCAGACACCAGCACCTCCTCCCCAGGCGAAAGACGCCGCAGCGCCTCCGCCACAGAGGCCGCAGCCGTGTTATGCCCATCTCCGAAACCAGCTGTTAATACAAGGATCACAAGCCCTATCGCTGCCTGAAAAGCCACCGAAGCACAATCAAAAAACCCGCCCTCATGTTCCACAGCCTCCTCCCCTGCAAAATCCTTTATGATTTCCCATAGCAAGTTCTGATATTTAGAGTTAGCTTGGTTTATTCACACCTCATGACCGGTTTAGACCGACTCCGCATCCTCATTGTCGAGAACGAAGGCCTTGTCGGCTGCGACATGGCCGCGTTCCTCAACGACCTCGGCTACCGGGTCGTCGGCACCTGCTCCACCTCGGATGACGCCGTCCGCCTTTACGACGACCTCCGCCCTGACCTCGTCCTCATGGATGTCCACCTCGATGGCCCCATCGACGGCATCGAGACCGCCCTCCGCCTCCAGCAGCGCGGCCCTGTCGCCATCGTCTATGTCACCGCCTGCGCCGATCTCGAGACCGTCAACCGCGCCCGCGAAACCCACCCCCAGGGCTACCTCCTTAAGCCCTTCAGTCACGACGAACTCCGCCTCACCGTTGAAGTCGCCGCCACCCGCGTCCAGGACGAACTCGCCCGCCGCCGCAGTGAGCAGAGCTACCTCGAGACCTTCGAAAGCCTCGCCGACGGCGTCATCGTCGCCGACCTCGCCGGCGTCATCGTCTTTAGCAACCCCGCCGCCGCCCGCATTACCGGCTGGCCCCAGGCAGAGAGCGCCAGCCGCTCCCTTCACGAAGTCTTCCGCATCTACCACTCCACCGGAGAGCCTGCCATGGTCGAGCTCGCCACCCCCGCCCACCCACCTCAGGAGCGCACCGTCTGGCTCACCACCCGGGATGGGCAGCGCGTCCCCGTCCAGGACCGCTCCACCCCCCTCCGCGACCAGAGCGGCCAGCTCACCGGCGTCGTCATCCTTTTCCGCGCCCTCGCCCAGGTGGAAAACAGCACCGCTGAGGTCATCCCCGCAGCCCCGGTGCCCTCCCCACAGGCACCCCTCGTCGATGTCGTCGAAAGCATCTCCGATCCCCTCCTCGCCCTTGATGGCCGTTGGCACATCACCTACGCCAACGCCAGCGCCCAGCACCTCCTTGGCCGCAGCTCCGAAAAGCTTCTCGGCACCCACCTCTGGGACCTCCTCCCCACCGCCACCCGCGAAGAGCATTACGGCTCCCTCAGCCACGCCATGCTCCACCGCCAGGCCGTCACCCGGGAAATCTACCTGGAGGAAAAGCAAATTTGGATCGAACTGCGCGGCTACCCCTTTGCCGAAGGCCTCCTCCTCCTCCTCCAGGACATCACCTCCAAGCGCGAAGAAGCCGAGCGCCGCAGCCGGCTCGACCGCCTCGAGTCCCTCGGCCTCCTCGCCCGCGGCTTCGCCCACGAGTTCAACAACCTCCTCACCGTCCTCCTCGGCAACCTCTCCCTCGCCGAGATGCGCCTCCGCACCGTCATCCAGCTCCCCGAGATCCACACCGCCAAGCAGGCCACCCTCCAGGCGCAGAGCCTCGTCCAGCAGCTCCTCACCTTCGCCCGCGGCGGTGCCCCCATCAAGCGCCCCACCCAGCCCGGCGAGCTCATCGAGCAGTTCTTCCAGCACCACAGCCGCGCCACCCGCATCGAGTATCGGCTCGAGATCTCCCCTGCCCTCCCCACGCTCGCCCTCGACCCCGCCCAAGTCCGCCGCCTCCTGGGCAATCTCGTCCGCAATGCCGAGCAGGCTCAGCCAAACGGCGGCATCATCACCGTCCGCTGCCAGCCCCACGACCCCGGCGAGCATTACCCCCACGAAGTCACCGCCGACAGCAGCGCCGCCGCCCCCACCGGCATCATCATCGAAGTCACCGACCTCGGAGAGGGCATCCCCACCGAGAACCTCCCTCACATCTTCGAGCCCTACTTCAGCACCCGAAAGGCCGAAAACGCCACCGGCCTCGGCCTCACCGTCTGCGAATCCATCGCCAAAGCCCATGGCGGTTCCATCTCCGTCCGCAGTGAGCCCGGCAAAGGCACCAGTGTCACCCTCTACCTCCCCGTCGATGCCGATGGCGAGGAAGTCGATGCTCTCGGCCTCAGCCGTGCCTTCGAGACCGCCCCCCAGGCCGCCACCACCCGCATTCTCGTCCTGGAGGATGACCCCCTCGTCCGCGCCCTCATCGTCCGCAACCTCACCAGCCAGAGCTATGAAGTCACCGAGACCGTCGAAGGCAGCGAGACCGTCCGCGCCTACCAGGACGCCAAGCAAAGCGGCCGCCCCTACGACCTCGTCATCCTCGACCTCAGCATCCCGAATGGCATGGGCGGCGTCCGCACCATGGAAAAGCTCCGCCAATACGACCCCGAGGTCCTCGCCATCGTCTCCAGCGGCTACAGTGATGATCCCGTCATGGCAAAGCCCGCCAGTTACGGCTTCGCCGCCGTTTTACCCAAGCCCTACGAGCCCGCCGACATGCTCCGCCTCATCAAGACCGTCCTCACCCACCGTTCCGTTGGCAAATGAGACCGCCTGAGGCAAACAGGCGCCTCGGGAGATTGCACAGGCGCGGTTTGGCGGTTAACGACTCGCATGATGGCTCTTGAAAACCTCAACCACGGTCACTTCGCCCCGCTTGTCGGCCAGACATTTCAGTCCGGCGACGTGCCCCTGACCCTGCATTCGGCGAAACTTCTCGGCCACAGGCGTCCAGGCGCGCTGCGCGCCCCCTTCTCCCTCACCTTGCGCGGCCAGCCGGGGCTGCGCCTGCCGCAGGCCACCCACCGGCTAACCAACAAAACTCTCGGCGACCTGGACATCTTCATCACCCAGGTCGGCGACGGGCCGGAAGGCGCGGACTTCGAGGCCATCTTCACCTGATCAGGCGGGCGTCCACTCCATCAGTTGATGCACGCCCTCGTCCTGCACCCGCTGAAAGCCCAGCCGCTCGTACAGCCGCTTCGCCGGATTGAAGTTCTCCACGTGAATGGACAGCTTCTTCCGCACCGCCGCCGCCTGCTCCCGCAGCCCGCCCAGCAGATGCGTGCCGATGCCCCTCCCTCGGTGCCCAGGCAGCAGCGCGATGTCAACGACGCGGATTTCGTTCGGCCAGTGATCGACATAAAGCCGTCCCGCAGCGGTGTCCCCGTCAAGAATAACAAACTGCTGCATGCCAGGGTAGTGCAGGCGGTAGTGACTGTCCTGCGCCTGGAACTGCATCGCGCAGAACTGCGCTTTTTGTTCGTCATTCCAGTTCGTCAGGGCCAGCTCCTCCAGCCGCGTGCCGGCATACACCACGAGCAGAAAGCCCGCGTCCTCCGCCGTCACCGGGCGCAGGGAGATGGCGGGCGCGTCAGGCACGCTGCGTGAAGCAGGCTTCGATCAAATGCTTCTTCTTACCGTTGCCCACCGGCGTGAGGAAGAACTCCATCTCCGCGAGTGCCGGGTGCGTCACCCGGCAGGTGCCGCCGTTGATGAGGAAATGATTGTTCGGCGCGGCGAAGAGCAGGGAGAAGCTCACAAAAGCGCCCTTGTCCGTCTGCATCTCCTTCGCGGGGCTCACCTCCACCAGCTCGCAGGCCGCGCTGGACACAGCGCTCTGACGGAGAGTGAAGTCAGTGTTGAGGTGCGGCACAAAGGCCTCACGGTCAAACACGGCGGGCGCCGGGGCGGGGCCCAGATCGGCGGCGGAGGCCACGGGCTTCGCCTTTCCAGGCGTGGCGGCCGCTTTCGCAGGCGCCTTCCAGTCCTCGGGAATCGTCAAATAACCGGCGACACTCGCAGCGACACCCACACCTCCCCAGACGAGGATTTGACGACGGGTGGAGTCCGCAGGGGAAGGAGAAGAAGGCGTCATAATAGCGACGCTATCACGCGGCAGTTTCGATGCCAAGCATCCAAATGAAGTACTTTTTCGTCACCCAGTCAGTCTGTGATGGACGGCCCGCCCTTTTTCGGCCATAACCCACAAAATTCTTCGTCGGCTTGTTATAACCTTCATCGACTCTTCCCATGGCTGAACCCTTTCTTGGCGAAATTAGGATCGTTTCTTTTAACTTTCCTCCCAAAGGCTGGGCCATGTGCAATGGCCAGTTACTCCCGATCAACCAGAACCAGGCCCTCTTCTCCCTCTTCGGCACCACTTATGGCGGCAATGGGCAGACGACCTTCGCCCTGCCGGAATTCCGCGGCAGGACGCCGATCCACTTCGGCGCCGGCTTCACCCAGGGACAGGCGGCCGGGCAGGAGTTTCACACCGTCACCGTTTCCGAGCTGCCGGCCCACAACCATGCCGTCCAGGGCGTCAGTGCCACCGGCAACACCCTCATCCCGAACAACAACTTCTTCGCCACCTCCCCCGCCAAGCCCTACAGCGGCCCGGCGAACCTGACCCCGGTGCATCCCGACACCATCACCAACGTCGGTGGCAGCCAGCCGCATGAAAACCGCATGCCCTATCTGGTCCTGAACTTCGTCGTCGCCCTCCAGGGCATCTTCCCTTCGCAAAACTAACCTCCACCGCACCCGTTTATGGCTCAACCTTATGTTGGTGAAATCCGCATGTTTGCCGGCAACTTCGAACCGGCTGGCTGGATGTTCTGCCATGGGCAGCTCCTCCCCATTTCGGAGAACGAAACGCTCTTCCAATTGATCGGCACCACCTACGGGGGCGACGGGCAGTCCACCTTCGCGCTGCCGAACCTCGCCAGTCGTGTCCCCGTGCACATGGGGCAGGGCCCCGGCATCGCGCAAAACTACGTCCTCGCCGAGCAGGCCGGCGTGGAGTCCGTCACTTTGACCACCCAGCAGATCCCGAACCACGGCCACACCCTGCTCGCCAGCCTCAACACCGCCGAGCAGACCCAGCTCAGCGGCCAGGTCCTCGCCAACTCCGCCACGGTGATGATGTACTTCGAGGACGTTCCCGCCACGCCGATGAATGCCAGCGTCATCACGCCCATCGGCGGCAGCCAGCCGCACGAGAACACCCAGCCCTTCCTCTGCATCAACTTCATCATCTCCCTCTTCGGCATCTTCCCGTCCCCGACCTGATTTTTGTCAAACCCCAGACCCCCACCCTTATGGCCGATCCCTTTGTCGCGGAAATCCGCATGTTTGGTTTCAACTTCGCCCCCAGGGGCTGGGCCTTTTGTGACGGCCAGATCCTGCCCATCTCCCAGAACACCGCCCTGTTCTCCCTTCTAGGCACCCAGTACGGCGGCAATGGGCAATCCACCTTCGCCCTTCCCAATCTCCAGGGCGCCTCCCCCATGGCCGTCGGCCAGGGCCAGGGCCTTTCCCAGCGCTTCGTCGGCGAGACGGGCGGCAGCACCGCCGTCACGCTCCTTCAGACAGAGATTCCTGTCCACACCCATTCCCTGCGCGCCCTGAACAGCGAGATCGGCGCCCTCAACGCCCCCGGGCCCGACCGCGCCATCGCCAGATCCGGCGGTGCCACCGCCTATCAGGCCAGCAACACCGGTCTCGTGCCCATGTCACCCCAGGCCTTGTCCATCACCGGCGCCAGTTTGCCGCATAACAACATGCAGCCCTACCTCGCGGTGAACTTCTGCATCGCCATGCAGGGCGTCTTCCCACCGCGCACATGACCGGGGCTGCCAGACCGTAGGCCGGATGTGTTTGGCGGAAACAGTGCCGCCAACTCCCGGACCTCGACGCCAAACTATCCGGCTTCTTCGGCCCCGGCTGTCTCCCAGGTCCCGAGCCAGCCGGATCGTTCGGCGAAGTGGGGGTCTCCTGCCAGCGAGGCGCTATACGCCGAACACATCCGGCCTGATGGCGGGCTAGCCAGGCCCTCAAGTCACCTCCAGGAAGGTCGCATCGCTGTCCTCCCCAAAGCCACGCGCGTTCCGGCCACGCACATAAAAGCCGTACATGTCCGGCGGCGTGCTTTGCTGGCATGGAGCCTCCGTCCGGGTGGCGCTTCGGCCTGCCCGTGGTGGGATGGGATGAAGAAGTTTCATCGTCGGCCCATCTGCCTGGGTTATTTAAGCAGATTTGCTGATGTTTTACCGGGACGCGGCAGATTTGTCGATGTTTTTTTAAGCCCTGACAAATCTGTGACCTTTTTGGGGAACATTGTGCTTTGCTTACTCTCGGGAAAATGGCATAAGACTTCGGTTATTTGCATCAATTCCCGTCCGTCGTACCCTCATTATGAATAGCTCCCGCTTTTTCTATACCCTAGCCGCCGCTTCGTTCCTGTCGCTGCCAGCCCTGCTGCTGGCGCAGGCGCCCAGCATCACCGCCACCAAGTCCGATGGCACCCCTGCGGCGACAAAAGTGCTGCCGGGCAGCACCGTGACCTACACAAACACCATCACGAACAGCGGGATCGGCGCGGCGACGGGCGTGCAGTTCACCGATCCTGACATGGCGGGTGCCGTGGTGCAGAACGGGACACTGCGGGTCTCCCCGGTCGCCTTCGATGACAGCTACACGGGCATCGTGTATGCAAACACGCGCATCGACACGAACCAGACGACCGAATACAGCGTCACGAGCAATGATTTCCCCGGCATGAATGCCGGCGTGGCCGCCACTTTCACCATCACGGCCTTTGATGCGCTGAGCCTGAACGGCGGGGCGGTGACGATGGTGACAAGCGGGGCGGACATGGGCAAGTTCACCTACGCGCCCGCACCCGGCTACACCGGCCCGGACAGCTTCACCTACACGATCACGAACAACGGCAGCCTCAGCGGCGCGGGCACCGTCAGCCTGACAGTGAGCGGGCCGGTGGTGTGGTATGTGAATAGCGCCACGGGCAGTGATGTGACGGGCCTGGGCACGCTCTACTCCCCCTTTGCCTCGGTGAACAAGGTCAGCACGGTGGATGCGGCCAACCAGCGCGTCTTTGTGGCCGCCGGCACTTACGCTGGCACCCAGTTTACCATGAAGGCGAACGAAATGCTCATCGGCCAGGGCGTGGTGGCGGCCTCGTTTGACGCCTTTGTGCTGGGCGGCACGCCAGGGGCGGACACGGTGGATGCACGGCCGGCCATCAACGGCACCAAACCCACCATCACGCGCAATCTGGGGAACACGATCATCCTCGCCAATGGCAATACCATCGTCGGCTGCGCCATCGCCAACTCGGGCGTCGGCTATGCGGTCATCGGCACGAGCGTCACCTCCCTGCTCATCGGCAATACGACCGCCGGACTCGCGGCGGCGGACACGACGGTGACCTCCAGCGGCACCAGCCTGGGCTGCCTCTCCCTCACGGGCGCGGCCACCGGCACGGTGAACGTGACGGGCCAGATCACCTCCACGGCAGGCCGCTCCCTGCTGATCAACAACCGCAGCGGCGGCACCGTCTCCATCATCGGCAAGGTCGTGGACACGGGCAGCGGCATCTTGCTGGACGCCAATACGGGGGCGACCTTTAACCTCCGCTGCCTGACATTGAACACCTTTGCCAACACTGCCCTCAGCGCCACCGGCGGCGGCACCGTGAATGCCACCAACGGTAACTCAGACGCCATCGACAATGACGGCGACGGCAGCACGGATGAGGTGGACGAGGCGAACACCCTCTTTACCACCACCGGTACAGCCCTGAATGTGGTGAACACCTCGATCGGTGCCTCGGGCCTCTCCTTCCGCAGCATCAATTCCACCACCGCCAGCGGGAACCCGGCCATCAACCTGAACACGACGGGCACGAGCGGCGGCCTGACGGTCACGGGCACGGGCGGAGCCGGCACAGGCGGCACGATCAGCGGCAAGACTGTCTCGGGCATCGTGCTGAACTCGACGGCGCACCTCACTCTCAACCAGATGAACATCACCGGGAACGGGGATGCGATCGATGAGAACGGCATCCGCGCCACGAACCTCTTCGGCACCTGCTCGCTGAGCAGCATGTCGGTCACGGGCAACTACCACGCCAACGTGTACGTGAAGAACAGCAGCGGGGCCACGCCGCTGTCCATGACGGTGACGAGTTCTACCTTCACCGGC
>Ga0209480_10003376_pt1 | contig 10459 bp, 9 predicted proteins | sample JI61114C2DNA_FD_187501 | JGI IMG/M metagenome (GOLD analysis project Ga0209480, IMG submission 187501) | Wastewater effluent complex algal communities from Wisconsin, to seasonally profile nutrient transformation and Carbon sequestration -... | ecosystem: Engineered > WWTP > Effluent > Algae...
CGGTTTGAAATCGTCGGACTTTTCGCTTCGGAAAGATCTTTTTGGTTTGAAATCTCGTTTATCTTCAAAATCTCGTTCGCGGCGCGGCGCAGGCGTTTTGACGTTGTCGATTTCGACGCTCGAAGCGACGCGAATATTTGCGTTTTGTCGAGCGATGCGCGTGCGTTTCATTCGTTCGAGAATTTGCGGAACGAATTGTGTCGGCACATCAACAAGCGTATAACGGTCATTAACATCGATCGCGCCGATAGCTTTGCCCGGAATGTCGGCTTCGTTGGCAATTGCGCCGACAACGTGCGACGGGCTGATTTCGTGACGGCGACCGACATCGATGAAAAGTCGCGTCATTCCTTCTTCAGAGAACGAAAATTGTTGAGGTTTCGGCTCGATTTTTACTTCCAAAGTTTTTTCGCCGACTGCCAAAAATGTCGCTGCTGCGGCGATTTCCGTTGCGTCGCGTCCGCTTTCATCGGTTAAATCTTCGATTAACGAAAGATATAATTCCAAATTTTGTTCGCCCAAAGTTTTTAGAATTCGTTCCTTCAAAATCTGCACGCGACGTGCGGCAACGTCAGCTTGCGTCGGCATTTTCAGCGGTTCGATTTTTTGTTTCGTGTATCGTTCGATGTCGCGGAGCATTCTTTGCTGGCGAGGAGTAACGAACAAAACAGCTTTGCCTTCGCGTCCGGCGCGTCCGGTTCGTCCAATGCGGTGAACGTAATTTTCCGTGTCCGAAGGCATATCGTAATTGATAACCGTCGCAATTCGTTCAACGTCCAAACCGCGTGCAGCAACATCAGTCGCAACAACGATTTCGACTGCGCCGCTTTTTAATTTTTTAACAACTGCTTCGCGCTGATTCTGATTCATATCGCCGTGCATCGCTTCAGCCGCGTAACCGCGAGCCTGCAATTTATCAGTCAAGGAATCTGCGCCGAGTTTTGTGCGGTGAAAAATTAAAACTGCTTCGCCGGACGCGGTTTCGGTTTCGAGTAATTTCGTCAGCGCGTCGGTTTTTTGATTTTCCGAAACATTCACATAATACTGCGAAATCGTCGGAACAGTCATCGTTTTTTGTTCGATCTCGATATTTACGGCATCGGACAAATATTTTTCGGCAATTCGTTTAACTTGACGCGGCATTGTCGCCGAAAAAAGCGCGGTTTGGCGTGTGTCTGGCGTGTGCGACAAAATCCATTCGACATCTTCTTGAAACCCCATATTGAGCATTTCGTCGGCTTCGTCCAAAACGACCATTTTCAGATTGGAAATGTCGATCGTTTCGCGTCGAATGTGATCCATAATTCGTCCGGGCGTGCCGACGACGATCTGCACGCCGCTTCGTAAATGTTTGATTTGTTGCGAAATTGATTGTCCGCCGTAAACGGGCAAAACGCGCACGCGTCCGAGATGTTTGGCGTAAGAGTGAAAGGCTTCGGCAACTTGAATCGCCAATTCGCGCGTCGGAGTCAGGACAAGTGCTTGAACTCGCGAAGTTGTCGTATCAATTTTTTGTAAAACCGGAAGCGCGAACGCCGCCGTTTTGCCAGTTCCGGTTTGCGCTTGACCGATAATGTCTTTGCCTTCGAGCAATAATGGAATAGTTTTTCGTTGAATCGGCGACGGCATTTCATAACCTAAATCAGTGATCGCCTTAATTAAATTTTCGTTCAAATCGAATTCCGAGAATGTCGTTTCGATATTTACTTCTGTTTGCATAATAATTGTATAAATTTCAATTTTTGTTAAAACATACAGTTTAACTGAAAAGAGCGACAATGTAACGAGAGATAATAAGAAATATCAGTCAAACGGAGCGCGGACGGCTCGTCCGCAAGTTAAAACTTATTTTTTGACACTCGCGGACGAGCTGTCCGCGTTCCGTAAAACTTTTCGCTGTTTATAAAATTTGCTAAATTAAACTTGATGAAAAATCAGATAATAAACTTTCAAAATTCCATTTCTTTTGCACAAGAAATGGACGAACGCGATGCGCTCAGACATTTTCGTGAAAAATTCTTTATTCCAAAACAGTCGAACGGCGAAGATGTTTTATATTTTACGGGCAATTCGCTCGGACTTCAGCCGAAAACTACGCGAAATTATATCGAACAAGAGTTAAAAGATTGGGAAACTTTCGGCGTTGAAGGTCATTTTCACGCGAAAAATCCGTGGATGCCTTATCACGAATTTCTTACAAAATCGATGGCAAATGTCATCGGCGCAAAACCGATCGAAACGGTCGTGATGAATTCTTTGACAGTAAATTTGCATTTATTAATGGTGTCGTTTTATCGTCCGACCGAAAAGCGTTATAAAATCGTCATCGAAAAAAATGCCTTTCCGTCGGATCAATATGCGGTGCAATCGCAAATTAAATTTCACGGGTTTGATGTAAGTAACGCGCTGATTGAATTAACTCCGCGAGAAAATGAAACGATTTTACGCGCCGAAGATATTGAAAAAACTTTGTGCGAAAATGGCGAAGAAATTGCGCTCGTTTTACTCGGCGGCGTAAATTATTACACCGGACAAGCGTTTGATATGAAACGAATTACCGAGATCGGGCACGAGATCGGCGCGGTTGTCGGGTTTGATCTGGCACACGCGGCAGGAAATTTAGATTTGCAGCTTCACGATTGGAATGTCGATTTTGCGGCGTGGTGTTCGTATAAATATTTGAATTCGGGTCCGGGCGGAATTGCTGGCGTTTTTGTTCACGAAAAACACGCGAACAATTTCGATCTGCCGCGTTTTGCAGGTTGGTGGGGACACGATAAGGAAACTCGTTTTTTGATGGGCGACGAATTTGTGCCGATTCGCGGCGCGGAAGGTTGGCAACTCTCGAATCCGCCGATTTTCCAACTCGCATCTTTACGCGCTTCGTTGGATATATTTGAAGAAGCCGGAATAAAAAATCTACGAGAAAAATCAATTGAATTAACCAATTATCTCGAGTTTTTGCTTAACGAAATTCACGATGACAGAATTGAAATCATTACGCCGAAAGACGAAAATCAACGCGGTTGCCAACTTTCGATTCGTGTGAAAAATGCCGACAAAATTTTGTTCAATGAAATCACAAAACGCGGCGTAATTGCGGATTGGCGCGAACCCGACGTGATTCGTGTTGCGCCTGTTCCGCTGTATAATTCGTTCGCGGATTGTTGGAATTTTGCCATGATTTTGAAGGAGATATTATAAAAAAGTGATTTTCAAAATTTGTATAGTATTTATTTTTCTTTTTATCGCAACTGAAAATATCGTTGCTTGCTCTTGTGCCGATCCGAGTCAGCGCGAAAGATTTCGTCGTTCCAAAGTTGTTTTCTTAGGTGAAGTTATTGAAATTAAAAGTAGTAATGAGTCAAGCAAGGGCTTAAAGTATTTTGAATATGCTGTAAAATTCAGAGTTGAAAAACAATGGAAAGGCACAAAGAATAAAGAAATCACAATCTTGGCAGATTACGATTCGCCGGGAATGTGCGGAGACTTAAACTTGAAGGTTGGTGAAAGATTTTTGATGTATTCTGAAAAAAGATACGGAAAGCTAGTTATAAATCAAGATTGTTCGATAAGCAGAAAGGTTGAATACGCTGATGATGAAATCAAAAATTTGAACAATATTTTCTACAAAGCCTACTATTTTTTATTTCCTTTTCCGAAAATTTGAAAAATCGTGTGTGATGAAATATTTACAAATTACAACTGAAAAAGATTTTGACGCACATCATCAAAGCGAACTTTGGCTTGATGTTGCTAAGGAAATTTGCAAAATACATCGCATTTCGTTCGATGAAATAAACCGTGCGGGCGGAAGCGAGCATATAGTTTTTTTCATAAATGAAGCATTAGTTTTGAAGATTTATCGTCCGTTTCGATATTGTTTTGAGCGCGAAACAAACGCGCTTAATGCACTTAGCTGGAAAATCAGTTTTAAAATTCCTGAAATTGTTCAAATCGGTGAGTTTGAAGGTTTTCGCTATGTTTTGATGACACGAATCGGCGACGAATTGATAACGCGGGCAGATTGGTTGAAAGTTGATGAAACACAACAAATCGAATTTATCTCGAAACTTGCTGTCGGATTAAAACAAATTCACGAAATAAACCCGAAATCGTTTGAAAATAATTGGGCGGAGTTTGTTATCGATCGTGCGGAAACATTTATCGAACGGCAAATCGCGCACGGCGTAAATCGAAAAGTTTTAGACGCATTGCCTTTATTTATCGAAGAAAATCTAAAATTAATTCCTAAAACTGAACCGACCGTTTTTATGCACGCGGACGTTCATTTCGGGAACTTGAGCGTTATAAATAAAAACGGAAAGCTCGAAATCGGCGGACTTTTTGACTTTGCCGATTCGCGCAGAGGTTTTTTTGAATACGATTTTCTTGCCGTCGGCGTGTTGATGATTCAAGGTCAAGGCAATTTACAGCGCGAATTTTTTACTTCTTACGGCTACGCGGAAAGCGAACTCGACGAACAAATGCGGAAACGTCTGATGATGTTGACGATGCTTTACGAAACTGCGGATTTGAGAAGATATGCGATGCGTTTGAAGCCCGAAGCTGTAGATTTTACGCTCGACGAATTGGAAAGGGGAATTTGGAGTTTTGTAAATTGAAAAAAGACGTAAATCTTTGCAGATAAACGTCTTTTCTGTTGTTGGTCAAATTGTTTTTTAACGCATTAAAAATCCGAGAAGCCAATAAAGCAAAAGAAAAACGAGAATTGTGCTGATCAATCCTCCGCCCAACTTCCAAGCTCCTGCCGCTGCTAATCCGCCTCTTAATAAACTCATTTTTTTTGTTCTCCTTTTACTGTTCGTTTTTAATACATCCTTTGATGTTCTGGCTATGCACATTGCACACAGCGTGCCAAAGTTGATTTTGCGTATCGGGAATTGTTTTGAGAAGATATTTTTAAGTTATGAAAAAGGAAAAAGTAATAATAATCGGTGCCGGTCTGTCGGGTTCTTTGCTGGCAATTTATTTGGCGAAACGCGGAATTGAATGTGATATATACGAAGCTCGCGGCGATATGCGCAAAGAAGAATCGTTTGCAGGACGTTCGATAAATCTTGCGCTTTCAAATCGCGGAATTGCGGCTCTAAAAGAAGTCGGAATGGACGAATATATGTTGTCGCAAGCCGTTCCGATGTTCGGGCGAATGATTCACGATACGCAGGGAAATCAAAAATTATTGCCGTATTCCGGCAGGAAAGGCGAATATATCAATTCGGTTTCCCGCGCAGGTTTAAACATTGCTTTGATGAACGAAGCCGAAAAATATGAAGGCGTAAAATTTCATTTCAATTGGCGGTGTGTTGATATTGATAGAGATAAAGATGAGGTTTTTGTAGCAAATCACTTAATTAAGGAAGGAAAACAAGTTAAGGGCGATACAGTAATTGCAACAGACGGTGCGGGTTCAGTAATTCGCGACGATATGTTAAGAAAATATCCTCGATTTAATTATTCAATTCAATGGCTTGAACACGGTTACAAAGAACTTCATATTCCGCCAAAGAATTTGGGATCTGAAGATAGCGGAAATGATATTTTTCAACTTGAAAAAAATGCTCTGCACATTTGGGCGCGGGGTGCTTTTATGATGATCGCTCTGCCCAATTTTGACAGCAGTTTTACTTGCACGTTGTTTTTGGCGCACAAAGGCGAAAATAGTTTTGAACAATTGACGGACGAACCGGCTTTGATGGAATTCTTTGAGAAAAATTTTGCCGATGCAATTCCTTTGATGCCGACTTTGGTTGAAGATTTCTTTACGAATCCAACCGGAAACTTAGGCACGATCAAATGTTTTCCGTGGAATATCGGTGGCAAATCTTTGCTGATCGGCGACGCGGCGCACGCGGTCGTTCCGTTTTACGGGCAGGGAATGAACGCTTCATTTGAAGACTGCCGCATTTTAAACGAACTTCTCGACAAACACGGCACACATTGGGAAACTGTTTTCGATGAATTCACGAACGTTCGCAAACCCAACGCCGACGCAATTGCACAGATGGCGGAAGAAAATTTCTACGAAATGCGCGATGCCGTAGCCGACGAAACTTTTCAGAAAAAACGCGCACTCGAAACCAAACTCGAACAGACATTTCCCGAATATTTTTCTAAATATTCAATGGTTACTTTCCGCGAAGATTTGCCCTACGAAATTGCCAAACAAAAAGGCAACGCGCAAGATCAATTCCTAATGGAAATCTGCGCTGATATTGATGATGTGAGCGAAGTAGATTTGAATGAAGTTTTTATTAACTTGAAATCAATTTGAGGGTTTGAAATGAAACATAAGTTTTTACCCATCGAGACGGAAGTTGGAATAATATCAGGTAAAGATGCAATTTATCTTGATGAAATAAAATATGATTATTCTAAACAAAGTGTCAATTTTATTGGAGAATTGAATTCAGGTCTTTGTTCTAAAACAAATGATAAAGATGAATTTCTAAAATACTCTCTAACATTTTTCGTTGTTCTATATTTTCAAATGGTTGAGCTAGACTTTACCTATTTACCAGAGGGTTCGAGTTTTGATTTAGTGCAAGACTCGAACTTAATAAATAAATTCAAAAAATTTGATTCAGCAAGTAAAGTTAAAGCCGAACACAATCATTATTTTTTGCACACTTATGATGATGTTTTTGAAATTGTTTGTTTAACTTTTGAATTGAAATTATTGGAAAAGCGTGAGCAGAAATAACTAAGATTCAACAAAAATAATTATTCACTCTTACTTTTACTGCTTTATATTCATTGCAGATTTTAATAAATTAGATATGAATTTATTTATAATAGACTTTCCGAAAAATTGAATATAGTCTGCGAAGTTTTTAATCACCCTTATTTAAAAATAAATATACTCTACGAAGTTTTAAATATAGTCTGCGTAAAATTAAATATAGTTAGCGCAGTTTTAAATGTAGTCTGCGTAAAAATAAATAAACTCTAAGAAGTTTTAAAAATACTCTGCGAAGTTTTAAATAAACTCTCCGTAAAACTAAATATAGTCTGCGTAAATTCTCGCAGACTATATTTAATTTGTTTTGAGTCTAAAAATTTACTCGGAAACCACATTGTTTTTTTGCAATTACTTTTCGATAATTGTTAAAAATATGGATTGTTATTGCGGAACAAATAAGAAATTTGATGATTGCTGTCAGCCATTTATTGCCGGCATTGCCAAACCATTAACTGCAGAAGAATTAATGCGTTCGCGATATTCGGCGTATGTTATTGTTGCGGTCGAATATATTTTAAGTTCGACATATCCTTCGACGCGCAGATTTTATAACGCTGACGACATCGAACAATGGGCAAAATCGAGTCTTTGGGAAAAATTAGAAATCTGTTCAACCTCAGAAGGTTTGCCGAAAGATAAAAAAGGAATTGTCGAATTCAAAGCGTATTACACAGACGCGGACGGCAATCCGCAAATTCATCACGAAAAGTCTAATTTTCGCAAAGAATTAGGTAAATGGTTTTTCGTTGACGGAAATGTATTTTAAGAAAAGGTGCATTTATTTTTGATGCACCTTTTTCATTTAGCACTAGCACAAAACTATTTCAAATTCTTTTTCAAAAACGCGTTTGTAACTTCCCACGCATCTTTTGCGGCTTCGGCGTTGTATCGGTCGCCTGTGTCGTTGAAAAAGGCGTGCGCCGCGCCTTTGTAAATCTTATATTCAAAAGGTTTTTTCAAGCGTTTCATTTCTGCATCGACTTCCGGCACTTTTGATGTGATACGTGTGTCAGTTTCTCCGTAAATGCCTAAAACCGGACAATGAACTTTGGCAAGTTGTTCATTTGTCGGCGCAGTTCCGTAAAAGACGACAGCGGCTTTTAATTTGTTCGGTTCGGCGGCAAGCGCAAACGAACGCGCTCCGCCCCAACAAAATCCAATTGACGCGAGCTTGTTTTTCTTGACGTTTTTGTGCGAATTAAGAAAATCTAAACTTGCGTTCAAATCGCTCATAACTTCCGTCATTACAAGCGAAGCAAACGCTTCACGCGCCTTGTCCGGCGTTTCAAAAGAACCTGTGCCGCCTTTTCGCGAAAGTGCGTCGATTGCCAACGCAACATAACCCGCTTCGGCAAATCGCCGCGCAACATCGCGTGTGTGTTCGTTTAAACCGCGATTTTCGTGCATCACTAAAATTGCCGGATATTTACCTTTTTTCATCGGTTTGCTTAAATATCCCGAAAGTTTTACGTCGCCGTTTTTATATTCGACCGCGCTCGAATCAACATTCGCCTTTTTCGATTCTTTTTCGGAAACAACCGTCTGCGCCAAACCTGTCTGTTCAAGCAACAAATGCGCCGCCGCGTAGGTTCCCGTTAAAGCAATAATCCGCGCCAAAAATCCGCGCCGATCTATTTTCTCCGATTGATATTCTTCGACAATATTTTCGATTTGTTTATTCATAATTTTCCTTTGTTAAATTAATTATGAATTTTTGTTGTTGATAATTCAAATAATTACCGAAAAAACGAAATTTTTGCTTTTTCAAAACGTAAGCTAAAATCACCTTATGATTATTTCATTCAAGTTAAATGATGCAAAGTATGAATTTGACGAAACAAAGCCGATAAATATTGCGATTCCGCTTGATTTTAGCGGAGCACAGCCAAATGCTTACGATGTCGAGCGGGCAGTTTCAGAACCTTACCAAGCCGGAGAAATCGTCGGAGACACGCGTCGCGGCGGAAGTGTGAATTTCGAGCAAGTGAAATTAATTCCGCATTGCAACGGAACGCACACCGAATGCGTCGGGCATATCACGAATGAAAGAATCTCGGTAAATGATTGTTTGCGAGATGCGTTTATTTTAGCGGATTTAATTTCTGTTGAACCGGAAAAAGCGTCGGAAACAAGCGATTCTTATTCCGTCGAAGTGAATGATGATGATTTGCTAATTTCGCGCAAAGCGTTGGAAAATTGCGGATTACAAATTAAGGATTACAAATCCAAAGGACTAATTATCAGAACTTTGCCAAACGACGACAGCAAACTTTCACGAACTTATTTAGAACGAATTCCGCCGTTTTTCTCTAACGAAGCAATAGAATTTATTGCAGAATTAAAAATAGAACATTTATTGGTTGATATGCCTTCGATCGACAGAATTTTTGATGAAGGAAAACTTTCAAATCATCGAACTTTTTGGAATGTGAAACAGGGAAGTTTTGAAATCTTGGATGAAACTTTTATTAATCGAACGATTACCGAATTGATCTTTGTGCCGAATGAAGTTAAAGACGGTAAATATCTCTTGAACTTACAAATCACCGCATTTCAAGCCGATGCAAGTCCGAGTCGTCCGATTTTATATAAATTGATTTATTAAAAAAATTGGAGGCGGCAATCGGAGTCGAACCGATGAATGAGGCTTTTGCAGAGCCTTGCCTTAGCCACTTGGCTATGCCGCCTTAAAATAATGCAACTCTGAATGACAATTTTTACAGAGTAAAATACATTTGTCTAATTCGTTTTTTATATTTTCCCATTTTCCAAAATTGCCTGAAATAGTAAAATCCTTTGCTTTTGGATCTAAATGGTGAAAATCCATCGCTCCGGCACATTTATTATATCCACATTTTTGACATTTGCCACCTTTATATTCAATGGCTTTTTGTTTAATGGCTCTGCGACGATTTTTGGAGACACAAGCAGAACAAGAACTGACCGTCATAGCTTTGTGTCTTAGAAACAAGAAATCTTTCAAACAACTATTGCATGTTTTCAATGTTCCTTCCGAAATTGGAATATTTCTTTCAAGTTTCTGTCTATTGTTAGCTTTAAATGGAGAGCAAGAAATACAATACTTTCTATTTCTCAAATTTCGTGTTTTACCTTCAATCAAAAGGTAAGTCGGAATTTTAAGACTACATTTTTTACAATTCACAATAGCTTTGAAACTATAGAAGCGGCGTGAAATAAATCGCGCCGCTTCTAAAATTTATTGGAGCGGGAGACGAGACTTGAACTCGCGACTTCGACCTTGGCAAGGTCGCGCTCTACCACTGAGCTACTCCCGCGTCGCAAACATTTATTCTACAAACTGTGAAAAATTTGTCAAGTTCAGTTTGTTAGTTCACGGTAACATTTCTGACAAAACTCCAATCGCCGCTCGCGTTGATTTTGATATTTCCCAGTTTTTTCGAAGAAATTACAATATTTGCCGGATACCAAAGAGGGAAAAGCGGCAAATCATTACTGACCATCGCTTGTGCTTTAGTGTAAAGTTCTTTTGCTTTCGTTTTATCTTTTGCAGTTATATCGATAGCTTCGTTGACGATTTTGTCGAATTCCGCATTGTTGTAGCGGGCGCGATTTCTGCCGCCGTCTTTTTTATCGGGAAATTCGGTCGAGGCAAATAGATCTTTGTAAAAAATCGGGTCTTGGTTGCCGCCGATCCATCTTCCTGTGTTCAATTGA
>Ga0209480_10003377_pt1 | contig 10458 bp, 8 predicted proteins | sample JI61114C2DNA_FD_187501 | JGI IMG/M metagenome (GOLD analysis project Ga0209480, IMG submission 187501) | Wastewater effluent complex algal communities from Wisconsin, to seasonally profile nutrient transformation and Carbon sequestration -... | ecosystem: Engineered > WWTP > Effluent > Algae...
GTGCCGGAGACGTTTTTCTGACTCTCGGAGACGAGGGCCTGGAGGGCGAGACGCTCGGGCGCATACCAGAAGCCGTTGTACACGAGCTTCGCATACTCGGGGACGAGGCTGTCACGCAGATGCATGACTTCGCGGTCCATGGTGAGGCTTTCGATCTGACGATGCGCGAAGTGGAGGATGGCTCCGCCGGGAGTCTCATACACGCCGCGGCTTTTCATGCCGACGAAGCGGTTTTCCACCATGTCCACGCGGCCGACGCCGTGTTTGCCGCCGAGTTTGTTCAGCGCTTTCATGACCTGGAGCGGGTTCATGGGCTTGCTGTTCACGGCCACGCAGTTGCCTTTGTCAAAGTCGAGCACGACATACTCGGCCTTGTCCGGCGCGTCTTCGGGGAAGACGGAGAGCGTGGTGAAGTAGTCGCGATACTTCACGTCACCGGCATTGAACCAGGGGTCTTCCAAGATGCCGGCCTCGTAGCTGATGTGCAGGAGGTTGCGGTCCATTGAGAAAGGCTTCTTCGCACTCGCCTGGATCGGGATGCCCTTGTCTTCGCAATACTTGATCATCTCCACGCGACCAGGGAACTGGGTGCGGAAACGCTCATCACGCCATGGGGCGATGATTTCCAGATCGGGGGCGAGGGCGGCAGTGGTGAGCTCGAAGCGCACCTGATCATTGCCTTTGCCCGTGGCTCCGTGGCCGATGGCGGTGGCACCTTCGGCTTTGGCGATCTCGACCATGCGCTTCGCGATCAATGGGCGGGCGATGCTGGTGCCGAGGAAATACTGGCCTTCATAAATCGCGCCTGCCTGCATCATCGGGAAGATGAAATCTTTGGCGAATTCCTCCTGGAGGTCATCGACATAGATTTTCGAGGCACCGGTCTTCTTGGCCTTGGCGTTCAGCCCCTTGAGTTCGTCGTCCTGGCCGATGTTTGCACAGAAGGCGATCACCTCGGCATTGTAGGTTTCTTTGATCCAGGAAAGGAGGACGGAGGTGTCGAGACCGCCGGAGTATGCGAGGACGATTTTTTTCATAAGGTCTGAGGGGCCGCGAGAGTAGGCCATGAAATCCGGCTGGCAAGCTGCGTGCTCGGACAAGTTTGTGCTTCCCAAGCGGCACGGGTTTTGAATAGGCTGCAATATGCCCCACCGCATCTGGCACCTCATCAAAGCCGCAACCAACGAGGAATACGGCCCCCTCGACCACGACTCGCTGCTGCAATTTGCCTCGGAGGCGAAGATCTCGCCAATGGACAAGCTCTCTGACGACGGTCGCCAGAGCTGGCGGCGTGCGCCGATGATCCGCGAACTCCAGATGGACTGGCTGATCCAGATGCCGGACCAATACCTCTACGGCCCGACGAATGTGGCGACGATCCAGGAATTCCTGGCGACGGGGCAGGTGGATGAAAATGTGACGCTGATCAATTGTGTGGACGGCACTGAGTCCCGCCTGAGCACACTGCCATTTTTTCAAGTCAGCCCGCATCATGTCCGCAGCACCCACACGACGCTCGTCGGCGCGCAGTGGCCGGATTTGGAGAAAGGCAGTGGCGATGCGCTGCTGCACCAGCGTGTGCAGGTGCTGGAGCGCCAGCTCATGGAGGCCCAGCACGCGCTGGATGAGTCCCAGCGCTCCTACAACATCCTGCGTCAGCAGTTCATCGAGACGACCGGGCGCGATCCCATCTGATCCACGCATCCATTTCCCCTGCCAGAACGAATCACGTCCGTGCGTTTGGCCTTCACCCGACACGGGAGCTTCAAAGTCAGCCCACACCCCCACCCCTCCACCATGAAAAAACACATGCGCCTCTTCACTGCCATCTTCGCCGGACTCTTCGGCAGCGCCCACGCCAGCCAGGGCGAAAAAGTCGATTACGCCGCCCCTGCCGTCTCCGGCGTGAATCAAGACGGCGTGACCGTAAACTTCGCGGACGTCTATAAGAAGGGCCCGACCGTGGTCTTCTTTTACCCGAAGGCTGACACCCCCGGCTGCACGAAGCAGGCCTGCTCCCTCCGCGATGCCTTTGCGGATCTGACCAAAGACGGCGTGCAGGTGCTCGGCGTCTCCTTTGACAAGCCCGAGGCTCAGAAGAAATTCAAAGACAAGTTCACCCTCCCCTATGACCTCATCGCCGATCCTGAAGGCAAGATCGTCGAAGCCTTCAAAGTGGAGAAGATGCTCAAAGGCGTCCTCTCACTCGCCAAGCGCAGTTGCTTCCTGGTGAAGGACGGCAAAATCGTCTGGCAGGACTACGCCGCCGCCACCGACCAGCAAGCCGCTGACATCAAGCGCGTGCTCGCTGAGCAGAAGTAAGGCAAGAACACTCCTTGCGGAATCATCCAGATCCGTCTCGCCTTCGGGGGAGACGGATTTTTTTTGCCCAGAAGCGCCCCGTATCGTCGCCCAAACCGGCCTTGACCTGGCAACCGAATGCATGGTCATAGTGCTGCCATGCACCGGTCCCTCATCGCACTCTTCCTCCTCACCACCGTCAGCCTCGTGGCCCAGACGCCGAAGCCGACCAAGGAAGAGCAACTGGCCATCGCCAAAAAGTATCCTGGCCTGCATGTGCAGGCCAGTGTGGGCACCAGGACCCGGCCCGTGCCGGGCTCCAGCTACATGAAGACGATGACCATCTCGCCTGCGGTGGTCATCGAAAGCGCGCAAACTCAGCCCATGGCCGCGGCCTCCATCACCTGCCTGCTCATCACCATGGACACCGAGGAAAAATACCGCCGTGGCGAGCAGACCTGCAAGATCGCCACGACTGAAACCATCGGAGTCCCCGCCGTGCTCAAGGGTTCACGCCGCAAGTTCGAGTTTGCCCCCTTGCAGACGCGCTTTGATTCCGACCGCGACAAGTCCAACATCGGTGGCGACGTGTATAAATACTTCCTGCTGGCCGTGTTGTCGGATGACCAGAAGTTCCTCTACCTTGAGACGAGCTGCCCAGGCTTGGACAAATACCTCGAGGCGCATCCCGAAGAGCGGGCGAGATTTCTCAGCCTCAAGCCGGGAGTGACTTTCTCCTCGAACTTTCAGAAGTAGTCCTGCCTAGTCGCGCACGCTGCGGACCATGACGGCTTTCTGCGCGTGGAGGCGGTTTTCAGCCTGGTCGAAGATGACACCGGCGTGGCTTTCGAGCACTTCTTCGGTGATCTCTTTGCCGCGATAGGCGGGGAGGCAATGCATGACGATGGCGTCCTGCTTCGCGTGCTTCATGAGCTCGGCTCCGATCTGCCAGGGCTTGAGGATTTCGATGCGGTCAGCGCTCTCAGCTTCCTTGCCCATGCTGACCCAGACATCGGTGTAGATGGCGTCGATGCCTTCCACCGCAGCTTTTGGATCATCGGTGACGGTAACGGTACTGCCGGGCACTCGCGCCATGAAATCGGCAGCGGGCTGGAACTGCTTCGGCGCGCCGATGACGAGCTCGAACCCGAGCCGCGCACTGGCCCAGATCCAGGAGCGGGCGACGTTGCAGTCGCCATCGCCGAGGAAGGCGACCCGCCTGCCCTTCCAGGAGCCGAAGCGCTCGTTGATGGTCTGCAAGTCAGCGAGGATCTGGCAGGGATGCTCATCATCCGTGAGGGCATTGATGGTGGGGATGCCGCTGTATTGGGCGAACTCCACGACATCCTGCTGGGCAAAGGTGCGGATGATGGCCCCGTGAATCATGCGCCCCATGACACGGGCGGTGTCCTTGATCGGCTCGCCTCGGCCAAGCTGGATGTCCGCACCGGAGAGGAACATCACCTGGCCGCCAAGCTCACGCACGCCGACCTCGAAGCTGACACGAGTGCGGGTCGAAGACTTCGTGAAGATGAGTGCCCACTGCTGGCCGGTGAGGACTTGCGGAGAGGCTTTGCGGTCCTTCTTTAATGCGGCAGCGAGGGACAGAATGGTTTCGATCTCGTCAGAGGAGAGTTCTTCAATGGACAGGAGGTGCTTCATTTGCGGCAATCGGGTCAAGGTAGTCAATAGGGTCAAGCAGCGAGGACTTGATCGAGCACAGCTTTGAAGATCGTGAGGCCTTCATTGGCATGAGCTTCGGTGATGTTGAGAGGCGAGAGCCAGCGGACGACGTTCGGGCCGGCGGGCGTGACCATCATACCGGCGTCCAGCAGCTTTTGGGCAAGGTAAATGGAAGGCAGCTTGCCGCCGGACTTGGCAGCGATGGCTTCGGCATTCAGCTCAAAGCCGATGAAGAGCCCGATCTGGCGCACCTCTTTCAGCAGGGGATGATTCCAAGCGCGAGTCGCCGCAGCGATGGCCACGCCGCGTTTGCGAGCATTCGCGCAGAGGTCTTCATCAAGGATGGTGCGCAGCGTGGCGATGCCGACAGCGCAGGCGAGCGGCGAACCACCGTAAGTGGTGCCATGCGTGCCGGGGCCGAGCAGCTTGCTGAGATCACGGCGGTCATTGACCCAGAAAGAGCCGAGCGGGAAACCGCTGCCGATGGCCTTGGCCCAACTAATACCATCGGGCTGAATTTCATCGCCAGGGATGATGCTGCGCCAGCCGGCCATCTCGCCCGCACGGCCAAAGCCGACCTGCACTTCATCGAGCAGGAGGAGGAGATCGTGTTCCCGGCAGAGGCGCTGGGCGGCGCGGAGGAACTCGGACGTGACGGCATTCACGCCGCTCTCGCCCTGGATGGGCTCCAAGAGAATGGCCACGGTCTTGTCGGTGATGGCAGCTTCGAGTGCAGCGATGTCATTGAAGGCTGAATAGACAAACCCAGGTGGCAATGGGCCGAAGCCGCCGTGGATTTTTTCCTGAGCGGTGGCGGTCATCGCGCCAAAGGTGCGGCCATGGAAGGAGCCGGTGAAGCTGATGATCTCGTAGCGTCCTCCAGTCGCCTGACCGTATTTGCGTGCGAGCTTGATGAGGCCTTCATTCGCCTCAGCGCCGCTGTTGCAAGAGAAGCACTTGCCGGGGATCTCCACGCATTCCTCGACGAGGATGCGCGCGAGTTCGGCCTGCTTGTCGATGCAATACCAATTCGAGACATGGATCAAAGTCTGAGCCTGCTCAGTGATGGCTTTCACCACTGGCGGCGGACAATGACCGAGCGGACACACAGCCACGCCTCCAGCAAAGTCGAGGTACTTCTTGCCATCGCGATCCCAGACATAGCTGCCCACGCCACGCACGGGCCACACATCGTAGCGACCGTAGTTCGGGAGTACATATTGGCTGAGCCATTCAGAATGGGGATGGGTCATGGAATTGAAAAAGAAAGGGTTGGCTCGAAGGACGGCGAGCTTGGAAAGGATGTCCTTACGATTCAGCTCGGATCAAAGGTGGATCTCTGTGCCGATACCTCGGTCCGTGAAGATTTCGAGGATGAGCGCGTGAGGGATGCGCCCGTCGATGAGATGCACCTTGCCCACGCCACCTCGGAGTGACTCCAGTGAGGAGTCCACCTTCGGGATCATGCCGCCGCTGATGATGCCTTCCGCCTTCAGCGCCGCGATGGAGGCTTCATCGAGACTTGGGATGAGCGTGGCCTCATCCTTCGGATCACGCATCACACCACGCACATCACTGAGGAAGATGAGCTTCGTGGCCTTCAGCCGAGTGGCGAGCGCACAGGCGGCGAGGTCGGCATTCACGTTCAGCGTTTTGCCAGACTCCAGGTCACGCGCCACGGGCGAGACCACGGGCACAAATTCACCCGCCACAGCCGCCTGGATCAGGCCGAGCTTGCAGTCGGTGACTTCACCCACCCAGCCGAGCTCGGCCTTCATGCGCTGACCTTGGAAAACTTCCGTGCCTGGCACGCCGACGGCCTTGCCGCCGAAGGCATTGATCTTCGTGACGATCTCGGGGTTGATCACACGGGCGAGTGTCTGCTCCACGATTTTGATCGTCTCTTCATCGGTGACTCTCATGCCATTGATGAAGCGGGCTTCGAGGCCGCTGTCGAGCATGGCCTTGGAAATGGCCTTGCCACCGCCGTGGACGATGATGGGGTTGATGCCCACGGCTTCGAGGAAGACGACATCACGAAGGAACTGATCGACAACGACGGGGTCCTCCATGGCGCTGCCTCCGACTTTGATGAGAAAGGTGCAGCCTCGGAAGCCCTGCATGTAAGGCAGAGCTTCGAGCAGGACATCAGCTTTCTGAGTTTGGGCGGAGAGATCGGACATTGGGAAATGGGGAGCGCGGAGCATACGCCCCCACACGCAGCGTCAAGCCCGGTGACGAGTTTTTCTTGTCACTCGTTCATGTGGGAGGCTTTGTTATACAAAAAGACGGCGCATCGGATGAGGATGCGCCGTCGAGAAGTTTGGACTGGGAGGCTTATGCTTCCAACAGCTTCGACTGAAGGCGATCCACCATGCTGCGGAACTCGATGGTCTGGGTCATGCGGCTGCTGATGACTTTGCAGGCATGGATGACGGTGCCGTGGTCGCGACCACCGAACTCCTCGCCGATCTGCACCAGTGGCAGTTTCACCATGTGACGGGTGAGATACATGGCCACCTGACGCGCTTCAGCGATGTTCTTCGGGCGACGAGGGCCGGTGAGATCGCTGACTCGGAGGTCATACTCCGTGGCGACAGCACGCTGCACGCGATCAACGGTGACGCACTTGGTCGGTTCTTCATCGATGACATCGTGTAGGAACTGGGCCAGCGCGGTTTCGTTGGCGATGTTGCCCTCAAGGGAAGCATGGGCGGCGACACGCATGAGTGCGCCTTCGAGACGACGGATATTCGTGCGAATACGCTGGGCGATGAATTCGAGAATCCATGGTTCCAGGGTGACATTGAAGTCATTCATCTTGCGGCGCAGGATGGCCACGCGAGTTTCGAAGTCCGGGACCTGGATTTGAGTGGTCAGACCCCATTCAAAGCGCGAGACGAGACGGCTTTCCAGATCCTTGATGTCACCCGGTGGGCGGTCGCTGGCGAGCACGATCTGCTTCTGGCTGTTGAAGAGTTCGTTGAAGGTGTGAAAGAACTCCTCCTGGGTGCTGTCCTTGCCGGCGAAGAACTGCACGTCGTCAATGAGCAGCACATCCACCTTGCGATACTTCTGACGGAACTGGCTGAAGGTCTGTTTCTTGATCGCCTCGACGTATTCGTTGGTGAACTGCTCCGAGGTCACATAGCGAACAATGGCGCGCTTCTTACGCGAGAGCACTTCCTGACCGATGGCCTGCATGAGGTGCGTTTTACCGAGTCCGGTGGGGCCGTGGAAGAAGAGCGGATTATAAATACGGCCCGGCTTCTCTGCCACAGCCTTCGCCACTGCGGCGGAGTAGCTGCAGTTGGTTCCGACGACAAAGCTCTCGAAGTTGAACTTGGCGTTGAGGCCTGCATCGGAGAAGGAACGGATGCTCAGCGAGTCATCGGTAACATGCGGGCTCGCACGCTCTTCCTGGTGGTTACGTGTGGAGATGACACGAGCGGCCTTCTTTTCCAAAGACGCATCGGCTGGTAGCGGACGCAACGGCTCGCTGGCTGTCTGATAATCGATGCTGGCCGCAGTGCCGAGCACCTCCGCCACGGCATCAGCAAAGGTGCCGGAAAAGTTACTTTCGATCCATACCTGATGAATCGGATTTGGCACATGAACAGTGACGCGATGATCATCACTGATGCGCGCAGTTGTGCCTGAGAAGCAGCGTGTGTAATTATCGCGTCCGAGCTTCTTCAGGAGGATGGTGCAGATGCGATCCCAGGCTGATGGAACAATCTTCAAGGACGATGTCGAGCTTTCGAGGTCGTGAGCGTCTGGAGTGGGTGAGGAATGAGTGATTTCATATGCGGTCTCCATGGTGCTGAGTGGTGATGCGGGCTGGTCGGTTGAAAACGTTTCGGGAGGGGACAAATGCGGCGCTGAATCGGGAGAAGCAGCGCCGTAAGTTTTTTCAAAATTAACACCGCCTGTTTATGGCGAAACCGACACGATTCAAAGCAAAACTTGAGGCTCTTTAAAAAGACTTGGGAAACACACCTGTTGTTCCACAAAGTTTTTAACCTTCATCTTTCCAAAGCATTGCAAAGAAGGTGTGAGTTATAACCCCAAGTGTTCTGTGAATCCGTTTGGGCAATTCCAACTTGGCACGTTTCTTGAAGACCTGAAGGGATGTGAGGCGGAGATCATGCCCTATTCGATCATTTATCCATGACACTGGGCTGTCGGAGATGCGGTTGAGCATGTCTCCGTGATTGTCCGGGAAAACCGAAACGATTACTTCCCGACGGCTCGCTTTAACTCGTGTTGGGCCTTGTTGAACTCTGTCACTGCCTGTACCCGGCTTTGACGCGCTCGGGTAAGTTCTTCACGGGCTAGCAGGTATTCGAGCACGACACCGAGCTGACTGGCCTGACGCTCTTTGGCGAGCTTCACCATCTCCTCAGCGGCAGTGACGGCCTCGTCGTTGATGGCGATCTGATCATGGGCACTTTGAGACTTTGCGGCGGCTTCGACGACTTCGCGGCCGATGGCGGCATTGATCTGGTCGGTTTGCAGGTTCGTGGCTTCTTCGCGGGCGTTGGCGATGACTTTACGCTGTTTATCAAAGAGCCCGCCAGGGCCGATCTTCCAGCCGAGGCCGATGTAGAAGTCCTGGGTATCTTCAAAGTTACCCGTGTTGTTGCCAAAGCCTCCGCCAAGTCCGCCAGCGCCGTAGCCTGCCTGCACGTTCGGGATGATCGGGGCGATGCGGGCGCGGTCGCTCTCGAGCTGCGCGGCAGTCGTGGCAGCGCCCGCAGCCTTCAACTCGGGGCGGTGCTGTTTGGCCTGGGCGATCAGGGTGGCGACGCCGGTTTTACCGTTGAGGCGCACGGGCACGAGATCGGCCTTCGCGGGGCGGAGTTCAGACTCGGCGGGCAGACGCAGTGATTCAGCCAATGCCGCAGCTGCTAGATCACGCTTCTCCTGCTCCTGACGAATGGTGAGCTTGGCTCGGGAGACTTGTGTCTTCACGCGCAGAAGATCCGCACGGAAGGCCGTGCCAGCTGCGACGGCTCCTTCGAGCTGCTTTTCGTAGTCTTGAGTCAGTCGCAGGTCATCCTCGATGATGGCGACGCTGGCCTCCGTGCTCAGCAGATCGAAGTAGCGCGCTGTGGCCTGAGTCACGATGTCGCGCCGCGATTTTTCGACGAGCTGTTCGGCAGCGAGCGCCTTTTGTTTGGCCGCGAGTGCCGAGTAATACAGATCGCCCGGTGACCAGTCGATCATGATGTTCGTGCCGACGGTGTACTGCTGCTTGTATGCATTGAAGACCGCTCCCGCGATGTCCTGCACATTGCCATCATGCCGCCTGTAACCGACGCCGAGACTCAACGAAGGCCAGAAGCGCTGCCAGGCCTGCTTTGACTCCGCGATGGTCTCGGTATGTTTCACGCGAGCGAGCTGGATCTCGTCATTGTTCGCACCTGCGAGCTTCATGACGGTGGGCAGGTCCACATGCACAGGTGCAGAGTAGGCGTTCAGGGCTAGAAGCAGCCATGCATGACAAATGAGCAAGCTCGAATGACGAAGGAATGACGAAGCTCGAATGACGAAGGACATGGCGCTAGGAAGGTTGGATTCGGATTTCGGTGTTGGGGCTTGTTGCGTCATTCGGACTTACTCATTCGTCATTTCACCGTCACATCTTGTTTGTCAGTGAGCGCCGTCGTGCCCGGAAGCAGGATGACATCATCGGCTTTCAACTCCGGCACTTCGACGTTCACGCCATCGTTGAAGCCGGGTTTGATGGCGGTCTTGACGGCTTTGCCATCGACGTGCTTGAAGACGAAGCTGTTCGCCTTCTCCTTCACGAGTCCGGCGACGGGGATGATCGTGGCGTTGTCATGCTGCTCGACGGCGATGCGCGCGGTGGCGAACATGCCGGGGCAGAGCTTGCCATCGTCATTTTTGAAATCGGCCTCGATGAGCATGGTGCGCGTGGCGGAGTCGAGCGTTCCGGCGATGCGGGAGATGGTGCCTTTGACGATGGCACCGCCGAGGGCATCCACTTTGGCCTCGATCTGCTGGCCGACTTTGAGCAGGGCGGTTTCGATCTCGATGACGGGCACTTGCAGGCGCAGGGTGCTGACATCGGTGAGCTGGAGCAAGGTGTCGCCTCCGGCGGCGGCAAATGCACCGGGATCGACGCGGCGGTCGGTGATGGTGCCTGCGAAGGGCGCTTTGATCTGCGCGAGGTCGATGAGCGCGTTCGTGCGCTCCATGCCGGCTTTGGCGATGGCGAGTTTGGCTTCGGCATCATCGACGGACTGGGGCAGGATGAGGTCGGGTGACTTGGCGCGTGCCTCGTGGAGGCGTTTCACCTCGATCTCGGCGGCGGCGACTTCGGCGCGGTGGCCGATGAGGTCGGCCTTGAGCTCGGGTACTTCGATTTGAATGAGCTGCTGCTGGGCGGTGACGACATCGCCTATATCGACAGTGATTTTCTCGATGTAACCGGCCACACGCGCTTTC
>Ga0209480_10003379_pt1 | contig 10454 bp, 15 predicted proteins | sample JI61114C2DNA_FD_187501 | JGI IMG/M metagenome (GOLD analysis project Ga0209480, IMG submission 187501) | Wastewater effluent complex algal communities from Wisconsin, to seasonally profile nutrient transformation and Carbon sequestration -... | ecosystem: Engineered > WWTP > Effluent > Algae...
CAACGCTAATAGTAAGCGTTCGTTACCCAAAGCACGTTCAATTTTTAACAATCAAAATCCCTCACGTAAATCCAGTCATCTCTAAAATTATAACTTATACAGCAATTCAGCAACACCTCTAAAGATGAGGTGTAGAGGTATTCAAAGCTTGTGATGAAGAATTGAATGTTCTGTGATCTCTCAGCCACCTTTGTAATGTGCTCTTTCCAACTCCTAAATCACGACTCGCATCCACAACGCTCATCTTATTCTTTAAAATCAACTGAATCGTATTAGCCTTAAATTCAGCATCGTAAACTTTCTTGAAACTCATTCTATAAACCCTTCATGGCAAAACAATTAGTAACCCAATGTCTCTCTGAAAAGTGTCTACTAAAACTTAGCAAGATCACAGTGCCGATTTATTCGGTCTATAGCCGTAAGAATCTTTATGAAAATGTGGTTCAACTGTTGGTTCAAACGTTAACTTCACTACCATTTGCGCAATCCTGTCAGATACTGTCGGTATCCCCAATATGCGCTCTCCTCCTAATTTCTTTGGTATCGTCACCGCCTTAACTGGCGGGGGGAAATATGTTCCCGATGAGATTCTGTTCCAGATCTTATAAAGATTATCTTTATAGTGCTTGTCAAAGTCTGCAAGAGACTGCTGATCAATACAGCCGCCCCCTGATTACTTTTAACTAATTGATAAGCCTTCATCACCAATTGCTTGGATATCATAAAGGGTTTTGTGGAATTCAAAGTATCCTCCTCTTTCGAGTTGTAATTTAATTCAAACCACCTAACGCTGCCCCTTCGCTCCACCTCCATTACAGAGGTTTCATCACTACTACGAACAGCTCCGCCATAGTGTCTTGCATCGGTACTCTTAACCCTTATGGATTTAGCCACTCGGATTTCTCCCTTAACATCAAGACGACTACCTCCCGCAGTTCCTTATAGAAGCCTCGATTAAATTCACGCCACCTTTACGCCGGATACCGCCTACCCCGTAATCAGGTGTCTGGTAGGCTAATCCGAGAGTGACCTAATGTCTCTCGTTTTGATATCGCTTAATACTTAACGACGCATCATCAGTGGTTCAGTTTTATTCGTCTCTTTAATCATTACCTGCCAGATTATTCTGACTTTTACTTAACGCTCACTACCGTCACTCTTAATGACAGCAGCTTAAGGTGGTTTAAAACCCGCTCCTGAAAGCCGATTTTGAAGGGTCTACCTTCATCTTCTATAAAGCTTGTTGAAACATCAATTTAATTCCCTGATGTTTCTGTCTACGGCGCACTTATGATTGAAGTCCTCCTCTGACTAGTGGTTTAAATTATGGGGGTCATTACTTTCTCTCTATCTATCTATCCAATTTCTACATTCCGTCGATAAATATTTTTTAGAAGCCGAAACATAACTGTCTAAATCTGACCCTCTAAGAGTTGATAGCCATCTCTTATTAGTTCCTTCATGAAAAAAATCTGATCCCAATCCAGTGTAAAGTAAATGTTTTTTTTTCATTTTTTCAAACTTACAATCATCAACAATACAGCGTAGTTTATCTTCAGATAAATTAATTGATAAAAAATTTGCAATACGACTTATTTCCTTTTCTAGATTATTAGATAAGTCATTATAGTGTATTAATAATATGTTACGTAAATGTCGCTTATTCCACCAAGACTGAACAGTTTGAAAGAATGATTGATAGGGGTAGCCGTCTGGCTCATCTTCACGCCAACCACGAGAAATCCAGTTTTTAAAAAAAACATGGATATCTTCTGGACACTCTGGAAACTCGTCTCCAACGCGTCCAGGTAATTTATTCAGGAGCAATATTCTGTCTTTATTAAAATTTTTATAATGTGTCCATAAAGACATGGCAACATCCCTTCCATCCCGTCCCACATATATGTATTTTACTGTTTTTTTATATGGTAAATAATCAAACTTCAAATGTGATTTAATAAATCTCCGATGAGTTTGTTTTTCTAATCTGAATAATATATCTTCTAATGGATTTCCTCTATTTTCCAGATAAGGAGAAAGCATAAAAAGAGGTTCATTATTTTCTTCGTTTATAAAAATTAAATGCTTTACGATAGCTTGTGTCCAAGTTGTTCCAGACTTTGGATAAGAGGCAATCACAATATCATCCTTACGATGATTAAGAAAATGCCATCTCAGACTATTTACTCTACAAGTTTGTAGTATATTCTCCATCTTAGGTAATTTAAAAGATGTTTTCATTAATAATCCTCTTAGTAATTAAGATTCCGTCTTTCAGGTAGGAATCTATAGTTGTATATCCCCATATTGTAGCTGATTGGTTTATTCTTGAACTTTTGAGGTTCTTGGAGTGACCCCCGTTTAAACAGGACAGGGAGTAGTGATTATTTTGAACCATTTTCACCATACACTTAAGCTGCCTTAATTTGAAGCAAATATTGCCTTGGAGAGAGCATTTTTAAGCCTTTATGGGGTGCCTTCTCGTTGTAATCTTCAAACCATTTTGGCAGTTGTTCCAGTACCGCCTGAGCGGATGCTAGATTTCCAAATGTCACATAATCTCTCTTGAACGTTTTGACAAAGGCTTCCGCCATCCCATTGCTTTCAGGACTCCGAGGAGCCGTTGTACACATCACCATCCCCAATGACCTGCCAAAAGCAACAGTCTCACGCGCTACATAAGGAGAGCCATTGTCACTTAACCATTGAAGAGGATGGGGTAGATGCAGAACTTTTCCAAAGCGTTTTTCAACGCTCTCTGCAATCAAATCCTGAATCATGAAGCGGTCAATCCCCTTGCTGGAGGCAATCCAGGAAATGATCTCCCGATCATGGCAATCTTGAGAAAAAGCAATATGAATTTGATCAGCGTTCCAACACTGAATGCTGAAGGCATCGGAACACCAACGCAGATTGCTTTTTAAGGTCATCACCTTTCCATCATGATTTTTGACTGGCTTTTTCAAGAGTAATCCCGCCTGACGCATCACGCGATAAACCCGTTTATGATTCACGTTCTCCTGGCTCTTTTTCTTCAACAAAGCCGTCACACGGCGATAGCCATAAGTGGGACGTTCATCGGTAATCTCTCGAATCAGTGATAACAATCTCATGTCCTCTTCTGTCAGGATTTTCGTCAATCTTTTTTGAGTCCCTTGCGTCAAACGCTTGTGAACATGGGAGCGAGAAATCTCCAGGGCACAAAAGACCTTACTCATAGCGTACCCCCTAGACCGACATAGGGATTGCGCCATATCTGTTTTTTTTCGCGACTCATGCGAACTGCTTCTTTTAAAATCTCAACCTTGTACGTTAAGAATGAGCCCCTAATGTGATAGCTTAAGCATTGGTGGCGGGGAAAGGTGCACATGCTTGCAGCCTTTGGCTTAACGCCAGTACGGAAGATTTTGTCCCTTTCCCCTTATGGTTATAACTCCTAAGAAATTCCTCCTGTGCCATCGTACGAATGTCTATATATCTTGGCATATCTCTTCTTAATCCACAATTAGTATTCGGGACATCTAGCTATTAATCCTGTTATCCACCTTTCAAGATTTTCAGGATAATCCTGAAAGTAGTGAAAGAGCAATAGAGACCTGTTCACCATATCCAAGCTTCTGGAAGAAGCCTTTGTTTTTCTCTTGAAACGAGCCAACCTATGGCGAATGTCACTATTTGTCCCTTCAATAGGAAAGGTTAAATCTTTCCCCCAAAAATGTCTGTCCTCAGGCAAAACGCGGAAAAAGCCACCCCATTCATCAGTTATGAAATCGCATGTGTTGGTGTCAACGTCTTGAACAAGCTTTTGAAGGTTGGCATCGCTACGATCACCCAAGACCCATCCAAGAGCGTGACGCGATACCCCATCAATGGCGCGCCAGATCCATAAAGGATTTTTTTTCCATTCACAAAATGCCACAATTCATCAATTTGAACAATTTCTGCTGCTGTCTTTGAGAGGCTAATTTCACTGGAAGCCTTGCGAATCCATTTTAAAACAGCCACATCACTCACTTTAAAAAGCTTGGCAATTCCAAGCATGGAGACCCCACAATAAGCGTAGAGCAAGACCGCTAAATTCTTCAAAACAGGGGAAACTCCTCTGGGAGCAGTGTGGGTAAACTGACAGCCACAACCCTTACACCGATACCTTTGCAATCCTCTGATATGGCCTGATTTTACATAAGAATGAGATGAACACTTTTTGCATTTGAACATTGAAATCTCCTAACAAAAAAAATATCAAGTCTCTCTTATACTATATTTAGAGTTCTTTAGTTAGATGTCCCTAGTATTAAATAGTGCTTCTTTCTTTTATGATTTTCAGTGAATTGATTGTCACAATTTAGATTAGCCATTTCTTTACGTTATACAAAAACAAACCGCAGATTTCCGACATTACTCAGAGGCAATTCCGCTTGCCATTAATTGCTCATTTTTCCCACTATTCCGGCATTTTACTATCAGACGAGACAACTGAATTCCTATAAGGTTTCTGGTGTTGAAAAAAACTTCGTATTCGTCTTATTATCTCTAAGGATAAAAAATACTTTCAGCAATAAGACATGCAAGTAGACAACCAAATCACAAAGCCGTTCCCATTCTAAAAATCATCTGATTGCTTATTTTTTTAGCAGAATTACGCCATTTTACCATTACGCTTTCCCATAGGTTCATGGTGTGCAATCTCTCTGTCAGACAGCGCAGCTTGAAGAGTAAATCCCTGCTTCCTTGAGGGATTGGGGATAAAAAGAGACATCCCTCACACCTCTCTCCACAATTCATAATCACTCTGTACAATCGTCCACAATAGACAGTACAATAGACGAAGATCGGGACATTCTAAGACAAGGGGAATTGACTCATGATTTTAAGCATTATAGAGGCCGCCAAAAGAATGGGTGTGGGACGCTCCACTCTTTATGCCATGAGGAAAAAAGGCAATATCTCCTTCATTCAAAGGAAGGACGGGAGCCTGGGCATAGACTTGAGCGAACTGGAACGTGTTTTCCAGGTAAAAACGTCTCCTGCAACACCAGGCAAGACGCTAAAAGACATCGAGAGACATGATCTTTCACTGGCAGCGATGGAAAAAGATAGGGCGCATTTGCAGGACAAGGTGAACTTTTTGGAGAATCAGCTTGCCCTTGAACAGGATCGGGTCGCCACTTTGTTCGAGATCAACAAAAACAATTCTGAAAAGCTGCTCTTAACCCATCAGGAGCAGAATCAACCTAGCCTCTGGAAGAGGATTTTCGGCTAAAGTGAGAATGCGGGATGAAGTTATCTGGCTAAAGGTATCTTAAACCCATTAAAATCAATCTAGATCAATGGGTAGATAATTGAAACTTAGATTCATACCAAAGAGATATCAACTTTTCTCTACATTCGATTTAGATAGTGTATCGTTGATTTTGTTTCAATGCCTTGTTTTTCTCGATCTTTTGACAGGAGGGGATTGATGTTTTATGAAAGTGGGGTATGGTGAGGACGTAAAAATCAGACGGAGGATGTGATGAACAACAATCCGAATCCATTTTTCACGACACCAGAGCTTATGACCCTGCTAACGTCTTCAACATTTTTTTACCTGCTCTTCTCTCATTGACCCCTTCTCCCGTCTGCAAAATCCTCCGTTGAGGCTGAAGAATAGGGATTCATCCCTTTGTGGTTTTTTCCACAAAAACCGAGGATATGTATTTGGATAAATCGAAAATATGCAAACAGATAAACCTGTTAGAAAGATGCCTAAAAAATAGGCAGAGGTGAAAGAAACCATGAGCAACGAAGATCAGACCCTTTTGAAAATCGAATTTACCACGACAGGCGGAAAGATTGAGGTGAATAAGGAAGCCATTAGCGAGGCTCTCAATGAGCCGGAGACCTACGTCACCGCCATAGCCCTCCTGACGCTTCTTGACTATTTTGTGGATAAGGAAACTTTTCTCAACGGAATGAAGAAAACCCCAAAGGACATCGAGAAGACCCTCGAAAAGCTCGATCAGCACTTGGCGATGGTGGAGAATATTGGGAAAAATATCCATTAGCTGATGAATCCTCGGCGAAAATAGAGGATATTTCTAAATATCCCCCGGATAAATGCGATCCTTTCCGCCAAAAATATCCAATATAGCGCCTAAAGTTCACCGAAAATGATCTTTTTTGGCAGATTTTCAACAATCTTTCCCGGGTGCTTTTGCAGAGAGAAAAACAATGGAAATGATTTGAACAATAGAGAAAAAAGCGGATAACCCTTTCAAAAATCACCGCTTTCTCCTGAAAGTTCTATTTTTTAAGCAGTTGATCAACACTCATTTTTTGATCATTAGCCTCTGGCTTTGCCTCAGAAAGTGACGCCTGCTTATTCTGCAATGCCTTCAATTCTTCTCGCAATTGATCCCGTTCAGCAATGGCTTCATTCTTTTCGTTTTCTTTCAACGTCAGGGATTCCTGCATCTTCTCTTTTTCTGATTCCCAAGCTTTCTTTTCAGTTCTCAGAGTGCCCAGCTCTTGTTGGTCTGCCTGAGAGAGATTGGTAGAAGAGTTATCACAGCCTGTTAGAATCAAAACGCCCAACATGCCGGCTAAAATTCTGCGTGAGGTCATCATGTGTCTTGCCTTTCTTTGTTATAGATTAAGATTCTCGCTCATTTTCAGTGAGCTTCATGTAGAGAATATAGCTGTAGAGAGCCGCACACAGCGTTTCGTTCACAAAAGCCAGCCAGTTATTCTCCCAGAAATAGATAGCCCATAAAGAGGTTCCCGCAAAGATCATCGTATATCGCCCCAGAGAAAGATCACGGGTACGCTGCGTTTGATAAACCTTCAACACCTGGGGGAAAAGAGAGCAGACGGTCAGAAAAGAAGCCACAATTCCTAAAATATCATGATTCACGACAGTTTCAGACCTTGAGCCTGCTTGAAGGAAACCACACGGCGGGACGAAATCATCGCTTCCTCACCCGTTCTCGGATTCCTGCCCATGCGTTCCTTCTTCCTATGAACATGAAAAATACCAAAGTTGGAGAGCATCAGTTTTTCATCATGGATAACGCCGTCACTCATGCGGGCTATAGTTAAGTCGACAAATTTTCTGGCAGTGCTGATTTTAAGATCCATCTCACCATTAAAAAGTTACGCCTAGCTTGATGCCTGATTCCAATGTGATGTTATAGGGTTCTCTCCCTCTTCCTTCGGGACGTATTGAATTTCTGACATTCCAGTAATTAATATAAGGGCTGACAGAAAACTTGACCTTTTTGTAAAGGTAAGAAACTGACACTTCCCCTTTAAGTCCGTAGCCGTTGGGCTGTTTGTAAACGTTTGTAGGAGTCTCAGGTCTGCGACTATAATGCCATGCCTTAACAATCCAATCATATTCTCCTTTGAGAGAGACCGACCACGTGTTATCGAGGGCATAATCTACCGAAGCTCCCAACGGCACATAGACGTAATTGGACTTGCGGTAAAAGCCTAAATTTCTACCAGTACGGCTTGTTCTGACTTCTTCGCTATCATCGCTTTTAAAGCGGTAACCAATACCCGTATAAGGAGAGAGTGTCATGTTCTTGTTCATGAAGGATATATTACCACCTACAATCAAACGGGGTTCGTAGAGCAAGGAGGGTATTTTATGATTTGTTTTACTAACAATTTTCTTTTTTTGTCCCCAATTGTATTGGTGTTTCCCATACAGGATGCGGATTTCAGGTTGTAGAAAGAGTTTATCTTTCCACGTGAGACGATAAGAAGCAGAAGCTCCCCATAGATTACCCTTGAGATTCATCCACCACGCCCCAGATTGACGATCTGCTTCGTTAATGTAAGATTGATAGACATTGGGTTCGACATACCTGTACCACGCCTGCTCCAATCCAAGAGAGATCGCAATCCTTTAGTTTACCCTGTTTTCTCGGGTAAGGGAGATCGAGATGTCAATGACGCCTTTTTACCGACCACTTACAGAAGCAACTTCTTGAGTAAAGAACTGTGTGATCAAATTCGCACCTACGCCTATAATTGTAACCGGAATATCTCCGAACAAGACGCCAAAAAACTCAACAAATACTTGCAACCGATTTTCTACATTGCCCAACTTGAGGTCATGAAGATGCTGGAAGGTCGAGAGAGTCTCTATCATTCTCCGAGATGGGTTTACGCTAAGGATCGGGACGGCATTGTCCAGTCTGTGAAAAAACAGTATCCAGAAAGAGAAGATGCGATCCAAAGACTTGTAGACTTTGCTCATATCTATGCTATCACCCACATGATTCCTGAAGACGTTTTGAACGTTTTTTATAGAGGGAACGTTAATCTGCATGCCTTGCTTCAAGATTTAAAAGTCAAGAGCGCACGACATGAAGCTATGGTTGCCGATTTATACCCTGCTCGCCTTCGTGGAGATATGGAAACAATCCGGAACAATTTGCTGGAGTCTTTGGTTCTCCATGACATGGTCGACCGCTTCAAGCTGTTCTATCCTTATGACGTGCATCGTTTGGGTTAATCTCTAAAGTCGGGTTACTTTTCGATATAGAAGTCGATATAGGACTGTCCCGTCAGGTTGTCATCTTCGCCATGACCGAGAATATCGGAGAAGAAGCGAGATTTTGCGATTGTGACCTCTCCGAACCGATCGTAGCAAATTTCGGCATAGGCGGCTCTCAAGTCTTTGACGGTTGGGGTATCAATAAACGGCGAGAAATGCTTTTTAACGCGCACAGAAAGGGCTGGGGAGCCTCGATCATGGAAAGAGATGGGTTGATTTAGCCATTGAGTCCTTTCCGTCCTGAGCCTCGTTATACCCTCAACAATCAATGCAGGTGATGCCAGCAAAGGAATTTCATACGGCCCTGCTGTCACTTTCTCTTTGACCTTTAACTGGCCGTCAAAGACCATCCAATCTTTTTTTAAGCCCTTTTTCACGTTATGAAACTTTGCGGTGCAGGCAATTTCAGCCGATCGCCTTCCAGTGAGGAAAGCCAAGGCGAGAATACGATCATACACAGATATCCTTTCCAGCAGATCAAGGGCAGTCAGGATCATTTGATCAGGATTCCTGAGAGGTCTGAGACTCCTGTGCTCTGTAGAGACCTTGTGAGCGTATTGTTCTTTCAGGGAGAGCATTTCGTCACGGGTTAAGTTGAAGATATCAAAGCATACCTTCAAAAGCTCTTGAGGGACAAGCTCCCGACAAATATTTCGGTAGTAGGTGTAATACCGCCTGAGCGTTGTCAGGGCATCATATTGCCTTCTGAGGGACTTGTTTTCCTTTTGGCATAGCTTCTCGATCTCCCCCTCTATATTTTTTGCTCCCACAGCTTTGGTCAGCTTGAGCTTAAATTCTGTAAATCGTGAAGCTGAGATAACATTTGTGAGGGCTGATCCAGTATGGGGTAAGTGTATTTTGCTATCCATTTTTCTTTTTCTCCTTCTTTTTTGTGATTACTTTTTCTTTTTTCTGCTCTTCGTTGATCTTCGCCCTTTCGGTCTCTTTCCGTGTTTTCTTAAGCCTTGCCACTCTCTTCATGACGCCCAGCAGACGATTATGATTTCCAGGATCGGTAATGCCGATGCTCTGATGGTAAGCATCTAGCCTTTCCTTATTCGCCCTGATCCATTTTCGAATGGACAGATTATTACATCCCGTTCTTTTGAAGAGGATGTTAAAGGTAATGGCGTTTTTGTTCTTTATACCCTCATTTTCAGCCACGATCTCTTCGTACATGCGATTAAGCTTGAGAAAAGAACCTCCTACCCTGTTTTTAACTTCTTCGGGCGCAGAGTCTTTCAGGGCTTCCATATTTTGTTCTATTTTATAGATTCTCTTTGTTAATATCTGAGTCAGAGTATCTTCGGGATCAGTTCCGAACAGTGCCTTATACTTCCTCAATAATTCTGCTGTTTCAGCCCGTATAAAGCGTCCGCTTTGATAGCCATCGAGCAACATTTCTATCAAGGCTGATTTACGATCAACAGAATCCATGAACGTTACAGCCTCTGGGGTCAAAGAGAAGGTTTTGGTAATCTTTTTGCCTACACCCCTTTCCTCCTCTGCATTTCTTTCAACTTTACCTCTCGTAACCAACCCAGCCATTTTTAACTCCTTCAACTATATAAAAACACCATGAACATACATAATACATACTACGTTCAAAATATATTATCAAGTCTTTTTTTATCATTTTCCATCATTTTTTCAAAAATAAACGCTCGCTAAACGAATCAGCTTATTTCTTGCAACTTTATATTAATATCAATAAGTTAAAATATTTATCTCTCCTCATCACTGCTTCGAACCCTTCTCTTTCATTTCTTCCGACTCATTAAACACCTTTATAATTCGCCATAACTCGCTCGTAATGCATCACAAAGCGAATACGGCTTTCGTCATGCTGCCGTCATAAAAAAACACAAGAAAATCAAAATATTAATTACCTATCTATCCTCTCTTG
>Ga0209480_10003380_pt1 | contig 10453 bp, 4 predicted proteins | sample JI61114C2DNA_FD_187501 | JGI IMG/M metagenome (GOLD analysis project Ga0209480, IMG submission 187501) | Wastewater effluent complex algal communities from Wisconsin, to seasonally profile nutrient transformation and Carbon sequestration -... | ecosystem: Engineered > WWTP > Effluent > Algae...
CAAGATGTATTTTCGCAAATGTTTATATGAATGGTACCTATTGGGGATTTTATGATGTTGTGGAACAAATTGATGACGACTTTTTAAATACACATTTCGATAATAGTTCTGAAAATTTATTTAAAGCAGGAGCTGCCTTTGGAGCCGGAACTAGTGCTGCCGATTTAATGTATTACGGAACCGATGTGGCAGATTACGAAGAACGTTATTCTTTGGAAAATAATGAGACTGAAAATGACTGGTCTGATTTAATATCATTAACCAATTTCATCAACAACAGTTCAGATGCTGATTTTGCAGATTCGTTACAATATTATTTTAATGTGCCTGTGCTTATGAAAAGTTTGGTAATGGATAATATGTTCGCCAATTTGGATTCTTACACCAATTCTGCAAGAAATTATTATATCTACCACAATCCGGTAAATGGTTTATGGGAATGGATAAAATGGGATTGTAATGAGGCATTTGGCTCCTACCCTGTTGGTATGGGTGGCCCGCCGGTGGACATGACCGAATTAGCCACAGATTATTTTGCATTGAGCCGTCCGTTATTGGAACGTATTATTAATACTACTGACACCAGAGCAACTTATGATTATTATTATTGTCTTATAAAAAATAATTATTTTTCTAATAGTTATCTCGACCCTAAAATTGATGCACTCAATAGTTTAATTCAAAGTAGCGTATATGCCGACGATAATAAAATGTACACCGATGCACAATACACAGACAATTTAACTGAAGATATTACAACCGGAGGTGGTCCGGGAGGTGGAACAATTTATGGTTTGAAATCCTTTGTAATAGAACGGAACTCGTATTTAGATGGTGTTATCGACTGCAGTGAAATTGGTCAATCGGTAATTGACCAAAGTGTGGAAGACATTATTGTATTTCCAAATCCAACAAGTGGTGCTATTTATTTCACTTTGGATAATTTTGAGACGGGCACGATTCAATTATTTGATTTAAATGGGCAACAACTTATCAACCAGCCTATTCTTGGATTGATGGGAGAAATTCAACTAGCTGATTTTTCTGCAGGTATTTATGTTTTGTCTATTACTACAGCAACAAAACATTACCAAAGTAGAATTGTAAAAAACTAAATAATAAAAAAGCCGGAGTATTATCTCCGGCTTTACATTCAATCTTCAATAAAAACTAAAACGTATATCGAATTCCCAAACCATATCCGAAATCAAAATCATCATTGATTAATCCGAATTCAGGACGAGCATCAAAACTCAATTGAAATGGAACTGAGAAATTGTATTCAATTCCAAGTTGGCCGTCTACATTCAAAAAAAGGCCATCATCCGAATCATCGTTCCAATTCTTATCATTGTTGTCGATATCGCGGCCGCCAATACTTCCACCGGCACCTGCATACCAATTAAAACCGCCTTCTATATTGCCAACCCATTGATATAACATGGTGAATTTAAATCCTTCATCCCAACCGTTATCAAAGAAACCCAAATCAAATTCCAATCGATTTGGACCACCGATATATTGTTGGTAAGAAATTTCGGATTCAACACCATCTCCCCCACCTAATCGAACACCAATTGCCTGATTATTAACTTGAGCCGTAACACTTGTAATTATACAAATGAAGGCTAATAATAATGTGTAATTTTTCATTATATAAGATTTAAACTTATTAAGTGCAAATACAACGCCATTTGGGATAATGACCGGAATTGGCTCCTTTTTGATGGAAGTATGTTAAAATTTGAGGATGTTTGCCACAATGTGCACCTATTATGGCACAAAAAAACCCGGAACTAAATGTCCGGGTTACTATTATTCATTCATGAACCTGTTATTGTTTAATAAATTTTTGTGTTGCTAAAGCGATGTTTTGATTGTAAACCGTTAACAAATAAACACCTGTTGGAATGGTCGAAATATTTAATTGAATACCATTTGACCCTCCCCCTGTTTGAATACTTTGTTCGGCAACTACATGTCCCAATAAATCGATTATTACCAAATTCAATTCTCCTGAAATATCCGCCGGCAATTGAATATTTAATTCATTTTGCACAGGATTAGGATAGATGACAATTTCAGTTGAACTTAATTGCTGTTCATCTTCTTCTTTTAACGTCATTGTAGTGAATAAAGACGTTGAAGTAAAATCTTTCCAACCTGCAGCACATTGGGTTTTTACTTTCCATTCGTAATTGGTGAGCGGCGACAAACCGGTTAACATAAAACTATTTGCAGTTGTGAAAATATTTGTCCAGGTAACATCAGTAGTTTTTTTATACGAAATTTGGTATTGTAATGCTGCCGGAATTTGGTTCCAGGTTAGTGTGGCTTTTGTTCCGGTAATTAATGATGTAGCTAAAACACCCGGAGACGTACAAGCAGTTCCTGCATTTGGTGTAATAAATATTTTCTCACCAGAATAACTTGTCCATAAACCATCGCACAATGCCCTTACTTTCCATGAGTAGGAAGTATTTGCTAATAAAGCAGATAATTCATGATAGGTATTTTCTACAGTCACCGTTGTCCAGGCACCACCAACTGTAGTTTTATATTGTAACTGATATTGTTCACTTCCCATATTATCCCAAATCAACATGGCATGTGAAGCGGTAAGTTCATCTTCAAATAAATGTTGAGGAATAGCACAAACACAAGGCAAACATACATTATCAATTCCCTGTTCTTCAGCGGGACCACTTTTTACACCTTCGGAATAATATTTTATAATGATGTATTCATAACCGGAACCGAAATTTACATTTCTAGTATAGGTTTGCCAGTTATAATTTGCTAATCCAAAATTTTCGCTGAATAATAATGTTGAAGAAAAAACATCCGCATTATTGTTCCATTTTTGAATCGAATTCATTTCAATTAACGACGGGTCAATAAATTCCCCGTTTACACCAATTATTTCACAAATTAAATCATTACCTGTTGCACCAATGCCTATGTTTTTAGCCTGGAACGAAAATTCAACTGTTCCTCTGAGTGCCTTTTCATTTTTCACAATTTGAACCAGCGGGCGTCGCCATTTATCACTTAAATAAATAGTGGCTTTGCCATTTACCAATTGCCAGTTGCTTTTGTGAATCCAACCATTACCAACATATTCGCGTGTGCTTTTTGCCAATGATGTAGATAATAAGGTTCCTGTTTCAAATCCGGTATTGCTAAAAACATTACTGTATTGCGTATTAGCAACTGTAATCGTTTTTGTTATTGTTCCTGTTTTGCCCTGACTATCGTAAACTGTTAGCACAACATTATAATTACCTGCTGTAGAAAAATTATGAATTGGATCAACCCCATAAGCAGTTGTGCCGTCACCGAAATTCCAGACATAAGCAGCAATTCCATTTCCTTCGCCCGGTGTAATAACACCAGGGTCACTATCGTTGGAGAGCACGCCATTAAATTTTACACTTAATCCACCATTAGCACTGTATGCATAATCTGCAACCGGGTTGGCGTTAGCTATAATTGATGTGAACGATGGTGCGCCGGAAATTTCAAAATATTTTGGAAATTTATAATATTCAGATGCACCATATTCATCTGTTCCTTCTTCCGGATAAATGTTATGAGTATTATTATTATAAACACCTCCAATTATTTTTGCAGTTCTGTAATTGTATTCATAATCATCACCACTCTGCAAATCGTCAGCACGCCCGGCGACAACTGCGCGTTTCCAGCCTTTTACAGTTAACGCTTCATAAACAATTTGCCCGGTAACTGTACTTGTAATAAACCCAAAACCCCCACTCGGGTTGCCTGAAATCCAATCGCTATCTGCAAACTGTGAAGCTACATCTCCCAACAATAAAACATTTTTAAATTGTATTTGACCTGAATATTTCACAGAAATTCCTGCTGCTAATAAATTCCAAAAACTACAATTTTGAACTAAACTCATAATCGAATGCGTATACGGGTCATTCTCAATGGATGAAAAATCACCGACATTATCATTATTCAACATATGTGTCCAAAACATCAATGCGCTGTTACAGTTGTAGGCAATATTTCCGTTAAATTTTCGAAGAGGAACCACAGCGGTATAAATGGAGTCATCAACACCGGCTATTTCGGGATTAAGAATATTGGCTTTAGGTATTTTAAAACGGTGGGTTGCCGGCATACTGGCATCATCACTAAATACTTTGTAAGCATCACCTGAACAACTCACAGCAATATTATTTTCTACAGATACATTTGAACTTTGTAACCAATATCCATTCCCTTCGTAACCAAAATCTACATTCAATGTACGTTCATCTAAATTAGTATGTGTTGTTGCTTTGCGACCTTTTATTGCAATGTTTCTATTAAATGTTCCAAGTTCATTACCATCTTCAGTTACAAATGCAGCACCAAAAAAATCAAACACTACATTATCATCAATATTGGCATTACTTTGATGGTTTACAATTCCCCAGCTGGTAGGGTCAACAATTGCATTACCTTTTATTAATGTAGGTACTGCCAAAATATTATTTGTTCCGGCTTTATGCATGTGAATAGGATAACGACCTCTAACATTTGACCCACCACTCACTTGCACACCCATATCATTTACCACAGGGTCAGTTGCTAAAATATCTTTATTGGTTCTGCCTAATCCATTAAATGCTGCGTATGATATACTTTGTGCCAAATTATGCATTAACATAATATGTCCACGCTGATCAATTGGGATGGTGGCAAAATTTTCTGATTCAAATATTACATTACGGGTTAAATTCGCTACATATATTTTTAATCCATAACCCGTTGGCATTTTATGTTCATATTGAAGTGTTGTACCTCCTGTTGCATTATTGGTAAAATAAATAGTTTTACCACTTATGCTGGTTATGGTAAGTACTTCATCGTGGTATTTAGCATTGGTAACAAAATCGCCTGCATAATTACTATTGGTACCACCTAAAACTAACTGGTCACCAACTTTCCATCCGGTGGGCGTTTCAGCCAATTTTAAATTAGCAGCACCGGCATTTAATCCTTTTGAAATTGCACAAAAGGTTTTTTTGTATTCCCCGTTCACCACCATAAAACCATGACTTATAATTCCTTTTGTAAACTCGTAAGGGTCATTGCTGATATCAATAATGCCCTGGTCGGGAAAAATAATTTTCGAAGTAACCGTTCCTAAAATTGGTTCAGCACTTGTTCCTATATTTAAGTGACCAATAGGGTCGGTTACAATTGTGGTGACCTTTATTTTGGTATTAACATTGTTTTTAAAATTCAGGGTGCCTTTTATACGTATCCAGTTTATTTCGGTTTCGCTAACTGCATCATACGTTACGGTTGTAGCCGAATCAATTAAAACCATTGCGCCGGAATTAGGCACTGTGCCTGTATTCCAGGTGGACGGACTAAACCATGAACCATTGGTAACAGAAATATGTGTTGCATCAGCAATAGGAACAGTTGCAAAAACTGCGCAATGTTCGTCATGCATTAATTCATCATCCGGATGCGCACTACAATCTTCATCCATTTGTGCGAATGCAGAAAGTACTAATAAATTAAAAAATAAGGCCGCGCCAATACGTTTCAGTACATAAAAATTCATCATAACACTTTATTGTTTGTTTAGTTACAAAAAAGTGTGGCAACAAGGGAGTGCTGTAAAAGAGGGTGTTGTGTGTATAGACGAAGGATGTCGAATAACAGATGCAAAGTAAAAATAATATTTTAATATCCGTGTATTAGTTAATCCTGTTTTTAATTGTGCATTGACTAAAATTGTTGACAACAGATGATTTTATTATGTAATGTGCTTATAATCAATACACATTTTAAATTCGTCAATTTCGCATCAATCCTTACTTTCCATTTTTAAACGGAATTTTTCAGGAACTGCGGCAACCTTTTTTTTCTCGTAATTAAAAAATACAATTCCGGTTTTTGCAATAGCAATATCTCGACTACCACTTGATACTTTATAATAAATATCAAACGATACCCGACTAAAATCGCCGACAGCAATTGCAATAGTTAAGCGTTCGGCATAAAATGCTTCTGTTTTAAACTGTATAGCAACATCTGCCATAATAATGCCAGTTCCTTCCACATCCATTTCTGAGTAACCAAAATGTTTTAAATACCTAACTCTGGCTTCGTGTAAAAGGGCTAACATACTATCATTACCAAGGTGTCCGCCATAATTTAAATCGGTTATGCGCACTTTAATTTCAGTAGAAAAAATATGTTTTTCCGGAAAGTTTACCTGAATTCTAGACATGCCACAAAAATAGAAAAAGTAGGATTAGGATTGTAATCCTGACATGCGAGCTAATGGCACCGCGGTTTGGTCGGCAAATTGATTATTTAAAAATTTATAATAACCGGTAATGGCAATCATGGCAGCATTGTCGGTGCAATATTCAAATTTGGGAATAAACACTTCCCAGTTTTCTTTTTCACCTAAGGCAAATAATTGTTTCCGCAAATAGGAGTTGGCTGATACACCTCCTGCAATAGCAATTTGTTTTATGCCTGTTTCGCGGGATGCCCTTTTTACTTTTTTGAGCAAAATTTCTACAATACTGTGTTGAATTGACGCACATAAATCGGGCAAGTGCTGTTCTACAAAATTGGAGTCCTGTTTTAAACGGTCCTGCAAAAAATATAAAACAGATGTTTTGAAGCCACTGAATGAAAAGTCCAAACCCGGAATTTTGGGTTCGGCAAAGGTAAAAGCATTAGGGTTGCCATTGGCGGCAGTTTTATCAATCAACGGACCACCCGGGTAGGGCAATCCCAACATTTTTGCACATTTGTCAAATGCCTCACCGGCGGCATCGTCGTTGGTTTTCCCAATAATTTCCATCTCCAAATGGCTGTCAACCCGCACTATCTGGGTATGTCCCCCACTTACGGTCAAACACAAAAACGGGAAATCCGGCTTTGGGTCCTCAATAAAATGGGCCAAAATATGGGCCTGCATGTGGTGAACAGTAATAAGCGGAATGTTAAGCGCAAGGGCAATTCCCTTCGCATAACCAGCACCAACCATGAGCGAACCTAAGAGGCCGGGACCTTGTGTAAATGCAACAGCATCAATTTGTTGGAGTGAAATTCCTGCAGTTTTGAGGGCAAAATCAACAACGGGAACAATATTTGCTTGATGTGCACGTGAAGCCAGTTCGGGGACAACTCCACCGTATTGTTCATGAATGGACTGATTTGCGATGTAATTCGCAACAATTTGTCCATCAATCAATACAGCTGCACTGGTTTCATCACAGCTTGACTCAATTCCCAGAATTGTAACAGGCATACAATATTCGTAATTTAACCCCGTAAAAATAAGCAGGAAAGGCGTAGGTGCAGCAACTATTCACATATTGGAGAATTTATTCCTTCATCAGAAGGATTGCACTTATCATATTTTGGGGGCTTTTGGGCCTGTTTTTATTGATTTTTTTCCTGTTGAGAATTCCGGCAGTTCAAAATTATGTTGCTTCCAAAGCTACAACCTGGCTTAGCGAAAAACTGGAAACAAAGGTGGAACTTAAAGAAGTGAGTATTGATGTGTTGGATCACCTCATTTTAAAAGGTTTATATATTGAAGATAAAAACCGGGATACCCTTATATATGCCGGAAAGTTGGAAGTGAATATCGGGACTATTAATCCATTTGCTCCCAGTATCAGGTTGAAAAATATCAGCTTGAGTGAAACTACAATCAACATCAAGCGCACCTTACCTGATTCAATATCAAATTACAGTTTTATTGCCGATGCATTTGGCGGGTCCTCATCTTCGGATACCACAGCTGCTTCTTCCGGTGGAGGAAAGTCGTTTGACCTTCGATTAAATAAAATAAATATCAGCACAACTACTTTCCGGTATTATGATGAAGTTGCAGCGAGTGATATGTTTATGTATATAGATGACTCAGAAATTTTAATTAATAATATTGGAATAGAAGAACATGTGTTGGCGCTTGAAAAAGTGCAGTTTGATGCTACAACCTTTAAACTGACAGGTTTGCTCGATACCATTCCATCAACTTCAGAAGATAGTTGGGATACTATTCATATTGCAATGGGCGACTGGACTTTGGAAACCACTCAGTTATTACTAAATGATTGTGCATTTTATTTTAAAGATATTAACGACACCATTCTAACCACCGGTATCAATTTTAGTGATATGGCTGTTACTGATATCAATATCGACATGAGCGATATTTTGTATAGTGGTGATACCATTTTTAATACCATCAATCATTTATCATTAAAAGAAAAATCAGGATTTCAAGTAGATACACTAAGGGCGAATGTCATTTTTTCCCCTTATGAAATTTCCTTAAAAGGAATGCTGATTAAAACACCAAACTCCAGGATTGCCGATGCATTTGGTATGTCGTTTAGTACCTTAAATTCATTCGACAGGTTTGAAACGGAAATCAGAATGGATGGCAATTTTAATAAAAGTATTATTTCCAATAAAGACATTGCCTATTTTGCACCGGAATTAAATGCCTACGAAGTATTGCTGGAACTCAGCGGCCACGTGTATGGCACTTTGGATAATTTAAAGGGAAGAGATTTTGATGCACAGATAAATAATACGGCAGGTATTAAAGGAACATTGGATATTAAAGGTTTGCCCAATATTGATGAAACATTTCTCGACTTAGCTTTTGAACCTTTGTATGTAAACACTTACGAATTAGAATCAATTATCGGGAAAGGGAAATTACCGGAAAGTGTTTTGAAATTAGGTACCATCAATTATAACGGACGAGTTACAGGATTTGCATATAATCTGGTAACTTTTGGCGATATAGTTACTGATGAAGGAAATATGTACACCGACGTGAATTTCCAGTACGACCCTGAGACAAAAACTTCGGGCTTTAAAGGTAACCTCACCACCACTGCGCTAAATGTTGGAAAGATTTCAGGTCAATCTGATATTTTAGGGAAAATTAGCATGACCGCGAGTATTGACGGTGTTATCGGCAACGACAACACTTCTGATTTTGATGTAGAAACAAAAATCAATGCTGTAGAATTTTACGGCTACAACTATACCAATATTGAAGTTGATGGTGAATTCCAAAACGACTATTTTGAAGGCAACTTTGCTATTGATGACCCGAATGTTGAAATGACATTTAATGGTATTATCGATATGCAGGATAGTATTCCTGTTTATGATTTCAAATCGAAAATTGAAAGAGCGAATTTAAAAAAGTTGAATTTTTATCCTGAGCCGCTCATACTAAGTGCAACTGCCTCTATGAATGCGGAAGGCACCACTTTGGATAATATGATTGGAGATATTCATTTTGGTGATTTATTACTTATCCGCGATAAATACATTTACAGACTCGACACATTAAATATTGTAGCCAAAGTTGATACCGGTCAAAAAACACTCACTGCAAATTCGAATTTATTTGATTTTCAAATTGCCGGAAATTACAATCTGAGCACATTGCCAAATGCCATAAAAAATATGGTTAATCATTATACCAATGGCAATGACACAATTGTTTACGAGCCTCAAATCGCCAAATATGAACTCAGTATTAAAAATGCTGATAAGTTGATGGCCATTTTTTACCCGGACATACAGGTAGTGCGTAATTTAAAAGTTAGTGGCGATTTTAACACCGGCACCAACAATTTCACTACGCGATTGCGTGTTGGCCAATTTAATTACGATAACATATTATTGGATACGCTGCTTGTTGAAGCGCGCACCATCAACGACAAACTGGAATTTTTTACCAGTTTAAACAGCACTACCATCAACAATAATATCACTTTACCTGTATTAAAAACTGACGGCAATTTCGCACAAAATAAATTAAGTTATAACCTGAAATTTGGTGGCGATACTGACTCTAACCGTATAAATTTAAATGGAGAAGTTGCCTTCATCGATTCGCTGATGGCATTTAATATATTACCATCAGAAATTTATTTCCAATCCGAAAAGTGGGATATTTTGGCGAACAACTCATTACAATATGTCAACAATAATATCGTTGCACAAAATTTCACATTAAGCAGCGGGACAAAAGTAATTAGTTTAAGCAGTGCACCGGATCCTACTTATACAACGATATTAAAACTTAATATACGCAACATTCCTATAGGTGACCTTGTAGAACAATATGTATTACCCGGAGAAAATATAGCTGGAACATTAGATGCTACTTACAGTATAGGCAACGTGTTGGGTGATCCAAGTTTTATGGGTGGAGCTGAAATAAAAAGTTTAACATTAAATAATGTCTTACTAGGAAATTTAAAAGTGAATACATCATTAATTAGTCCTAGTAACAGATTAAAATTTTCAAGTACTCTAGTAGGTGATAATGGTTTTACAACAGACGGCTTTTATGTTTTAGGAGAAGGAGAAGTTGAAGATAGTATACAATTAAAAGCCGAATTCAAAAAAACACAAC
>Ga0209480_10003384_pt1 | contig 10436 bp, 8 predicted proteins | sample JI61114C2DNA_FD_187501 | JGI IMG/M metagenome (GOLD analysis project Ga0209480, IMG submission 187501) | Wastewater effluent complex algal communities from Wisconsin, to seasonally profile nutrient transformation and Carbon sequestration -... | ecosystem: Engineered > WWTP > Effluent > Algae...
TTTCGGTCAGCCTCAGTGACGGGCGTACGGTCGAGGCCAGCCTGCTGATTGGTGCCGAAGGGCGGCAAAGCCCGACCCGCAAGGATGCCGGGCTCAGTTCCGCGCGCTGGGATTACCGGCACCGTGCTTTCGTGACGGCGATAACCCACGAAAAGCCCCACGATGGAGTGGCCTGGGAAATCTTTTATCCGGCAGGGCCATTGGCGCTGCTGCCATTGCTCGACCTGCCTGACGGGCGCCACCGCAGCGCTGTCGTTTGGACCTTCGACGAACAGGACGCGAATGGGGTTGCCGCGCTGAGCGATGCCGTGTTCGTTGGAGAAATCGCCGAGCGGATCCAGGGGATCTTCGGCAAGATCGAACTGGTCGCGCCGCGAATGTCTTGGCCGCTGAACTTTCATCATGCCCCCAAGATCGTTGATCACCGGCTGGCGCTGGTTGGTGATGCCGCGCACGGAATGCATCCGATTGCCGGGCAGGGCCTCAATCTGGGGCTGCGCGATGTCGGCGCGCTGGTCGAAGTGCTGACTGAGGGTATGCGGCTGGGGCTCGAACCCGGTGATGCGCAGGTACTGGCGCGTTATGAGCGCTGGCGCAGTCTGGACAATACCACTGTGATGGCGACAACCGATGCGATTGTTCGCCTGTTCGGGGTGCCGGGCCGTGTGCCCAGCCTGATCCGCCGGATCGGGATGGCTGGAGTGCAGCGATCGGGCATTCTGAAACGCTTCTTCATGGACGAAGCACGCGGAATGTCCGGCGATCTGCCGATGCTGTTGCGGGCTTAAAAGGCCGCCTCGCGTTGCGACGACGGGGTGGGTGCCCGCACCGGGGCTGATGGGCTGGGTGTAACCGCTGGACCCGGCTGACGCACTTGCTCGCCGGTACCTGCTTTCAGCTTTTCGGGCTCAGCCAGTGCGGCTTGCTCGATCTGGTCCAGCGCCTTTACTGCTTCGGAATAGCGCCGGGCTTTTGCAATCCAGCCGTCGGCCGCCTTGGCGCCGGGCAAGTGCGATACCTCATCAATGGCGGCATCGACATTGCCTGAACCCAGCAGCAATTTGGCCCGTGCAATCCGCGCCGCCGGTGCATTTACGCCGGGTGCATCGCGATGGATGACAAATAACCCGGATACCTTGCGGCTGAAACGCGTCCAGGTGCTGTCTTCGGGCGTAGTTCCCGTTAGCGTTGGAGCCAGCGTATCGAGTTCGGTTGATAGTGCGTCCAGCGTAACCGGCTGCTTAGCCGCTTCGATCACAGTATTGACCGCCGCAGGACGCGCCGCGCCAAAGCGCAGGCGTAACTGCTCTTCCAGGTAGCCCAGCGGGGTGCCGCGCTCGATTGAGCGGCGCGCAGCCAATGCCACCAGCAAGGCCTCGGCCCGGGCAGTGTTCCCTTCTGCAGCGGCGGCTTGCAGATCAATCCGGGCCAGCCGCTGTTCCAGTGCAGCAACCTGCTGTTCGAGCAATGCGCCGGTCAAGGGCGCGGCGGTGGCGCTCGGTGACGGGCTGGGCTGGGCAAACCCGGCACCGCTTGTGGCCAACTGTGCGTCTGGTTTTCCAGGCAAAGCAATCCGCCCATCCCAGATCAGCCAGCCGACCAGGGCAGCACCGGCGATGAACGCCAGCAGAGCGGAGCCGAGCACGGCGCGCAGCATTCCGCCGGTCCGGCGGGTGGGAGCAGGGGAAGTGGTATAGTAATCTTCAGGCATTTGCCGCCTTTATTCTCATTGACCTGCCGGGCGACCCGCAGGCCAGGGGTCTTGGCACATCTGACGCGCCAATGCCAGCAAGGGCTTGTCTTCCGGGAAGGGTACCGTCGCAACTTCGCCCCAGCCATTGCCCGCAGCGGCCATGATCCGCGGCGACAAGACTGCAAGGCGCAGGGTCGCGCGCCGAATTCCGTGCCGTACGCATTGCGACGCAAGATGCCGTGCCGCCTCAGCCGAATGAACCGCAACTATCGCTGGCTGACGTAGTAGCGCGATCAGTTCAGTCGGCATCTCACGCGGGTTGGAGGCATATACCACCCGCTCTTCAACCGTCACACCTTTTGGCAGGGTCAGCGTCACGCGGTCTTCGCCAGCAAGCCGAAGCAGGCGCTTGTGCTCGGGCGCAAGCTCGGCCAGCAACGCCTGAAGCGAACTGCTGCTGCTTGGAATGATTGTAAACCCGGCCTCGCGCGCCGCAGACGCAGTCGTTTCGCCCACGGCATAGACCGGCAAGCTCTTAAGCGCTGCAAGGCCGCGTCCGCCATGGCGAAAGATCATCGCGCTTCCGATCAGCAGGGCATCGAAGCGATCCGGCACAACCGCTTCCCAACTTTTCGGTGACACTTCGAACAGCGGATGGCCGTGAACATCCATCCCGTGCATCCCCCGTGCCAGCGTCAGGCTGGCGGTGCAGCCGGGTTCGGGGCGGATGATGATCAGCGGTACGGCCAAGTGTCAGCCCCCGGGTGGATCGAAGTGCGCGCGGATGGCAGGCCCAGCCTGCGTCAACAGTTGTGCGGCGAGGCGGGCCGGTCCGTCAAGGTCTGTGGCAGCAAAAGTCGCTACGGCTTCCACACGTTCGGCACCGTCCGGACTGAGTAGTGCCGCGCGCAGGGTCAACTCGGCCCCTTCCGTGCAGGTCAGCACGGCAATCGGGCTGTGGCAATTGCCGCCAAGCGCGGCGAGCAAGGCCCGCTCTGCCAACACCGCAATGCGGCTGGGTGCGTGATTGATTGCCGCCAGCAAGCTCAGTGTCTCCACATCAGCTGCCCGTGCCTCGATCGCAATCGCGCCCTGGCCCGGAGCAGGCAGCCAGTCTTCCGGATCGAGCGGCGTGCCGAGGTGACTCATCCCCAGCCGGTTGAGCCCAGCCGATGCCAAAAGCGTTGCGTCGGCTTCCCCGGCTTGCAGCTTGGCCAGCCGGGTCTGAACATTGCCGCGTATGCCAACCACCCGGCAGTCGGGCCGCAGGTGCAGTGCCTGCGCGGCGCGACGCGGCGCGCTGGTGCCGATCCGCGCGCCCGGGGGCAGGTCGGCCAAGGACGCCGCGCCGAGCAGGACATCGCGCACGTCCTCGCGCGGCAGGATCGCCGCTATGGCAATTTCAGCGGGGCGGATTGTTTCGACGTCTTTCAGCGAATGGACCGCGAAATCGATCTCGCCGCTCAGCAGCCAGGCGTCTAGCTCTTTAGTCCACAGCGCCTTGCCTCCGATATCGGCCAATGGGCGATCGAGTATCTTGTCGCCACTCGCAGTGACGGGCACGATCTCAACCTCCAGTTCAGGATGGGCGGCGCAGAGCCGGTCGCGCGCTTCGTGTGCCTGGGCCATGGCCAAGGGTGACGCGCGGGTGCCGAGTTTCAGGGGACGGTTGGGCATGGTGCCTTGTCCTATTGCCCAATCAGGCTAAGGGAAACCCTGCATGGGGATTGTCCTCGGAATTGAATCGTCTTGCGACGAAACTGCGGCCGCGCTGGTGGACAGCGATCGCCGCATCCTTGCGCAGCGGATCGCCTCGCAGGACGATGAACATCGCCCCTATGGCGGGGTCGTTCCAGAAATCGCCGCACGCGCTCACGCAGAGCGGCTCACCCCCTTGATTTCCGCCACTTTGGCCGATGCCGGGTTGGAGCTGGCTGATCTCGACGCGATTGCCGCCACGGCCGGTCCTGGCCTGATCGGCGGGGTGATGGTGGGGCTGGTCAGCGCCAAGGCGCTCGCCATGGCCAGTGACAAGCCGCTGATTGCGATCAACCATCTTGAGGGCCACGCATTGTCGCCGCGGCTGGCCGATCCTTCGCTGGGATTTCCCTATCTGCTGCTGCTGGTCTCGGGCGGGCATTGCCAGATACTGTTGGTCGAAGGGGTTGGGCAGTATCGCCGCCTTGGCACCACGATTGACGATGCACTGGGCGAGGCGTTTGACAAGACCGCCAAGATCCTGGGGTTGGGCTTCCCCGGTGGCCCGGCGGTTGAGCGGCTGGCGGCCACGGGCGATGCGCGCCGGGTCCCGCTCCCGCGACCACTAATGGGAACCCCCGAACCGCATTTCTCGTTCGCGGGCCTTAAAAGCGCGGTCCTGCGCGCCAGAGACAGCGGGCTCTATGCTGACGCCGATATCGCCGCTTCGTTCCAACTGGCGGCAGTGGATTGCATCATCGACCGAACCCGCAAGGCGCTCGACCTGATCGACCGGCCTAGCGCGCTGGTCGTCGCGGGCGGGGTTGCGGCCAATCAGGCGGTGCGCGGCGCACTGGAGGCTTTGGCGCGCGAACAGGGCATGGCCTTTGTGGCGCCGCCGCTGGCGCTGTGCACCGACAATGCAGCAATGATTGCCTGGGCCGGAATCGAACGTTTGGGGCAGAGCGATCCGCTCGATTTCATCGCCCGGCCGCGCTGGCCGCTTGATCCCGATGCTGCTCCAGCGCGCGGTGCGGGGGTGAAGGCATGAGCCAGCCAATCGGCGTGATCGGAGCGGGCGCCTGGGGCACGGCGCTGGCGCAGGCGATGGCCAGCGATGGCACGCCGGTACTGTTGTGGGCGCGTGAGGCCGAGCTGGTGGGCGAGATCAACACAGCGCACACCAACAGCCTGTTCTTGCCCGGCGCCGCCTTGGCTCCCGCGATCCGGGGAACGAATAGCCTTGCCGATCTGGCTGAGCTGCCGATCTTGCTGGTGGTCACACCGGCCCAGCATCTGGCCCGGGTACTGTCCAGTTTGCCCGATGCTCCGCGCGATCTGGTGCTGTGTTCAAAGGGGATTGAGGCTGGAACTGGGCGGTTGATGGCCGATGTTGCCGCTGAAGCCGCACCGCTGGCCAGCATCGCGGTGCTGTCTGGCCCAACCTTCGCCCACGAAGTCGCAGCCGGTTTGCCGACCGCCGTGACGCTGGCCTGCGCTGGGGGCGAAGCGCAGTGGGAGCGGCTGGCATCGGCGCTGTCGCGGCCAGCGCTGCGGCCTTATTATTCGGATGACGTGACTGGCGCGGAGATCGGCGGTGCAGTCAAGAACGTGCTCGCGATCGCCTGCGGTGTGGTCGACGGGCTGGGGCTGGGCCAAAATGCCCGCGCTGCGCTGATCGCGCGCGGCTATGCCGAAATGACCCGGTTCGGCCTGGCGCGCGGTGCCCGCGCTGAGACCTTGGCGGGGCTTTGCGGACTGGGCGATCTGGTGCTGACCTGTTCGTCCACCGCGAGCCGCAACTTTTCGCTGGGCAAAGCGCTGGGCGAGGGCCTCTCCGCGGAAGAGGCGCTGGCAGGCAAAAGCAGCGTGGCTGAAGGCGCGCATACCGCGCCGGTGCTGCACGCCTTGGCTCACAGCCAAGGCATCGCCATGCCGATTGTTGAGGCGGTGTGCCGTCTGCTAAACGGCGAAGCCCCGGCCAAGCTGGTGGTCGCCGAACTGCTCGCCCGTCCCTTGACCACCGAAGGGGCGCGGCTGTGAGCCACAATGGACCCGGTCATCAGCAGGATATTCAAGCGCTGGCCAAAGGCGGCCAGACCAATGTGCTGGGTTTCATGCTACGCTTGCTGGCGCGGATCCCGTTCCTGATTATCGCCAGCCGGTTTTATGGCGCGGAATCGCTCGGACGGTTTGCCTCGGCACTGGTGATGGTTGAACTGGCCGCACAGCTTTGCACGCTCGGGCAAAAGCGTGGTCTGGCTCAGAGGCTTTCGCAAGACTGTGAGCACCCCGCCAATTCGATTGCCGATGCTATGCTGTTAACGGCACTGCTGGCGATCCCGGCTAGCGTCGCGCTATATCTGTTTCCGCAGGCGATGTACCCGACTGGCAATTTCAGCGAGGCTGACCGGTTGCTGGTCGTCTCGATCCTGCCCTTGGCCTTGACCGATATTGCCTTGGCGGCGCTGGCCTATCGCTATGATGTCGCCAGCACGGTTCGGTCACGCGCGATTGTCGAGCCATGGACGCTGTCGATCACGGCCGGGACTTTCTTTTTCCTGATTCCGGCCAGCGGGCTGCAACTGGCCTTTGTCGCATCGATCCTGGCCGCAGCAGTGGCGGCGCTCTGGCCGCTGTGGCGCAATTATGGGCGGCCCGAACAATGGCGCCCGCATCCGTTGCGGCTGGCGGAACTGGCGCGGGCAAACTTGCCACTGGCCGGGGCTGACGCGGTGGAATGGGGCACACGCAAGCTCGACATCTTCATCCTGCGGTTCTTCGTCGGCGAAGGGGCGATCGGGGTCTATTACTTTGCCCAGCAGATCGCGACCCTGCCGCAAAAGCTGAAGACCAGCTTTGAGCCGATCCTGGGCCCGGTCATCACCCGCAACCTGACAGAGGGCAACCTCGCCGGGATTGCCGCGCAGGTCCGGCAGGTCGGCTACTGGATCATCGCCGCGCAGTTCGGCATTGCCCTGGCTTTGGCGATCCCGGGGCAGGGGATCATGGGGCTGGGCGGGCCAGATTTTGTCGGCGGTACCGGGGCATTGGCCTTCTTGCTCGCCGCAGAAGTTGTCGCGGCCACGGCCGTGGTCAGCGAAGCCGCGCTGGTCTATGTCGCTCGGGTTCAAAACCTGCTGATCTCGCTGCTGACCTTCACCCTTCAAGGGCTGCTGACACTGGGCGGGATCATGCTGGTGACCGAAATGGGCCTGAACGACAATTTCCGCGCTGCAGCTGCCGCCGCCGCGCTGATGCTGTCGCTAGGGGCCAGTTCGGTGCTCAAATCCTGGTTGCTGGCGGCCAAGCTGAACGCCCGCGTCAACAACTGGCGCTGGACGCTCGCTTGGGCAGCGGCCCCGGCGGTACTGACCGGTTGGCTGGCGCTAACCGTGCTGCCGGAATGGGCCGCGCTGATTTTTGGCATGCCTGCCATCCTGTTCGCCTATGCCTATGTCATATGGCACAAGGGCTTTGGCCCGGAGGACCGGGTGCTGTTTCGCCGCAATGTTGGCGGGTAAGTGATGGAGGTGCTGCGATGATCGAGCTGACCCAAACCAATCAATTGATCCTGGGAGTAGTGGTACTGGCGGTCTTGCTGACCGGCTGGATGCTGTGGCGGCGCGCGCGTTCGGCCCCGGCGCGGCGCGAATACAAGCCCGATGTGCTCGATTCCGGCGCCGCATCGGTGCACCGTAATCAGGCGCTGATTGATGCTGCTCCGGCGGCACAGGTGATCGTGCCTTCAGCCGCGAGCGAGATGTTTGGCGGGATCGGCGAGGTGGTCGCAGTAGGTGCGCAGGACGTGGTGGAAGAGGCCGAAGTAGCGGCGCCTCCGCCGCCACCTCCGCCGCCTGTGCCAGAGCCGGTCGAAGTTCCCGCACCGACGCCCGAGCCTGCGCCAGAGCCGCTGCCCGAGATCACGCCCGAGCCGGAATTCATCCCCGCGCCAGAACCGGAACCTGCGCCCGAGCCGGACCCGATCAGTGACAGCGGCGGGGCAGACGACCTGTCCCGTATCAAGGGCCTCGGCCCAAAGCTCCAGGCGTTGCTCCCGACGCTGGGCCTTAGCACCTTCGCCCAGATCGCCGCGCTTACCGAAGCCGATTTGGTCGCGCTGGACGGAAAGCTGGGCGCCTTTGCGGGGCGTCCGGCCAAGGACAACTGGGTCGAGCAGGCGCGGTTTCTGGCCAGCGGCGATGTGGTCGGGTTTGAGGCGAAGTTCGGTAAGGTTTAGGAATAGATCCGAAAGCGCGGAACCAATCGCCGAAACCGATCCGCATCCCCCTGCCAGCGTTGAACAATTGCCTTTGCAGGCTCGGCTAGCAGCAGCGCCTCGCGTACCCAGCTTTGCCCGATCAACAAGTCGAAGAACGGCCGTTCGCCGAGCAGGAATGTGAAGTCCTGTGGGTGAAGGCGGCGCAGGGCCGCGACAATCGATAGTCCGGTCAACAGCGGGTCATAGCGCGTCTCATCCAGCACCACGAAACGGATTCCGCTGCAGGTTTGGCCCGCGTGTTTCGATGATGTCGGGGTGAAGCGCAGCGGGCTGAACCGGACACCGGGCAGGCGCAATGCAGACAGGGCCCTAGCCAACGCCGGACCATCGCACCAAGGCGCACCCAAGGTCTCGAACGGACGAGCTGTACCGCGCCCCTCTGACACATTGCAGCCCTCAAGCAGCACCGACGCAGCATAGGCCAGCACGGCACCCGGGCTGCGCAAGTTGGGTGATGGCGGCGTGAACGGCAACTGACCCTTGCCAAACACCGTGCTGCCCATCGCCGGGGTCCACCCGCGCATTGGCAGGACCGACAGGTCTAGCTCGAGCCGTTCGTTGGCCTGGATCAGTCCGGCCAGCTCGCCCAGGGTCAGGCCGTGGCGAAACGGCGTTGGCAATGCGCCAACTGGCGAGGCAAGGGCCGGGTCCATCAGTGGCCCATCGATCTTCAATCCGCCCAGTGGATTGGGCCGATCGAGCACCATCACCCGCACACCCTGTTTCGCCGCAGCGCGCATTACATCGCTCATCGTTGCGGCATAAGTGAAGCAGCGCAAACCAATGTCTTGCAGGTCGATCAACACCGTATCGATCTGGCGCAGCAGTTCGGGCGGGGGCGCGCGGCGCGCACCGTAGAGGCTGTAAACTGGCAGACCGGTGGCCGCATCACGGGCATCCGCAACGTGTTCTCCCGCTGCCGCCGACCCGCTCAAGCCGTGTTCTGGTGAGAGCAGCGCCGTCAGCTCCAGCCCCGCTATCCCGGCTACCGCATCGACCGAGCGGCGTCCTTTGGCGTCGCGCGCCCCGGCATGGGTCAGCAATGCAACCTTATGCCCGCGATTGTTAGCACCTTCGCCTGCAATGAGCCGGTCAAGTCCAGTCTGAATTTGGGCTGGTCTAGCGGCAAAAGCAGGGGTGGCGATCAAAGCTGCACCGCCCAATGAAAAACTGCGGCGGGTGAGACCTACTTCCCCCATTTCGTCTTGCCCTGACGCCCGAACCGGCCCTTCCGGGTTCCCGCCTTGCCCTCGTTACTGCGCCCCACAATCGGCGCGCGCTTTTCGCCGTCCGGGATGCCGAGTTCGTCCGCCTCCAACCGCCGGATCTCATCGCGCAGCCGCCCGGCTTCTTCGAATTCCAGGTCCGCCGCCGCCGCGCGCATCCGGCCTTCGAGTTCTTCGATGTAGCTGCGCAGGTTGTGGCCCACCAGGTTGTTGCGTTCCCCATCGTCGATCTCGACCAGCACGCCATCGCGGCTGGCGGTGTCGGCGACGATGTCGTGGATGTTACGCTTGATGCTTTCGGGCGTGATCCCATGCTCGATGTTGTAGGCGTGCTGCTTCTCCCGGCGGCGATCGGTTTCGGCCATCGCGCGTTCCATGGAGCCGGTGATCCGGTCGGCGTAGAGGATCACCCGGCCATCGACGTTGCGCGCGGCGCGGCCGATGGTCTGGATCAGGCTGGTTTCGCTGCGCAGGAAGCCTTCCTTGTCAGCGTCCAGAATGGCGACCAGCCCGCATTCGGGAATGTCGAGCCCTTCGCGCAGCAGGTTGATCCCGACCAGCACGTCATAGACTCCAAGCCGCAGATCGCGGATCAGTTCGATCCGCTCAAGTGTCTCCACGTCGGAGTGCATGTAGCGTACCCGCAGGCCCGCTTCGTGCATGAATTCGGTCAGGTCCTCGGCCATCCGCTTGGTCAGCGTGGTGACGAGCGTGCGGTAACCGGCCTGGGCGACCTTGCGGCATTGCTCGATGCAGTCCTGCACCTGATCCTCAACCGGGCGGATTTCAACCGGTGGGTCGATCAGGCCGGTCGGGCGGATCACCTGTTCGGCAAAGACCCCGCCCGATTGCTCCATTTCCCAGCTTCCGGGAGTGGCCGAAACCGCGACGGTCTGCGGGCGCATCGCGTCCCATTCGTTGAAGCGCAGCGGGCGGTTGTCGATGCAGCTGGGCAGGCGAAAGCCGTATTCGGCCAGCGTAATCTTGCGGCGGTGATCGCCTTTGCTCATCGCGCCGATCTGCGGCACGGTTTGATGGCTTTCATCGACGAACAACAGCGCGTTATCGGGCAGATATTCGAACAGCGTCGGCGGCGGCTCGCCCGGCAGGCGGCCGGTCAGGAAGCGGGAGTAGTTCTCGATCCCGGCACAGCTGCCGGTTGCCGCGATCATTTCGAGGTCGAAATTGGTCCGCTGTTCGAGCCGCTGATGCTCGAGCAATTTGCCCTCCGCTTCCAGCTCCTTCAGCCGTTCGGCCAGCTCGAACCGGATCGCGTCGGCGGCCTGCTTCATCGTCGGCCCGGGGGTGACGTAGTGCGAATTGGCATAAACCCGCACCTGGCTCAGGCTCGCGCCCTTTTTTCCGGTCAGCGGATCGAACTCGGAAATCTCCTCGATCTCGTCGCCGAAAAAGCTGATCCGCCAGGCCATGTCCTCATAGTGCGAAGGGTAGATTTCCAGATTGTCGCCGCGCACCCGGAAGGTGCCGCGCTGGAACGCCGCGTCGTTGCGCTTGTATTGCTGCGCCACCAGCTTGC
>Ga0209480_10003385_pt1 | contig 10432 bp, 7 predicted proteins | sample JI61114C2DNA_FD_187501 | JGI IMG/M metagenome (GOLD analysis project Ga0209480, IMG submission 187501) | Wastewater effluent complex algal communities from Wisconsin, to seasonally profile nutrient transformation and Carbon sequestration -... | ecosystem: Engineered > WWTP > Effluent > Algae...
GGGCCGCAGGCGGGGTCGTCGTCGCAGGGCGGGGCCTCGCTGGTGGTCTCGCTGGCGGCCTGCGTGGTCTCGCTGGTGCTGCTCGCGTCGCTGGCGGGCACGCACACGCTGCGGGTGCCCTGGCGATCGGCCGCAGCGACCTGGCCTTCGGGACAGTCGCTGTTGCAGGCGAGCGCCACGCCGAGGAGGCCGAGCAGGGGGAGGACGGGCAGACGCATGGGGTGGATCATGGCGAGGCTCATCGGGCTCGGGGTCAGAAGCGGGCGTTCCAGGTCAGGCCGACGCTGTTCGGCGAGAGCGCGGGGGCCAGGGCGTGGGCGGGCTGCCGACGGCGGAGCAGACGACGGGTGACGAGGCTGATCGTCGCGGCGCCGAGGAGCCCGGCCCCGCCGCCGAGCACTGTCGCCGCGATATGATCGCGGGCCCGGTGCTGCAAGGTATAGGGGCCCTGGATCTCTGCGACGTACCAGATCAAGCCGCCGACGAACATGGCGGCCCCGGCCCCCGCCTCGATCTTCAGCGCGCGGTCGCGCGCGCGCGCGCCGACGGTGGCCGCGACGATTCCGGCACCGACGCCGCTGCCGAGCAGGGCCAGCCCGCTGGACACGTCGAGGGCTCCGTTCGCGGCCGCGCGGCAGCGCTCGGGCGTGCCACAGTCCGGGAGCGCGCCGTCGCGGCGCAGGTCGGCGAGCGCTCCGGAGCCGCGCGCGACGAAGCCCACACCGACCGCGCCGAGCACCAGGCCGGCGCCGCCGAGGCCGAAGCCGAGGCCGAGGCGGGCCGGCTCCGTGGCGTCGCGGCGCAGGTGCAGGTCGATCTGGCGCGGCGCGTCGAGGGGGACGGTGATGGCCTGAGGGACAAAGCCGGGGGCGCGCGCGCGCAGGGCATAGGCGCCGGCGGGCACGCGAAGCGTGATCGGGCCCCGGGTGTTGCGCGGGACGACGATCGCTTCGTACTCGGCGGCCGGGGTCGGTCCGGGGCTCGTGGGTGTCGGGCGTTCGCTGGTCGTGGGCGCTGAGGCGGGGGAGCGCGTCTGTGGCCCCGGCGACGCGGCCTGTAGGCTCTGCCACTGCAGCTCGACGCCGCGGGCGAGCGCGCGCTGCGGTGTGATCGTCAGCGTGAGCGCGATGGGGATCGCCAGGGGGGGCGGCGATGGTGGCGTGTCGATCGCGGGCGCCGGAAGGGTCAGGGTGACCGTCGGGCTGGCGACTCCCGCGCTGAGATCGAAGCGCGCGACGATCGGCGGGCGCTCGGGGAGCTGCAGCGTCAAGCTCCAGGCACCTGGCTCGAGGCCAGGTCGAGATCGGGCTGCGCCGGCAGCTCGATCGCGTCGCGCGGACCCTGGGGGGCCGACTCGGGGGCGCCGAGGGTCAGCGTCGTCGGGCCGGGCAGGGCGCCCTCGACGCGGATGTGCACGCGCTGCAGCTGGGCGCTGGTGGCGGCGACCCGCTGCTCGAGCATCGTCCGCTCCTCGAGGTTCGCGCCGTCGCTCGCCAGATAGGCCCGCCAGTGCAGCAGCGCGGCGCCGTAGTGCTCGGCGGCCTCGCGGGCCATGCCGGCGTTGAAGCGATACTTGGCGGCCCCGGTGTCGCGCCACAGCGCCTCATACGCCTGCGCCGCCTCGCGATAGCGTCGCCCGCTGTAGAGCGCCCGCGCGGCGCTGCCACGCTGGGCCTCGGTGGTCGCCCTGGGCGCGTGCGAGGGCGCGTCGGCCGGGGCCTGGGCGCGCGCCGCCGCCGGGACGAGCAGGCTCACGCAAAAGACAGGGAGGCGCAGGCGTGGGTGGGGCATCGGCGTCGAGGGCTCGGGCGGGTCGATCGGGCGAACAGGAGTCAGTCCTTGAGGCCCACCGCGCTGAAGTTACAGCGCGCCGGGCGATCCGGGAGCGTGACGCACTCACGGCCGGGGCCGCAGGCGCAGTCGCTCGGGCAGGTCGAGCAGTCCTCGCCGCGGGCATCCTCGCAGCGACGGTCGCCGCAGCCCTCGGCGAGCGCCGCCGCGGCGCAGCGGGGCAGCTCGCGGCGCAGGCGCTCGATCACGTCGGCGAGCGCGACGGTGTCCTCCAGCTCGCCGATCTGCAGCCAGCGGGCCTTCTGCTCGCAGTCGAGGACGAGTGTCAACGGGAGCGTGGCGCGATCCGGCAGCAGCCCGAGCTCATGGAGAATGGTCTGCATCGTGCCGGCGGGCGTCAGGTCGACCAGCACCTGCCGCGCGCCGGGCGTCGCGGCGAGGGCCTGCAGGGCCGTGGTCTGCAGGGCGTTCTGCGGGTCCGGAGCCTCGAGCAGGACCGGGAGCAGGCGGACCTCGGAGCCCCACGCGCGCGCGACGAAGAGGTCGCGCAGGCGCGGGAGCTCGCGCATACAGGGCGCGCAGTAGGTCGCCCAGACGTTGATCACGGTGACGCCGCTGCCGAGCGCGGCCGCCAGCGAGGTCGGGGTGAGGCGGCCGCCCGGCTGCAAGCCGCCGAGGCGCGGGAGGCCCTGCAGTCGCCGCGGCGGCGTGATCTCCACGGCGCGGGCGACCTCCGGGGCGCGCGGACGCAGGACCGGAGCGGCGGCGGCGCGCGGGGCCGGTGCCGACGCCGCGGGCGCGGGCGCGGCGGTCGGGATCACGTCGGCCGAGGCGGGCGCATCGAGCTCGCCAGCGAGGCTCCAGGCGAACAGCCCCAGCAGCGCGCAGGCGATCCCGCCGCTGACGAGCATGAAGCGAGGCGATCGCGGCGCGGGTGCGGCGTCAGGGGGAAGGGGGAGCATATTGCTCGGGCGCGGGGCGAGGATGGGAGGGGGTTGCGGCGTCAGGGGGATGCGACGAGCGAGGATGTGGGCGTCGACGCGGAGGTGGGGAGGAGGGCGGGCGTCGACTCGGATGAGTGGACGAGGGCGGGCGTCGACTCGGATGAGTGGACGAGGGCGGCGGGCGAGGGCGCGTGGGCTGCGGGCGAGGGCGCGTGGGCTGCGTGGGCGCTCGATGGTTGTTGCAGCGGCGGGGCCTCGATCGCGGGGAGCTCGCAGGGGATCGGCGCGATGAGGACGGACTGGTTGAGGATGCGATCCATGCGGGCGAGGACCTGCGGATCGAGGTCGCCGGAGTGCTGGACCTGATAGCGCAGCAGCGCCTCCTGCGGCTCGGACCAGGCGATGTAGTGGTGCTCGGGGTTGCGGGCGAGCACCTCGGCGCGCAGTGGGTGCGAGGTGCCGATCGCCAGGCGCGTCAGCTTCTTGGCCATCGCGTCCTGGTCCGCGGGGCTCGGCTCGAGGGCGACGATCCAGCGCGCGACCGCGTCGAGGCGGGCCTGCGCGACCAGGTAATTGAGGCTCTGCGCGCGCAGGTCCTCGCGGCCGTCCTGACTGGCGCGGGCGATGATAAGGACGCCCTTCGCCTGACGAAAGCGGTCGGCGAGGCGCTCGAAGCGGCCCTGATAGAACCGTTGCTGGCGCGGGCTCAGGTCCTGGCCCGAGCGGCGGCTGTCGAAGTGCACGGTCAACGTCTGGCGCAGGCCGAGCAGCACGCCGTCGAATTGCTGGTGACTGATGAAGAACTCGGCCAGCGCGCGCGGCGAGCACTGACTCGCGTCCTCGCCGATCCGCTTGCACTGGCTGCGTTCGAAGCGCTGGAGATCGGCGAGCAGGGCGGCGACCTCGGGGCCGCACATGTCCTCGCGGCGGGCGCTGCAGCGCTGGTCTGGGTCGCAGCTGAAGGCGCCGGTGCAGGTGCAGGCGCCGTCGCAGGGGTCGCCCTCCTGGCAGGCGAGCAGCTCGGGCAGCGGGCGGAGCGGACGACAGCGACCGCCGATGCACTCCTCCTCGGGGCCGCAGTCACGGTCCTCGGTGTCGGGCGTGCAGACGGGCGCGGTCGTCGGTGCCTCGGTGGCGAGCTCGAGGCCGAGGATCAGCGCCAGGCCGAACAGCGCGGTGGCGATCAGGGCGAGGAGCATCTGCCCGCGCGCGGTGCGGCGCTCGTCCGCGGAGAGGGGCGGGGCATCGTCGAGGACGGTCATGGTCGCGGCTCGGGGTCGGTCAGGAGGTCGGAGATCCAGCGCTCGAGGGTGGCGCGCGGCTTGTGGCCGCGGACCTGGCGGGCGCGCCCGATCGGTCGTCCGTCGCGCAGGGGGATCAGCAGGGCGCCGGGGGGGCGATCGAGCTCCGCGACGTCCTCGGCGAGGCGCATGTCACGGACCAGGGCGTCGGCGGTGGTGCTCGCGCGCATGCAGGCGAAGAAGGGGTCGTCGCGGCGGCCCGGGTCGGCGAGGATCCCGAAGTTGCGGGCGACCACGGCCAGGCGCGTCGCGGAGAAGTAGGGCGGCGCGGCGTCGGGGGTCTGGAGGGCGAACAGCGCGGCGCTCATCTCGAGGCCGCGCGTCGGATCTCCTTGCTCGAGCATGCAATGCAGCGCCCGGGCGGCGTCGCAGGAGCGGTGATAGCTGATGTCGGTCGCGCTCGCGGCCAGCTCGCCGCGGTCGCAGCTGGTCGCGGGGAACTGGTAGATCCGCAGCTCGAGCCAGGGCGACGCGGCCTGGAGCGCGAGCCACTGCTCGAAGTCGGCGCGACAGTGCGGACAGGCGAAGTCGAGGAACAGCGCGGCCATCAGGCGCGGGGGCTCGCGGCTGGGCACGAGCACCCGGCTGTCGACGAGCTGACCGAGGCGCACCTCGCAGGGCGAGAGCTCGCGCGCGTCGCTGCTGCGCGCGGCCCGGCGATACAGGCTGCGCTGGACGCTGACGGCGGTGAGCAGGGCGAGCAGCACGAGGCCGGTGACGACCAGGGCGCGGCGATCGGTGAAGAGTTGACGGAGCGCGCCGCGCAGGCCCCAGGGGTTCATCAGCCGGGCGGCGACGAAGAAGCCGAGGCTGACGCCGTGGAGAAACAGGCAGTACAGGCACAGGGTGCGCAGCGCGACGGTCGAGTAGGCGGCGAGGACGAGGCTGACCAGCAGGCTGACCCACGCGAGCAGCAGCAGCAGGGGACGCAGCCAGCGTCGGAGATCGCCGACCGTGACGAGCAGGGCCAGGACCGCGACCACGAGGTAGAAGGCGGCGCTGTAGATCGAGAGCGGCAGGCCGAGGACCACCGCCCAGGGGTCGGAGAGGGCGGTCGCGCAGGCCGAGGCGCCCTCGACCGTGGCGGTCGGACAGGCGCCGAGGCTGTCGTCGTCGCAGAGGACGTCGGCGCGAAATTTGATCAACGTGACCAGGCCGCTGAGGACCAGGCCCTGGAGCGCGAAGCACCAGATCGCCAGCGCACCGACGAGGTCGCGGTGCGGCCGCCTCGCCCTGGTCATTTGCGCTCCGTCCGCATGCGGGAGCAGCGTACGTTAGCGCGCCACGAACGCCACGCTGCTCAGGTGTTCAAGACGAACGATCAGGCCTGGCGCAGCTGGCGCTCGAGGCTGATGCCGAGGCGGTCCATCCGGCGGTAGAGGGCCTGACGGCTGAGGCCGAGCTCGGCGGCCGCGCGGGCGACGACGCCGGCGTGGGTCTCGAGGGCCGTGATGATGGCGCGACGCTCGGCCTCGGTGTCCTCGTTGTTGCCGATCGAGCGGGCGTTGGGCTCGGAGACCGGGTGATGCCGCGGGCGCACCGAGTCGGCGGCGATGCTGGCGTCATCGAGGCCGAGGTCGCCGGGTTCGACGACGCCGCCGTGGCACAGCAAGATCGCCCGCTGGATCCGGTTCTGCAGCTCGCGGACGTTGCCGGGCCAGTCGTGGCCGAGCATCGAGCGGACCGCGGCGGGGCTGAAGCGCGTCGGCGGGGTCGCGTGCAGGGCTTCGGTCGGGGCGGCGCCGGAGGGCGGGCGTGACTCGAGCGTGGGGGCTGCACTGGGGGCCGCAGCGGCGGCGGCGGCCGCAGCGGCGGCGCTTCGGGCCTCGCTCAGCGCCTCGCCGAGGCGAGCGGCCTGACCGAAGGTGCGCAGGAAGTGCTCGGCGAGCGGCAGGACATCCTCGCTGCGCTCGCGCAGCGGGGGGATCCGGATCTCGATCACGTTGAGGCGAAACAGCAGGTCCTCGCGGAAGCTGCCGGCGGCGATCATCTGGCGGAGGTTGGCGTTGGTGGCCGAGACGATGCGGACATCGACCTTGCGGGTGATGGTGCTGCCGAGGCGCTCGAACTCGCCGGTCTGCAGCACGCGCAGCAGCTTCATCTGGCCCTTGGGCGTGAGGTTGCCGATCTCGTCGAGGAACAGGGTGCCGCCGTCGGCCGCCTCGAAGCGGCCGATCCGGCGCTTGGTCGCGCCGGTGAAGGCGCCGACCTCGGCGCCGAACAGCTCGGCCTCGAGCAGGTCGTCGGGGAGGCCGCCGGCGTTGACCTTGACGAAGCTCTGCTGGCGGCGCGGCGAGTTGGCGTGGACGATCTCGGCGACCTTCTCCTTGCCGGAGCCGTTGGGGCCGCTGATCAGCACCGGGGCGTCGGCCCGCGCGACGCTGGCGGCCAGGGAGACCACGCGGTGCATCGCCTCGCTGGCGTAGACCAGGCCGCACAGGTCGTAGCGGTCCTGCAGTTCGTTGCGCGCGCGCGCGCTCTGGGCCCGCAGGCGGTGGTTCTCGAGCGCCAGCTCGCGCAGGCGCAGCATGTTCTTGACGGTGGTGACGACCTTGGCGTCGTCCCAGGGCTTGGCGAGGTAGTCGGCGGCGCCCTCCTTGACCAGCAGCACCGCGGTCTCGAGCGAGGTCCAGGCGGTCATCAGGAGCACCGGCAGGTCGCCGTCGAGCGCGCGAAGGCGCCGAAACAGGGCGGCGCCCTCCTGGCCGGAGGTGTTGTCGTCGCTGAAGTTCATGTCCTGGATCACGGCTCCGATGTCGCCCTTGGCGACGATCTCGAGCGCGGCGTCCGGGGTGTGGGCGACCAGGGTCGGGATGCCGTGGACGTCGAACAGGATCTCGAGGGCCGTACAGACCGATGGGTTGTCGTCGACGATCAGGACCTGCTGCATGGCCTCACCGTTGTACCCGCATCCGCGGCCAGGAGACGACCTGGGCGGTGGGTCAACGACGAGCGGCGGCCACTCCATCATCCGTCGGGGAGCGTTTGCACGCGGCGTGCCGCTCTCCAGGGCCAAGGAACTGGGTTCAGTCGGCGTACAGATGTCCGGTGATGCAGACGTCCGGGCCGGCGGGCCGGACACCTGTCCGCAAAGGTCGACGCCAGGCGGGGGTGATGGTAGCAAGAAAGGCGATGGAGGATCTGTTCTACCGGAGCACCCTGTCGGCCAGCGGATTGCAGTTCTCGACGCTGGAAGGCGCTCGCCCGCGGGCGGGTGACGCGCCGCGACCGATCGTGTTGTGCCTGCACGGCTTCCCCGACCACAACCGGTCGTTTCGCCATCAGATCCCGGCGTTGACCGCGGCCGGTTATCGGGTGGTCGCGCCGATGCTGCGGGGCTACGAGCCGAGCTCGCAGCCGGTCGACGACGACTATCACACCGTTCGCATGGTCGAGGACGTGCTCGGCTGGATCGAGTCCCTCGGGGTGCTGCGCGTGCACCTGATCGGCCACGACTGGGGCGCCGTGATCGGCTATCAGGTCGCCGCGATGGCGCCCGAGCGACTGCTGTCGCTGACCACGATCGCCGTGCCGCACCTGCGGCGGCTGCCGGGCGGGCTCTGGCAGGTGCCGAAGCAGCTGAAGAACTCGTGGTACGTGTTGTTCTTTCAAGTGCCCGGCGTGGCCGAGCTGGCGCTGCGACGCGGTGACTTCGCGTTGATCGAGCGGCTGTGGCGCGACTGGTCACCCGGCTGGAGCCCGCCCGAGGAGGAGCTGCGGCTGCTCAAGCGCACCTTTCGTCAGCCGGGCGTGGTCAAGGCGGCGCTGCGTTACTACCGGGCGATCGTCGATCCGCTGAGCCGCGCCGCGAGCGAGTCGCGCCGCCTGGCCTTCGCGCCGATCGATGTGCCGACGCTGGCGATCACCGGCGAGCGTGATGGTTGCATGGACACGCGGCTGTTCGACGAGGTGATGCGCGGCGCAGATTTTCCGCGCGGGCTCAAGGTCCGGCGGATCCGCGAGGCCGGGCACTTCGTTCACCAGGAGCAGCCCGAGGAGGTCAATCAGCACCTGCTCGAGTGGCTGCGGCGTCACGATCGTGACGCCTGAGCGGGGTCGCGGACGGCGGGCACAGCGAGCGCAGGACCCGGCGCCCGGCGTGAAGCCGGGGCGCGTGCGGGTCGCGGACAGCTGGTCCGGCGTGAAGCCGGCGCGCGTGCGGGTCGCATACAGCTGGTCCGGCGTGAAGCCGGCGCGCGTGCGGGTCGCGGACAGCAGGTCCGGCGTGAAGCCGGCGTGAAGCCGGCGCGCGTGCGGGTCGCGGACAGCAGGTCCGGCGTCAGGGCTTCGGCGGCGTGCTCGCGGCCGGTGGGGCGGCGGGGACCGGGTCTCCAGCGGGCGGGGGCTCGGTCGGGGCGGCCTGATCGCCGGGGTTGGTGCCACCGGGGGGCACCTCGGGCTGGCAGTCCTCGCCGCCGACGTAGTCCGGGTGGCAGGGGTCGGTGATGTCCTGGACCTGCTTGATGGCGGCGGCGCTGCCCTGCGGCGGCGGGGCCTTGGTCCACTGGACCTTCAGCGTGGTGAAGATGGTGGCGTTGCCGGGATCGAAGGTCTGACGGGTGCGCTCGAGCGAGCTCAGGTAGCGGTCGGCGTGGGCGAACAGCGCGGTGGTCGAGGTCTGCTTCTTGACCTCGTGGCTGCCGGTCTTGGCGGTGGTGATCTCGGTCTCGGTCTCGTCGATCTTCAGCCGGGTCACGTCGGTCTTGTGGGCCTCGTCGCGGAAGAAGCCCTCGACGGTGCTGGTGGTATTGGCCTCGAGGTAACGACCGAGCTTGCCCTTGCGGCCGCGGACCTTGTCGTCCTTCCACGAGTCGCCGCTCTTGAGCGGGCGCGAGGGCACCGGGAGGAATGCGGTCTCGAGGGTGTCGATCGCCTCCTGCACGACGAAGCGCAGGTCCTCGGGCATGTCGGAGGGGAGCTCCGGCATGAACACGACCTTGCCGGTCTCATCGACGTAGAAGCTGACCTCCATGTTTTGGAGCTGGCTGGTGGCCTTCGAGACGAGCTCGCCGACGCTGAAGGTCGCGCCGGGCGGGAGACCCCAGCGGATGTTCACGTTGCTGTAGCGCGCGGTCACCATGATGCCCTGGCCCTCGGGAGCCGGGCCGCGGACGGTGAGCGTGACGTCGAACTCGAAGCCGCGACTGAGGCTCGCGCCGGTGGTGGCGCGTACGCTCTGGCTGTTGTTGACCTTGCCCTTGTAGACCTGGCCGGGGCTGAGGTCATAGGAGAGCGTGACACCGCCGGTCGGGGCCTCGATCTTCTGGAGGTTCTTGCCGCCGCAGGCGAGAGGGGCGGCGCACAGGAGGAGGGCGACGATCAGGCGGCGGATCATGGCGGCGAAGGGTACGCGGGCGCGCGCGGGGCGACAAGGCCCGCGTCGCCCTGCGTGAGGGGATGGGGTTTGCGAGCCCCGGTTCGCCGAAGGCGTCACTGTCCGGCGACGCTGGCGGGGACGGCGGTCGTCTCCGCGGTCGCCGTGGTCGCCGTGGTCGCCGCGGCCTGTTCGGAACGCCGCTGCTCCGCGAGCTCCAGCTTGCGCTTCTCCTCCTCGGGGTCAGGCGGGCCGATCGGGCGCTCCTGAATGAAGGCCTCGGCGAGCGGGAGGCTCGAGTCGCGGACATGGACGACGACGCTGCGATCGAGGTCGGCCGGGATATAGCCGGTCCAGCCGATCGGGAGGGTCGGGGCGACCCACTCGAACACCCAGCGGGCGTCGCGGGGGGCCAGGTTCACGCAGCCGTGGCTGCGGCGGTTGCCGAAGCGATCGTGCCAGTAGGCGCCGTGCAGTGCGTTGTGGCCCTGAAACAGGAGCACCCAGGGGACGTGCTCGACCATGTAGGGCTTGTCCTCGTAGTCCTGGTTGGCCATGGTCATGCTCGCTACCTTGGCCCAGATCGGGTAGTTGCCGCGGGGGGTCGGCGAGCCCTTGCCGGAGGAGACGAGGGTCGCGTAGACCGGCTCGGCGCCGCGGTAGGCGACGAGCACCTGCTCGCCGAGGTCGACGTCGATCCACTGGTCGTTGCCGGTGCGGACGCGGTTGTCGCGGAGCACGCCCTCGGGGGGCTCGATGATCATGACCTCGGCGAGGTGGCCAGCCTGCACCCACTGGTCCTCGGCGATCTGCCACCAGCGCTCGGCCTCGACCTCGCCGGACTCCTCGAGCAGCGCCACCCGGGCCCGCAGCGGGAGCGTGCCGAGCTGGACCGCGTCGCGCGCGGGGGCGGCGTACACGGGGGTCTTGTCGCGCAGGGTCCAGGCGAAGGCCGGGCCGGGCGCGCCGCCCTGCAACGCCACGCCGGACCAGTCGGAGCCCTGGCCGAGCCAGCCGAGGTTCTGGCGGGCGACCAGCATGCCGTCGACGGTCTCGATGTAGGGGGTACCGCCGACGTCCAG
>Ga0209480_10003387_pt1 | contig 10431 bp, 7 predicted proteins | sample JI61114C2DNA_FD_187501 | JGI IMG/M metagenome (GOLD analysis project Ga0209480, IMG submission 187501) | Wastewater effluent complex algal communities from Wisconsin, to seasonally profile nutrient transformation and Carbon sequestration -... | ecosystem: Engineered > WWTP > Effluent > Algae...
AAGATGCATTCGCGTTAAATAGCCAACAAAAAGCTACAGCAGCACAAACTTCAGGACGATTAGCCAAAGAAATAGTAACCGTTGAAATCCCACAACGAAAAGGCGACCCAATTCAGTTTTCAAAAGACGAATTCATTAAGTCAACTACTTCTATGGAAGGTTTGTCAAAATTACGTCCAGCTTTCAAAAAAGACGGAAGCGTAACCGCAGGAAACGCTTCAGGATTAAACGACGGAGCTTGCGCAACAATAATTGCTTCGGAAGAAGCAGTAAAAAAATACAATCTAAAACCATTAGCTCGAATAGTAAGTTCATCCGTAGTGGGAGTAGAGCCAAGAATCATGGGAATTGGCCCAGTAGAAGCCACCAAAAAAGCACTAGAAAAAGCAGGTTTAACATTAGACCAAATCGATATTATAGAATTAAACGAAGCTTTCGCAGCACAAAGTATAGCATGCATTCGAGAATTAGGATTAAAAGACAACGATCCAAGAATAAATCCAAATGGTGGTGCCATCGCAATTGGTCATCCACTAGGAGTAACTGGAGCTAGAATTGCGTATTCAGCTGCATTAGAATTACAACTAACAGGAAAACGATACGCATTAATCACAATGTGCATCGGAGTTGGACAAGGTTATGCAGCGATTATAGAACGCGTAGCTGAATAGCCGTTGGCTTTAGCCAATGGAAAAAATGGAAAAAAATGGAAAAAAGATTTTTATTTTAATATAAAAGCTCTGTAGGAGCGACATATTGGTAATATGAACAAAACACAACATTACGTACAAGGAAAATGGACATCTGCAACAGGAGAAGGAAAACCTTCTTACGATGCTGTAACCGGAGAATTCATCTCAGAAACCTCTGTCGAAGGATTAGATATCCCAGCCATTTTGCATTATGGAAGAACAAAAGGCGGTGAAAAACTCCGCAAAATGACCTTCCAAGAACGGGGCAATATGATTAAAAGTTTGGCGATGTATTTGACCAAACGCAAAGAAGCCTTCTACGAAATCAGTTACCGAACCGGAGCCACTCTCGTCGATTCGTGGATTGATATCGAAGGTGGTTTCGGAAACTTATATGCCAATGCTTCCTTACGAAAATTATTCCCAAACCAATCCTATCACGTAGAAGGCGATCCAATCGATTTATCAAAAGGTGGCCGATTTATGGCGCATCATATTTTGGTTCCGAAAAAAGGAGTTGCCATTCACATTAACGCTTTCAACTTTCCAATTTGGGGAATGTTAGAAAAATGTGCTTGTAATTGGATGGCAGGAATGCCAGCTGTGGTTTTGCCAGCTCCTGTTACAGCCTATTTAACCGAAGCTGTTGTAAGAGAAATTATAGCATCCAATATATTACCAGAAGGCGCCTTACAATTAATTTCGGGAACTGCTAGAAACATTTTTGATACTGTTGAAAGCCAAGATGTAATCACATTTACAGGTTCAGCTGCAACAGGAAGATTGTTGAAATCACATCCAAGATTGATACAAGAATCGGTTCCGTTTACAATGGAAGCAGATAGTTTGAATGCCTCAATTTTAGGAGAAGACGCAGTTCCAGGAACTCCAGAATTTGATTTATTCATCAACCAAGCACGTAGTGAAATCACCGTAAAAGCTGGACAAAAATGTACCGCTATTCGTCGTATGATTGTTCCAGAAAAACTGATGGACGACGTTCAATCTGCTCTTTCAAAATCATTAGACAAAGTTGCTATTGGTGATCCAAGATTGAAAGAAGTCCGAATGGGCGCTTTGGTGAGTAAAGACCAAGTGAATGTTCTAAAAGGAAGAGTTCAAGAATTATCAAAATCGGCCAAAATTGTTTACGGTGATTTAGAAAAAACCAACATAATCGGAGCAGACGAAAAAGGTGCTTTCGTGAGTCCAATTTTACTTCGCGAAGACAATCCGTTTACCAATTTAGCCGTTCACGAAACTGAAGCATTTGGACCAGTTTCAACTATTATGCCTTATAAAAACCTTGATGAAGCTATCGAATTAGCTCAAATGGGTAAAGGTTCATTAGTATCATCTATCGTTACAAATTCAGATGAAATTGCTAAAGAATATGTTGTAAATGCAGCCTCACATCACGGTAGAATTTTAGTTTTAAATCGTGAAAACGCCAAACAAAGCACAGGTCACGGTTCGCCATTGCCATTGTTGGTTCATGGTGGTCCAGGTCGTGCTGGTGGCGGAGAAGAAATGGGTGGCGTTCGTGGAATCAAACATTATATGCAACGTTGTGCCATTCAAGGTTCGCCAACGACTTTGACCGAAATCACTGGAATTTATCAAGCTAATTCAGCTTATAAAGAAATCACGCAGCATCCGTTCCAATACCATTGGGAAGACATCCAACCCGGAATGTCATTGCGAACTCACAACAGAACGGTTACCGATACTGATATCATCAATTTTGCCAATATCACTTGGGATCATTTTTACGCACACACCGATATTACTTCGCTTGATGGAAGTATCTTCAAAAAACGAACAGCTCACGGTTACTTCATTTTGGCAGCAGCAGCTGGTTTGTTCGTTTATCCAAATAAAGGTCCAGTTGCTGCAAATTATGGATTGGAGGAATGTCGTTTCTTGCGTCCGATTTATCACAACGACACAGTTTACGTACGTTTAACGTGCAAACAAAAAGTTGATAGAGATGTAGCTTCTGCCGAACATCCAAGCGGAATTGTCAAATGGTTTGTTGAAGTTTTTGATACTACTGACGAGTTGGTAGCGGTTGCGACAATTTTGACAATGGTTCAGAAAAAGCAAGAAGTTTTTGTAGAAATGACGGATGAAAAGATAGCTGAATGCATCAATAAACTTACCGAAAATACCAAACCAAGTTGGGGAATTCTAACGCCACAGCATTTGTTAGAACATTTAGAAAACGGTTACAGAATTATGTCAGGTGAAATTCAGGATTTTGAAATAGCAACTCCCGAAAAGATTTTGGATAAAGTGCACAACTCGTTATACAATTACGATAAATTTCCAATGGGAACTAAGTTTCCAACAATGAAAAAAGACGAATTGGAAGATTTAATCCATCCCGATTTTGAAACTGCCAAAGCCAAATTTTTCGAAGCAAGAGAAAATTATAATGCATTTTTCAAAGAAAATCCAGAAGCCATAATGAAAAACATGGTTTTCGGTGAAATGAATAAATATGCTTCTTATCTATTAGAAAGAAAGCATTTGAATCATCACTTTGAACAATTTAATATTTTATAGATTAATTAGAAGCTAATCCTGCTATCCGTTGCAATCTTTTCTTTTTTTAAAGAAAAAAAAGAAAAGGATTTTCACTACTATCAGGGCTAGGAATAAGTAGTAACAAAGAAAAAATATATTAAAAAGACTAAAGCTTTGCGCCTTAGCGTCTTTGCGAGAAACAAACATAGCGAACCTTGCGATAACCTCGCGACTTTGCGGTTAAATAAAAATATGGAAGCATACGTAAAACAAGAAATACAAAACAACATCGCCACCATCGAGTTTTTTCATCCCGAGCAAAACTCCTTGCCTGGCAACATTTTAGCACAATTAGCCAACACCATCACCGAAGTTGGAAACAATGACGATGTAAAAGTCATCATTCTAAAAAGCGGTGGTGATCGTACCTTTTGTGCCGGAGCTAGTTTTCAAGAACTAATAGCTATCAACGATGCCGCAACCGGAAAAGTATTTTTCTCAGGATTTGCCAACGTAATCAACGCCATGAGAAAATGTCCGAAATTCATCATCGGTCGTATTCAAGGAAAAACCGTTGGTGGCGGAGTAGGAATTGCCGCGTCAACCGATTATTGTATGGCAACCAAATTTGCAGCTATAAAATTATCCGAACTAAACGTTGGAATCGGACCATTTGTAGTGTCACCAGCCATCGAAAGAAAAATGGGAGTTTCAGCCATGTCACAAATAGCAATTGACGCTAACACATTTTATGAGGCAAATTGGGCAAAAGAAAAAGGATTGTTTGCGAATGTATTTGAAAGCATTGATGAACTAGATGAAGCCGTTCAAAAATTCGCCGAACATTTGTGCACCTACAATCCAGAAGCCATGCTCGAAATGAAAAAGGTATTTTGGAGAGGAACAGAAGATTGGGATGATTTATTAGCTGAAAGAGCAGCAATAAGTGGAAGATTAGTATTGTCTGATTTTACAAAAGAAACGTTGAAGAAGTTTAAGTAATAGTATACAGTTTACAGTCACAGTATGCAGATTGCTGAGACTGAAAACTGAGACTGAAAACTAAAAATATGGTATACGAATTCAAAGGGTTCATCCCAGTAATACACGAAAGTAGTTTCATCCATCCGCAAGCAGCGGTTACGGGTAATGTGATTATTGGGAAAAATGTTTACGTTGGACCAGGCGCGGCAATTCGTGGTGATTGGGGCGAAATCATTATTGAAGACGGTTGTAACGTTCAAGAAAATTGTACGATTCATATGTTTCCAGGAAAGTCAATGGTATTAAAAGCTGGAGCACACATCGGTCACGGAGCGATAATTCACGGAGCCAATATTGGTGCGAATTGCCTTGTCGGAATGAACGCCGTTATTATGGATGATGTAAACGTTGGAGACGAATGTATCATTGGCGCATTAAGTTTCATAAAAGCCGGAATGCAAATACCAAATCGAAAAATGGTAGTAGGAAATCCAGCCACAATTATAAAAGACGTTTCTGATGAAATGATCGATTGGAAAACCAAAGGAACAGCATTATATCAACAATTGCCAAAAGAATGTTACGAAACTTTAAAAGCAGTTGAGCCCTTAAGAGAAATTCCAGCGAATAGACCAACGCAAGAAGCATTTTATAAAACATTAGAAGAATTTAAAAAATCGTAGAGACAACGCACTGCGTTGTCTGTGCAACAAAATATAAAAATGGCAATTACAGAATTCAAAATGCCCAAAATGGGCGAAAGTATTTCCGAAGCAACAATAATCAGTTGGTTGAAAAACGTAGGTGATTTTGTTGAAGCTGAAGAAACCATTCTAGAAGTCGCTACCGATAAAGTCGATAGTGATGTGCCTGCGCCAGTTTCGGGAGTAATCACTGAAATTCGTTTTCAAAAAGATGACGTCGTTGAAGTGGGTACAGTTTTGGCTTTGATTGAAGAAAAAGTTGGAAGTCAGAAGTCAGAAGTTGGAAGTAAAAAAGCAGAAGTTAAAAAAGACGAAGTTGTTTCAAATGAAAAAACTGAAACCCGAAACTTGCAACTCGCAACTCAAAACCCTGACGCTTTCATTTCTCCATTAATCATTTCAATTGCCCAAAAAGAAAACCTGTCAATAGAAGAATTACAAACCATTCCAGGTTCTGGAGCCGAAGGAAGATTACAAAAAAGCGATGTTTTTAATTATTTGAAAAACCGAAAATATCCTTTGCAAAGCAACCCGAAACTCGAAACTCGCAACTCGCAACCTTCATCTTATCCTAAACCAAAAATCAATTTTGTAGAAGGAAAAGACCGAATTGTAGAAATGGACAGAATGCGCAAAATGATTGCCGATCACATGGTGTATTCCAAGCAAACATCGCCTCACGTAACTTCTTACATTGAAGTAGATGTCACGAATTTGGTAAAGTGGAGAAACGAAAACAAAGATAAATTTCTAGAAAAACACAACGAAAAATTAACGTTTACTCCAGTATTCGTTCACGCTGTAGCGAAAGCTGTAGCCGATTTTCCAATGATAAATGTTTCGGTGGATGAGAAGAATATTATCGTTCACAACGACATCAATATCGGAATGGCAACCGCATTACCTTCAGGAAATTTAATCGTTCCTGTAGTGAAAAATGCCAATGAAAAAGATTTAGTCGCTTTAGCAAAAGATGTAAATACTTTGGCAGAAGCTTCTCGAAATAACAAATTAAAACCCGAACAAATTCAAGGAAGTACGTTCACGATTTCCAACGTAGGAACTTTTGGAAGTTTGATGGGAACACCAATTATAAACCAACCTGAAGTTGCCATTTTAGCATTAGGAATTATCAAAAAACGTCCCGAAGTTATCACAACTGAAAAAGGTGACGAAATCGCAATCAGAAGTATGATGTATCTTTCTTTATCGTTCGACCATAGAGTAGTGGACGGATTTTTAGGAGGTTCATTCTTACGAAAAGTAGGCGATTATTTAGAACAATTTGACGCAAACACAACAATATAACATTATGGAAACAGTAATGACACAAGCAATAAAAACAACTAAAGTTTCACAATCAAGAGTTTCAGAAGTAAATCTTGAAAACATAACCATGGGAACCAATTTCACTGATCACATGTTTATTTGTGATTATGAAAATGGTGAATGGAACAATCCAAGAATTGAACCTTTGTCATTGATTCCAACGCATCCTGCGGCAATGGCTTTACACTACGGACAAGCTATTTTTGAAGGAATGAAAGCAACTTTAGGAAAAGATGGAACGCCATTATTATTTCGCCCTGATGAAAATGCAAAACGAATGAATTTTAGCGCGGATAGAATGGGAATGCCTTCCTTTCCAGAAGATTTATTTGTAGAAGCATTAAAGCAATTTACTGCTTTGGAGAAAAATTGGATTCCAACTTCAACAGGAAGCGCTTTGTATTTGCGTCCGTTTATGTATGCCGATGAAGCGTTTATCGGAATGCGTGCCGCAACGAGTTTCAAATTCATCGTTATGGCATCGCCAGCCGGACCATTTTTTAGTAGAAAAATCAAATTATACGCTGAGAAAAAATACGTTCGTGCCGTAAATGGTGGAACCGGAGAAGCCAAAGCAGCCGGAAATTATGCAGCAGCAATTCGTCCAACAGAATACGCCAAAGCTAAAGGTTTTGATCAAGTTTTATGGTTAGATGCACAAGATTTTGAATACATTCAAGAAGTTGGAACGATGAATATTTTCTTCAAAATTGATGGAAAATTCATTACGCCAAGTTTAACAGGTTCGATTTTATCAGGAATAACTCGAATGAGTGTGATTGATTTATTAAGAAGTAAAGGTTTTGAAGTAACTGAAAGACCAATTACGATTTCAGAAATCATCGAAGCATCGAAAAATGGAACTTTAGAAGAAGCTTTCGGAACGGGAACAGCAGTTGGAATAGCAATGGTAGAAGAAATCGGAAACAACGATTTATCAATTAAATTTCCAGATGAAAATCCAGTTTCTGTTATGGTAAATGATACTTTGAATGCGATTAAAGTTCAAGATATCAAAGATGATTTTGGTTGGATTGTAGAAGCGAAATAAACAATTTTAACAATTAAGATATTAAGAAAAATTAAGAAAAGGCTTAAAAAAACTTAGTGTTGAAATTTAGTTTATGATGATAGTTTTCAATTTAATTCAATAAAACTTAATGAACCTTAATACCTTAATGGTTCAAAAAATAGAATAATGTTAGACAAAAAAATACTAGAAAAAGCATTTTCAACAATGGCAACTGCCAAAGCCATGGCAACTTTGTATGAAGATAATTTCAAAATAGTTTCCAAATACGTACACGCTACTTCACGCGGACACGAGGCAATTCAGATTGCAATGGCAATGCAACTTTTGCCACAAGATTATGCGTTTCCCTATTACCGTGATGATGCGATGATGTTAGGAATCGGAATGCAACCATACGATTTGATGTTGCAATTAATGGCAAAAAAAGACGATCCGTTTTCGGGCGGACGAACTTATTATTGTCATCCAAGTTTAAAAGATACTGATAAACCTAAAATTCCGCATCAATCCTCAGCTACAGGGATGCAAGCGATTCCAGCAACTGGTGCAGCGATGGGATTTTGGTATAAAGAAAATATAGGAATACAAGATACTAATCAAGAGAATCCGTTAGTGGTTTGTTCGCTTGGTGACGCGTCTGTTACCGAAGGAGAAATTGCCGAAGCATTACAAATGGCAGCTCTGAAACAACTTCCGATTTTGTATCTAGTTCAAGATAATGGTTGGGATATTTCTGCAAATGCGGCGGAAACTCGTGCTCAAAATGCTTTTGAATACGCCAAAGGATTCCACGGAATTGAAGCGATTTCTATTGACGGAGCGAATTTTACTGAAAGCTATTTAGCGGTTCAAAAAGTTGTGCAAACTATTCGTGAAGAACGTCGTCCGTTTTTAGTTCATGCTAAAGTTCCGTTGTTGAATCATCATACATCTGGTGTTCGAATGGAATGGTATCGTGATGATTTGGAAGAAGCGCAATCACGTGATCCATTTCCTGTTTTGATAAAACAATTATTGGAAGCTGGATTTACAAACGATGAAATTCAAACTATAGAAAATACAGCTGTTGCTAAAGTTCAAGCTGATTTTGATAAAGCACAGTTAGCAGAAGATCCAATGCCAGAAGATTTATTTACGCACGATTTTGCTCCAACTACAATCACTGAAGAAATGGGCGAGAGAAATCCGGAGCGTGAGGATAAAGTCGTTATGGTCGATTGTGCACTTTTTGCTGTGGAAGAATTAATGAAAAAACACCAAGAATGTTTGTTGTACGGGCAAGACGTTGGTGGAAGATTAGGCGGTGTTTTTAGAGAAGCTGCAACATTGGCTCAAAAATTCGGAGACGAACGTGTTTTTAATACACCAATTCAAGAAGCTTTTATTGTGGGTTCAACTGTCGGAATGTCGGCGGTTGGTTTGAAACCAATTGTTGAGGTTCAGTTTGCCGATTACATTTGGCCAGGATTAAACCAATTGTTTACCGAAGTCAGTCGTTCGTGTTATTTATCCAACGGAAAATGGCCTGTGAGTATGATTTTGCGTGTGCCGATTGGTGCTTATGGAAGTGGCGGACCTTATCATTCATCTTCAGTAGAAAGTGTTTTGAATAATATTCGAGGAATAAAAATTGCGTATCCAAGTAATGGTGCAGATTTGAAAGGTTTGCTGAAAGCTGCTTATTACGATCCAAATCCGGTGGTGATTTTGGAACATAAAGGTTTGTATTGGAGTAAAGTAAAAGGAACCGATGCAGCAAGAGTAAACGAACCATGTGAAGATTACATTTTACCTTTCGGAAAAGCCAATATTGTTCAAGAAATTTGGGAACAAGAAACCGATGAAACTATAACTGTTATCACGTACGGAATGGGAGTTCATTGGGCATTGAATGCTTCTGCAACGACGAAGAACCAAGTAGAAATTATTGATTTACGAACTCTTTATCCACTTGATGAAGAAACTATCTTTAAATCGGTTAAAAAAGCCAAAAAATGCCTTGTAGTAACCGAAGAACCAACCAACAATTCCTTTGCAAGAAGTTTAGCTGGATTAATCCAAGAAAAATGTTTCAAATATTTAGATGCACCAGTAATGGTAATTGGTTCCGAAAATATGCCAGCAATTCCATTAAATAGTACTTTGGAGTTTACTATGATTCCAAATGTGGATAAGGTAAGAAATAAAATGGAGGAACTTTTGAAGTATTAGTTTCTTAGAAATTCTGCCTCTATTTAATACAAAACCAATCTAGCCCTGATTGGAGAAGTTACCATGTAACTCGGAAAGCAGGAAAACGGAAACCAAAAAAGTATAAACCATTCGCTCCTAATAATCATAAAAAAAACCTCCAATTAGGAGGTTTTCTTGTTTTATTTTTTTACACCTGGAGGATATTGCGCTAGAATTTTATCTACAAATTCTTTGATTCTTGCGTCTTTCTTTTCGGTGTCTTTAGTTAGATAGCCGTTTCCTTCGCCTTGCCAAACTAATTCTTTGGTTTTAGCATCGATTAGGTCAATGAATAAAGTGCCTTCGGGAGTTCTTGAAACGTTGGTGTAGTTCATTCCCATTCCCCACCAAGGATTCCAACCCCAACCAAAACCGTTGTTGTTGTAAATATCAATACGCTCCGTTTCTTTGGTGAAAATACTAATTAGTAAATCGGGCGTTTCGCTTTTGGTAAAACCTTTCGCTGCTAATGCTTCATCAATCGAACGTAAAATACGTTTTTTATCCAAATCGGAAATTTCTACTTTGTCTATGGCATTTTTGGAGTATGCGTAGGTTTTGTAGCTTTCGAAATTGGCTTTTTTGTCGTAATCAGAATTTACTCTAACCGAACTGCATGATGCTAGAACGAAGAGTAGAAGTAATGGTAAAAATTTTGTTGTTTTCATAGTATTTTATTTTTGTGTTTCAAGTTTGATGTTTCAGGATTGAAAAGCTTAACTTGAAACTTTAAACCTGAAACTATAATAAATTTTCGTCTACTATATTAGGGATGGTAACTTTCAATAAAGGTTGCGTCTCCATCGCTCTTTTTATTGCAAAAATTGCGCCTTCGTTTCTTGCCCAACTTCTTCTTGAAATTCCGTTGTTTACATCCCAGAAAAGCATTGATTCTAAACGTTTTGATGCTTCTTTAGTTCCATCAAGA
>Ga0209480_10003388_pt1 | contig 10429 bp, 12 predicted proteins | sample JI61114C2DNA_FD_187501 | JGI IMG/M metagenome (GOLD analysis project Ga0209480, IMG submission 187501) | Wastewater effluent complex algal communities from Wisconsin, to seasonally profile nutrient transformation and Carbon sequestration -... | ecosystem: Engineered > WWTP > Effluent > Algae...
CCAGAGTTCCGACAGCTCCACACACATCCCGTCCGCTGGCAGGCACTGGGGGGAACTCGGTCTTCCGTGAGGTCGTACATGGCTCTCTTCCTGAGGGCAATTGGCGACGCTGTTGGCACCAATGTGCCAGTTTCAAAAGCGCCTCGACACGTACGATAGGCCGATCGGCCTCACCGATGCAATCCGTATCATGGGGTGTAGTGCCCCCCGGGCTTCCCAAGTTCCTGGAGAATCCCAATTGTCTGTCTGCACATGGTCAGTCGACTCCGGCAGGACTGCTGGCACCAGACCAATAAAGCGCCGCAGTATGGCCCCAGGGGTCGGAAAAACAGAGGCTCCCGCAACTGGCCTTTCGAAGCTCAATAGCATGGCTTTTAGACTGGCTGTCTACGCTTCGCCGGACAACCCGCGTACGACGCAAGACTCGCTTCCGGCCGCTGGTCAAGCTCTACCGGACGGGCTTTCCACCCGCAGGACTCCTACGAAAGGTTTCAGATTTGTATTCTACATTTCATCCGCCTTTCCCACGCTTGCTTAGCGCAATCCGACACGCCGAAGAGACATCGATTTGATTCGCCATGTTGGCAATTCTTGATCCAGTGGCGCAGTCAATCCGAATACAGATGGACGTCCGTTGAACGCGAATGTGATTGCGACGTCGATGTAGCCTACAGGTTTGTTCATGGTAAAGTGACTGGTGTCTGCCCCACTCATTCGATCAGCTTCAAGACCAATATCGACCGACCAGTGTGGTAGTGTTCAGTTTGAGTCTCAGGGTATCATCTCAGCCAGCGTGACGTTGAAATCCCTCGGTTGCTCGATCTTACGCCAGTGTATGCTCATGTACGAGTACGTTAGGCATCAGCATGCGTCAAGTTCGTCCGCATATGCGACGCACCAGCACCAGTGCTTGGAGATCGGCTGTGTGCAGCGACGCACAGAGCCCCGCCAAAAAGCCGCCAACAAAGGCAGGTTTGGGATTGCAAGGCAGGCTATCGCCTGGTCAGCCAGTTGAGGGCAGTGGGGCAGCGGGTGGCATTCAGTCAATTGTGGACAGCAATTACCGGCCAGCAGACATGTCGGCCGGCCAGCACCGCCTTCATCGTCCGGCATCCATCGGGGGCCCCCGGCGTGGCGAGCCCCAATGGATGCCAGCCGACGAAGGCAGGTCGAATGCCCGCCCAGCAACACATCATCGCCAAAAACTGTTTGATTGAGCATTCAGTTTTTAGAGCACGCTTTCAGGCAGGCACATCACAACGCGTTTGAAACATGATCTTTGACATTCAGGATGCGGGTAGAAGAACTCACATCGGCACTCACGGACGCGCGGCCAGCTATCCGACATGGCAATCGCAGCGTGCGTGAGTACCGGTGGTGCAACATTCGGTTTTACTTACGGTTTTTCTGTTTCCCTGTATCCTGTTTGGAGATCGTTCCATGACCAATCTTGTGCGGGCTTCCCGCGAATTATTTTCCCGAACGCCTGATGAGACGTTTGAGTCCTTTGACCAGCTCTACCAGTACTGCAGCACGCTGCAGGAACATTCAATTGATCGCTGGGAACCACCTGATGCGGTGACTCCCACAATCATGGATGATGGCCAGCTGGGTCTGTCCATCGGCTCGACTGGCCAGTTCCAGTTGAATGACTGGTCTTTCAGTCAACTCTGTGGTTTGGCCCGAGTCGATAAGCTGACTCTCAATCGATTGAGGATCGAAACCGCCGTTCAGGCTCTGACCGAGACGCTGCCCCGTGGTCGCAAGCCACTGCAAGTGCTGACTACCGATGACCGAGTCCGCTCGGTGCATGGTGCCAGTTACACACGGCTCTACAACTCAGAACTCCTCGACATGGTTCGCGATCGTGCGGGGGATTTTGTGCCGCCTCAGAAGGGTTTCAATGGAGCCACTGGCTTGTATGCTGGTGAGCAGGACATGTTCTGCTTCCTCATTGATCCGACTGGCTGGGTGGAAATCGGCGGTGAGTCGTTCGCTCCGGGATTCTTCCTTTGGAACTCCGAAGTCGGGCGACGCACGGTCGGCATTGAAACGTTCTGGTTTCAGTCGATCTGTGCAAATCACATTGTGTGGGATGCGATGGAGGTCACCACCTTCAGCCGCAAACACACGGCCAACGTCCATGACGCCTTGCCTGAGATCACTGGTCTGCTGGATCAGTTGGTGAAGTCGCGAGATCAGCGTCGTGATGCGTTTGTTCGCCAGATGACGGCCGCTCAAACGGCTGTACTCGGCGACGACCGCGAAGCCACATTGAAAGCTCTGACCGGGAAGGGGATTCCTCAGAATTCCATCCGCGAAGCTCTCAATATGGTCACGGCCAGTGGATCACGGTTCACGGTGTTTGCTCTGGTCGATGCGCTGACCCGCATCTCCGGACGAATCCGTCATGCGGGTGATCGAGCCGAGATTGATTCGCGGATCGGTCGTCTGCTGGCTCTGGCAGCCTAGCAGGAGTCGAACCATGCCCTGGCTCAGACTCTGGCACGGTCACCGACATCCGAATGAACAGCTCGACGGTTGGGGAGAAGACGGTCCGACTTTCGGACCGTTTCCATTTTTCCACATGACCTACGGCTGCGATATCAAGTTCGGTGAAGACGGATACTGTCTCAATCTCGTTCAAGAGTTTGTGTATTACGACGGCATGTACTACGGCGACTGGTCATTCTGTGATCAGCTCGATGAAGGCATGCAATCCGGACTGGTGTCATTTGATCCTGCAAAGGCTGTCCGTGCCGATTGTCGGCCCGGAAATCTTCAGCCTTGTCGTTCTCAACAGGAAGGAGGTGTTTCAGACATAGGAGTACATAAAATGGATCCTCAAGTCGCGTGGCTGGAACTGATGGATGCTTTTCATCAGCTCGACTGGGACCGCGTTCGCGATCTCGCTGATGGCCTGCTGCAATGGATGAATGGCGGTGGTTTCTCTCCGGAAACTTCCGTCGTCAGGAAACCTGTGGATGGTTCTCCGAACGAGCCACCGAAGTCGCTCGGCCCAAACTGGAATCGGACTGTGGCTCAAGCTGCATGCCGATACGCTCTGGATCTGGCGAATCAGGTGCTCAATGACCCTGATGGAATTCCTCACGGAGTTCCGTTCACACTGTCGTGCTGCAACTGCGATGTCGATGGCCCGGGCGACTACTACAAGGCTGTCGATGCCGGTTGGTTTCGCATCCGATTTGTCCCGCAGAGTCCCGGTGAAAACTTCATCGGTCTCTGTCCGGATTGCGAATAGCTCAACGCAGCAATTCGCTGAGCTGTAAACAGTAATCTTGTTTGAGACAGTTCGAAACGTTCGAGCTGTCAATACTCTTTGTTTGTTGAAAGGAACATGTACGCATGTCAAAACAGAATGGTTCTTCCGCCAAAGCTCCGGTTCACGAAGTGCGACTCGGACGAATTAAAGCCGCCGTCTGGGAAAACACGACCGAAAACGGAGTGCGGCACAATGTCACAATCAGCCGCCTCTACAAAGATGGCACGCAGTGGAAGGACTCTGCCAGCTTTGGAAGAGATGATCTTCCGCTCGTGATCAAAGTCGCTGATCAAGCCCACGACTGGATCTTCAACCAGTCCGGTTCTGAAGCGTGACTTTCTGAAGGTTTTTCGTCAACCGTGCATCAGCCCCGCTGATCACAACTTGGCCCCGTTGCACCACCGGGCCCTTTTCTCCGTGAGGTGCGTTCCCTTGCATCGCTATACAATACTGGTCACTGGCGGTGGTGGTACTTCCAGTCCAGATAGAACACGCAGTCTCGCTCAAAACGCCAACGTATTTACGTATGCATTTGCTTACGAAGACCATTGACAGACCAATCGGAATAGTCCAATCTGATGGGCGTTGTATTGGCCACCTCAGTAGACTGTTACGCCCACTCGATTACTTATCCCGGAGCTAGAGCTTTGAGACAGCTGTTCTTGATTCTGGTTTTCGTATCTGCATCGCCTATGACGCTTGCAAGTACCGATGAACGATTTGGGATTGTCGAACTCGGACAAGACGCTTTGTTTACAGTCTCCCCGACGGGGAAAGAGGTAGCTTACTGGAGTCCGGAAAATCCAGCAGACGTGGTGGTACTCGATACTGACACAGGAGAGACACTCCGGAAATCAAGTCTTGACGCCAAAACGGAACTGCTGTGGCTTAGATATTTGGACGATGGCATTCGCCTCTGCGCAGTCACAGCCTCTGGTACGCTGATTACCACCAATATGGATTCACCGGCGTTACATCAAAGCCTCGACGAACCTCCAATTGAAGGTGGAAGCTTCGAATTGTCGAGCGACGGCGAGTACTTGGCATACGCTGGCCAAAGGCTTCAGATTTGGGAAGTCCGAACGGGGAGATCACTGATTTCCTTAAAGACGGATACCGGAATGCATGCCTCATTCAGTCAAGCCGGCGACATTGCTCTCCTGCTTGACGGAGGGTCCGCTCGGTTTTGGAGACGAGCAGAAAATTCACTCGAAGAGATCCAAGTCAACCTCGGTGATGAAGTAAAGCTACCGGTTCGAAGCCACTCTGGTCGATACGTAGCCGCGACGACGAAACAACGAATTCTGCTGTTCGACCTATTAAACCAAGACTATGACTTTATTGATGCGACTGAACACGATCGCGTGTTCTTCAATGAGAGCGACACTGTGCTTGCTGTAGTCCGATCAGAGTCGGAAGACAACAAAACTTCCGTGGATACATGGAAACTCGGTGCGAATCTCACTGACAGATCCTTTCTGCGGTCGTTCATCGGCAGACCCAATGGTTTAAGTACATACCGAGATGGAGTTGTGCTTTGTTGGGGGCATGATACAGCGAAGACGCTGAGCCTTCATGATTTTCGCACAGACAACACCACTTTGCTTATGAGTCCCGTATCGCTTTCCAATGAAACTTTCCCAAGGCAGAAGGTCTGTGTGGAACTGCTCAAGGGAACAAAGTTGGCCTTGGTCGCCACAGAAAGCGGAGTGCTTTCTTTATGGGATTTGAATTCTCGTCAGGTCGATATCGACAACGATCAGCAGGAGCGAAAAGCTGCGACGGAACTTAGAGATGCGGCATGCAGGGGCGCGGTGTTCGTGTCTAAGCCAATCTCCGAACTTTTTGCAATCAATGCTTCAGGCAGTGCAATTGTTAAATCGCCTGAGGGACATACTTTTCTTGTAGCGGCAGCTAAACGTTTTCCTGAAGTCACGACGCTCAATCTTGAATTTTCGACAGATGTCATTTTCTTTCCCGACGGAAGGCCACTCGATTTCTCCCACGATGCACAAAAACTAGCTGTCACTGCCGACAATTTCGTTTATGTCCTGGACACCAAGACCGGTTTTCCACAGAGAGAATTTCCAGGCGACTATGTCTCTGTTGCATTTTCGACTGACGCGAAGAAACTACTCTTGCTCGGACAAGTGAAGTCAGCACTTGCAGATTTGAGCTCTGGAAAGCTTGCGCCACTCCCCAAATTTGGATCGCCGACAGGCAATTTCCGGGGAGGAAGGCTCGTTGCCGCAACTTTCAAGTCTACTGCCGAATATTATGAGACGAAAGCGCTGTTCGATGTGGAGACAGCAGAACTTGTTAATGTCGTAACGCTTGAAAAACTATGGAAAACACAGGCAAGGCTTAACTCAGAATCGACAGTCATGTCTGTTTTGGGGAATAAGAATGGTTTCGACTCGTTTGTCGATTTGATTGATGTCAAAACCGGCAAGGGGACAGGAGTAATGGAAATCCCAGATGGATTGAGTCATCTGTGCATTCCTCTGAAGCAAGATCATAACGTGGGGGTCATCTCCAACCGCGGATTTGCGACGTTCGATATGAAGGCGAAACAACTGAAATCATTGATTCCATATACGCGGTACTGGCTCTCCCAGCATCCCGAATTGACTTCAAGAGAAGTGTTTCTTCGTGACGACCATTCCTATTCAGCGCCCGACAAGTTAGGAGAGGACTTCACTTTCAAATACACGTTTTTTGGAACCGAGTTTTATGTCCTTACAGGCGACATATCAGAAAAGGCCGGAGTGTGTTTGCTCGCGGAGCGAGGCCGACTGTCACTTTGGAATCTAACGAACGGCGACCTGCTCTGGGTTGGTTATGGCACAGACGCCGCTCCACGCTCAACCGCCTTCAGTCCCGACGGCAACCTAGCCGCAGTACTCACTGACTCAACTGTTCAAATCATTGACTTGACAAGTTTGATCAAGCGAATGCAGCCAGCAGAACACTGAATAGGCCGACGAACCACGATTGGTCAACTTGGAAGATCAACGATCGACAATCAGTCGATTGCATCCGCTTCCGAGTGTCCTCGCAATTTTGTTGATTGGTGTTCTTGCCGGTACCAAAAGACCGATGGGGATTGCCATGTGGGCGGTCGCAAAAGAACATCTGCTGAAACAGGGACTTGATCTGCCGAATGGGATGCCGTCACGAGACGTCTTCGACGAGTCTTATCGGCGGTGAAGGTGGAAGCGTTTCGATCGTGTTTCTTAGGTTGGCTGAACTCACTGGTTGCAGCTCCGAAAGAGAAATCCAGGGTCAGCAGCACCGAAAACACCCACACCGCGATTGATGGCAAAACGATGAAGGGCAGTCACAACCGCGCCAATGGGCTTGGGGGCGAGGCACCTTGTCAGTGTCTGGATTTCGGATTGACGATTGCACAAGTCGCCACAGAAGAAGAAACCGAATGAAATTACCGCAATTCCTTAAGTCCTGAGACTGGATGATCTGAACGGAGCTATCATCACGATCGATGCGAACATGGATATCTTTATCGCTCTGGTACTAGACGCTGCTGCCACTTGATCATAGCTGTCAAACTGATGGGAGTCATTGAATCACGCCGGCTCGTTGACGGTCCCTTGTTGCATGATCCATGTGTGGGCCTGATCCAGCGCCTTCGCCAGAAGCAGCAGGTCGTCTCGGCCGAAGTGCTGAGATTCACGCCATAGATCGCCGTCGCGATACAAGCGAGTTACTGTCACGTTGTGGCGGTCGCCGGATTTGGTTTGGTTGAACCAGATGTTCGCTTTGATGTAGCCGAACCGGATGCTGTGAATGGGTTGCTTTGCCATTGAAACGTGCTCTTCAAAACAGAATGCGATGGTCGGAAAGACGAAGTAATTCAGACTGTTGCAAGCCACTTGCCAATCTGAAAAATCTGTGGCATAAAAAAGGCTACCGGGCGTACCCGGTAGCTGAAAACCTTTGTGATCTTCTCACTCTAAGTGAGGGAAGATCCACCAGGGCATGATTTCCGATTCGTACGTGAGTTCAGGTTCTTCGAGTGCCAACAGCACTTCGAGGAAAGCCTGATATCGCAACTCCGAATCAACATCTTCTGGTGCTTGATCTGCGGAATGCAGATCGGAAGGTTTTTCGTCTTTCATGCGTTCTCCTTATTTCGGTGCAGTCCTGCAGACTGCACTGTTTCAATCAACCCCATCCGCTGATGGAGCTCATCAAAAGGGAGAACGCTGGAAGGCGGTTTGCCATTTCTCGACAAACTGAGCTTCGTCTTTTTCAATGTTCCGACGATCGAACATGCGTCTTGAGTTTTACAACGCGACGGCGGCGTAGCCTGTTTTATGTTTGAGAAGCTAACAGGAGGGCTTACAAGAATTCAGCCGTCTGACGACGGGGATGTATCAATAAACTGTTTTCAATTCCCAATACAAATCAACAATGACCGTTCCAATGTCACTCGGTATTATTTGCAACAGACCTCCTGTGTTGTATTGAACGACATCTGAGCGGCACATCCCATCGCAAATCACGTCATTGAGAAAAATCCATAAAAGACCACGATGGCGACGCCGTTGCATCGACGGTATTCTGTCCCGATTCGATTCACCTGCCTTGCGTGTCGTCAACCACTGACACGGTACTCAAATACAAGCCGCAGCGATTTCATTTCACAATCCATCCCGATGAACCTGCGTGCGGCTGTCGCGTATTAAACCCCTGACAATCGAGGTTTCAAAACAAAACGATAGTCTGCCCCCGCTCGTCGGGCATTAAAAAGGTGAGTACTCTGCGGGAGAGTTAAAAACTCGCGGTTATTAACGAATGGAATCAATGAGGTGTTATGCAAACACAAGAAAATGGAACGGAGTCGGAGAGGTATTGGGCTGGTCAATTTGAACCAGACCCAACGGTGGTCGATGCGGAGGAATTTGGAGAGCAAGCGGTCGAGCTGAATGACTGTGGAATCGGACTGAGGATCACGAATGTAGATCCGATTCTCCAGGCTCGGGGGAAGAGACTGAGGCTCGATGTCAACTTTGATGTCGGCGTGGTTTCAGTCTCTTGGGGTGTGCTGGCGAAAATTAGCCGCGAGGATATTTTTCGCATCCTGCAACTTCATGTTTCAAAGTGGCATAATCTTGACAGTCCCTCTCGCGGTAAAAACGCATGGGACGATGTCCTGAGTTCCATGAGCTTCACGGCTCGTGGCTGTGTCCACATGGGGACAATCCTGAGTCAGTACAAAACAGAAATGCGGTTGAACGGAAACCTCTTTCTGAATTCTCCTGATTATCTGGGATAGACCTCTCAAGGGTAAGCTTCGGCTTACCCTTTTTTGTTGCGCAACATGGCAAGTGAAGACTCGGTTAGCGCAATAAAAAAGCTGACGGGATTTCCCGTCAGCCTGCGTTCTCAGAAGAACGACTTGTTGGCGTCCAGCAACATTGCCAGGTGAATGACAAACGTTGCTACGATGGCGAACCAGAGTAACCGAACCCATTCGTGTTTCTCTCGTTCAGACATTCGTCGCTGGCTTTTCCTTACGGAACGGCCAACCGAAACATACTCACCCATGTGTCCTCCTTCCATTTGTGTCGCGTTCGTACCCGTGACACTGTCTCAATCAACTCCACCGAATTGTGGAGCTCATCAAAACATCAGTGGAAGGATTCCCACTGAATGAGGTTGCCGTTATTTCAGGCCAGCAACGACCCGTCTACCTTGTTTTAACAACCCGGCTGCACGGTTGTTGTTCTTTTCTTCCCAAAAGGGAATTGGCAAACACGGACCAAAAAATATCGATTTGAAAATGACATGGTTGAGCCATAGCTGCATCGTAAACGTCTCCAAAAGGAAGTTCCAGCAGCGAATTTCAGATTTGAGTAGCGGGCCAGTTGATTCTCTTACTATGAGTCCCCTTGAACTCGTAATGCCTGCCCCTCGTCGTGCGATCGAATCAGCACATCCGCATTCCCAATGGCGGTCACGGCAAACTTGCCAGCCGGCAGGCATGCTTTCCAGCAAACAAACCTGCTGGATTGTCGGTGATTTTGCTCGGAAGTTCAAACTTCACTTTGTGCTTGATAAAGGACATTATCGTGCGCTATGAAGAGGGTGAACAAATTGGATTGAAATTCATAAATGCATGGAGGAATCAGGAATATGAAACAAAGTGACAACGCATTTCTCGGACTGGGTGTGAAGTTTCCGGCATTGGTCGATGCTCCAGGCGTCGCGCCGTGGAATCCCAATCAGCTCGACATCTGGGCGGCCGAGTCCGCTGACGACGCGAACGCAGTGCATGCCGCAAGGTTCCTGCTGAATCTGTGGATGCCAGCACGTGAGTGGCAATGTGGTCGGTTCGATATGAACGAAGCCATTCAAAACTGGGATCGAACACATCGGCGAATATTCCTTGACTGGGCCGCCAGCGAAACCAACGTCGCCTGATAGAACGCATGAATCAACGTGATTCGATTGCGGAGGCCAATGTCATTCTGCGCCCGGCTGAGTCGATCGCCATCGCACAACTGTCCTTGCCCGCCATCATTGAGCGGGCTGGCCACAGTGCTCGGTTTGCATATGAGGAATTCTTCCATGCGAAGATTCGCAACGCACATACTCGCCGAGCCTACCGCCGTGCGGTGCTCTGCTTTCTGCGATGGTGCGAACAGCGGCAGCGAAGCCTGCATGAAGTTTCACCTGCGGATGTCGGAATTTATCTGGATGAGCTAAAGCATTCCGTCGCCAGCAAGAAGCAGATCCTCGCTGGGCTTCGACACTTCTTCGACGGCATGGTGACTCGACATGCGATCGCCTTGAATCCCGACGGTTCGGTCGCTGCCTGGGGTAACAATACCAGCGGGCAGACCACGATCCCGGCCGGCCTCGGGACCTCCGTCGTCGGCGTTGCGGCCGCCGGTAGCGTTAGCGGGGTCGTGAAACGTGACGGCACGGTGCAGCTCTGGGGCGCGGCGCTGTCCAACATCACCACTCCGCCCGCCGGCCTGAGCGGGGTTGCCCAACTTGCCATCGGCGGGACGCAGGCCACGGGGTTATATCACGGGCTCGCGCTGAAGAGCGACGGCACGGTCGTCGGCTGGGGCGACAACAGCCAAGGCCAGGCCACGCCGCCGGCCGGACTTATCG
>Ga0209480_10003393_pt1 | contig 10420 bp, 5 predicted proteins | sample JI61114C2DNA_FD_187501 | JGI IMG/M metagenome (GOLD analysis project Ga0209480, IMG submission 187501) | Wastewater effluent complex algal communities from Wisconsin, to seasonally profile nutrient transformation and Carbon sequestration -... | ecosystem: Engineered > WWTP > Effluent > Algae...
GCAACAACAAACTGATAATTACCCGGTGCTAAGTAGGTGTTTTCCAATTTAAATTGATATTTACCATTTGCAAATCCTGTTTTAATAACATTGAAGCTACTGCTAACATCGCGCCCAAACATATCAATAATGGTGATATTTAAATCGCCATGATAATCAGGAATACTTACTTCAACAATGGCATAATTAGTTATAGGATTTGGGAAAATTTGAATAGCAGCATCTGCATTTTGCCATGATTGAATAGCAATAGTAGTATCCTGAATAATGATATCTGTTGTGTCGCCCCATAACCAGATATCGTAATAAAATGAAGTATCGTATCCCATACCAAAAAATGCCAATGTATCAACGGTAAACGCAACGGCATTTGCACGTGGCCCGCCTGGGAAATCTGCTAATTGTATCCAGTTATCACCATCCGGATCATACTCCCAAAAATCTGTTTGATTGGTAAAAGTGGTATCATATCCACATGCAATATATCCTTTGCCGTTTAATGCAAATCCGGTAGCACTATATCGTGGTGAACCACCAAAATTTGTTCTCACTATCCACGAATTAGTTGCTGCTTTATATTCATAAAAATCATTTTTGAATCCGCCGTCATCTCCTGTGCCAACATAGGCACTGCCTTCAATAACAAAAGCAATAGCAAATCGCCTTGCTGTTCCTGTAAAATCGGCCTGTTGCGACCATGTTCCAGTTGCTGTATCTAGTTCCCATAAATCATTTTTATATCCGGTGGCATCTTGACCTAATCCAACATACCCTTTTCCATTTACTGAAAAACCTACTGCTCCTCTCCTGTCAATTCCTCCGACAGTTGCTTCAGGTGTCCAGATATTGGAAGTATAATCATATTTCCAGCAATCATTTAAAAAAGGGTCCCCACTTTGACCAGTAGCAATATATCCAAAATTGCCAATTGTAAACGATGCTGCAGTATTGCGTTCCTGTCCTTCACCTATGGCACCACCAAGACTTTCAGTTTGTGTCCAGGTATCATAAATGGGGTCGTAAGCGTAAAAACTTCTTCTAAAATCTTCACCATCGTAACCGAGTCCCACAAATCCAAAATCGTTAAAACTAAATGAAGAGGTGGCGCTTCTGCCATCGCCCGGAAAGTCGGCTTTTTTTTCCCAGTTTGGCTGGGCATAACTAACCAACGTTAAACAACAAATTGAGGAGAATAATAAAGTTGATTTCATGTATGTTTTTTAATTATGCGGATTATTGTAAATATAATTTTCCACTTAAATAATGTTTTTCATTGTTTTCCATAACAGTTATTTCATAAAAATAAATGCCATCTGCTAATCCCTTTCGATTAAATGTAAATGATGTTGCAGCATAATTTTCATCCTGATAAACTGAAATTCCGTTCATATCAAAAACGTTGAGTGTACTTTTTTCAGGGATGATATTTTTTAAGGTAATATTTGCTTGTTGTTGAATTGGATTTGGGGAAACTGTTGCAACAATTCTTTGATTATCGTTGGGATTATCAAACAAAAAATAAGGCTTGTATTTATACATACTGCGTTTAACCCCATCTGCACCTTTGCCTGTTCCAACATAACCATAACCACCAATGGTAAACGCGACGCAAGATCTGCGTTCACTACCCGGAAGACTGGCTTTTTGCAACCACGTGTCGGTAGCCGGGTTATATTCATAAAAATCCTTCTGATAACCACCATCTGTACCCATTCCAATATATCCTCTACCGGAAATAGCTAATCCAACGGCATTAAATCTTGGTGAACCGGGAAATGACGCTTTTTCCGTCCATTCATCCGTTTGAGGGTCGTATTCATAAAAATTATTAAGGAAATAATTTTCATCAGAACCACAACCAACATATCCCTTACCACTTATTGAAAATGCTGTGACACCGTATCGTGTTCCTCCGGGTATAGATTGTTTTTGTGCCCAATCATTTACCGCTGGGTTATATTCCCATAATTCATCAGAATAATAGCTTGGGCCATATTTTCCACAAACAAGATACCCTTTATCTCCTGCACTAAATGCCGATGCGTAATACACTCCGCCATTAAAGTTCCCTGGCCAATTGTCCTTTGCTGTCCAGGTATTGGTAATTGGGTTGTATTCATAAAGATCACGGCGTTTAGTTCCTGTAAATGCCAAAATAGTATTAATCCCCGTGCCAACATATCCTCTGCTACCTATTGTAAAAGCAATGGCATCTCTCCTTCCCGGGCCTGGTAAGTTTGCCTTTTGTGTCCAGCTATTCGTTCCGGGGTCATACTCCCAAATATCAGACCTACACAAATTTGCAGAATCAATGCCGGTACCAACATAGGCTCTACCCCCAATAACAAAGGCTACGCCTCGCTCCCGTTCACCACCACCAAATGGTGCTATTGAGCTCCAAGTGTTTTGGGCTGTAAGTTGAAAAAAACATAGTGCAAAAAAGATGGAGAAGTAAAGTTTTTTCAATATGTATATATTTGATTTACTGTGTGTTATAAATTAAAGTTCAACCGAAATAAGGTGGAAAAATCTAGTTTTCAGTAATTTTCATCAACAAATCCTGATTTTAACACCAAATTACAAATAAAATTCAAATTAGTTAACCTTAGCTTAACTTTAAATATACAAATCGCTTGAAAATCTTACTCAAAACGTCAGGCACTTTTTTGTGGAAATTTTAACCGAAAAAAATATATGTAGATACATACTATTTGACCTCTTTTCAGCTTATATGTGCTCGCAACACCCATTGCATAAAACCCTCAGCCTATTTGGAAATATTATAAATAAACAAATTTGAATCGCGGTTTACTAAAATAGGACTTTTAGCACTCGGAAACTACGGCATTTTGTCATTGATTTCCTGCTGATATGTTACCACCTTTGGCTCAAATCGAAGTAAATGGAACCTAACCCACAAACCCTTCCTGAACTTCACACACAAATTTTACTGCGTTTTTTAATCGTAATGCTGTTGCCATTGCAAATTATGGGACAAGCTGCCATTGATTTCCCTTATTCTGCTTCAGGCAACAATTTTATTCGCAACAACGGACAGCTGACAGATATGAATGGTGAACTTGCCGATAATGTGTTGTTTTATGCAGAATATCCTTATATGGATGTTTTTATAACTACATCGGGGTTAACTATGTTGTTATTGGAGCCGTCATTAAATGAATTTCAGGAAAAAATATATCATTGGGAACGTGTAGATATTAAATTGGAAAATGCGTTAATTCTTGAAGCAAACATAAGTACGTCATCACCTGTTTCAACAGGATTTAATTATTTCACTGCAGATTTTCCGGATGGCATTCATGCAGATGAATTTAGTGCATTGACCATCAAAAATATTTATCCGGGAATTGATTGGCAGCTTAGCAATAATGGGACAAGCGGATTAAAATATCAATTTGTAGTTGCTCCCGGAGCTAATCCAAATGATATTCAATTAAACTACTTAGCACAAAATGGTATCACTATAACATCTGAAGGCGCAATAAAAATTCCTACCCAATTAGGGGATTTATTAGATAATGCTCCTGTGAGTTTTTATGCCGAAAGTGAAAAACCAATTACTACCAATTATGCCATAAATACAACCAGCGATACGAGTGCAAGCATTCAATTTAATATTACATCTTTCGATGCTACGCAAACAATAATTATTGACCCTGAATTGTATTGGTGCACTTATTATGGGGGAAATAAAGAAGAGTGTTTTAATAGTGTTACCACCGACTTAGATGGCAATTTAATCGTGGTTGGATGGACCGATTCACCTAGTTTCCCGGTTTATAATGCAGGCACCTATTTTCAAGGAACATTAGCTACCAACGAAGACGCAATGATTGTAAAATTTTCGCCGGATGAAGAACGATTATGGGCTACATTTTATGGTGGAAATCATGAGGATTGGGCTTATAGTGTCGCAACTGATAATAGTGGAAATATATTTGTATCAGGAGAAACTGTTTCTAACACATTTCCTGTTTATAATGCCGGCACATTTTATCAGGGCGGATTAAATGGCGACGAAGATGTTTTCATTTTAAAATTTAATAGTGCAGGAACAAGATTATGGGCAACTTTTTATGGTGGGGATAAAAAGGAAGGTGGATATTCCATTGCCACAGACCCAAGCGGTAATATTTTCGTCACCGGTTATACAGAATCAACTGATTTCCCAAAATTAAGTGCAGGCACATTTTATCAGGCAACCATGTCGGGAGTGCAAGATGCATTTGTTTTAAAATTTACCAATACCGGTACACGCATTTGGGCCACTTATTATGGCGGAACATTATATGATGTTGGCAATGCAATTACCTGCGATTTATCCGGTAATGTTTTTGTAACCGGTGAAACACGTTCGACAAATTTCCCTGTTTTAGATGGAGGCGGATATTACGATGGCACTATGAATGGAGATACTGATGTGTATGTAATTAAATTTTCAAATACAGGCGTAAGAACATTTTCAACTTATTTTGGAGGCACTGATGCCGAGTATGGCAATAGCATTATCACCGATTTAGAAAATAATATTTATTTCGCAGGCTGGACACGTTCATCAGATATACCAACTTTAGATTTGGGCAATTATTATCAGGCATCTCTCAGTGGTTTATCAGATGCTTATATTGTCAAACTTGATAATAGTGGCAATTTATTATGGTCTACTTATTTTGGTGGACCTGGAGTTGAAAATGCATTTAAATGGGATATTTTAGCCAACGATTTTTGTAATAATATTTATTTGGCATTTACCACATTTTCGAGTGGTATGCCTGTTTATGATGCCGGTTGTTCGAGTTATTTTGATGCCTCTTATGAAGCATATGGAGATATTTTTATTGTGCGATTTACCGATTCAGCGCTAATTACTTGGGCTACCTATTATGGTTATGATGCAGAAGAATTAGATGCCTGTATCGGCTCTTCATTAATTGATGGTAAATCGTTGTATATGACAGGTCTATATAATGAATATGACCCGGGTGCTCCGGTTCCAATGGCCAATCCAGGTGGTGTTGCCTATTACGATGGTACACACAATGGCGATAATGAAGCATTCATTGGTAAATTTGAAGCAGTGCCCTTAACTTTAACAACCGAAAACAGCAATTTATGTTTTTGTGTAGACACTGCAGTTGCTATTCCGGATTGTGGTGTTGCACCTTACGATTATTTATGGTCAGATGGTCAAACAACTGCAACCGCTTATGGTTTATGCCCGGATGTTTATACCGTCACAGTTACTGACGCAGATTGTAATATTACCACTGGAGATATTTCAATTATTTGCGAATTGCCTGTAGATATTATCAGTTTTAATGGCACAATTAATAATCATAATACTCTTTTAAAATGGACCACACTAAGTGAAAGTAATATTGATTATTATCTGATAGAAAAATCGGTGGATGGAGAAATATTTACAGTGAATGGTTCTATTCCTTCAGTAGGAGATAATAATGTTTCAACTAATTATATTCATTACGATTATATTGCTACTTCAGGTACATATTATTATGCATTATCAAGTGTCGATTTTCAAGGCAACATTACACCTTATGGCACCATAACATTACCTGTTATTTTTGACGATGGTGATTTTCAATTATATCAAATCAATAATCAGCAGTTACAATTACACATGCACACCACTTGCGGAAGTGATGGCGTTTTCAGTATTTGGGATACTAAAGGTCAGTTAATGTTTAAACAAAATCTCGAATTAAACGAAGGGGAAAATAATCAAACCATTTCCATTCCTGATTTATCGAAGGGCATTTATTATGCAACTATTGTAACAGCACGTAAACAGTATAAAGGGCAGTTTATCCGGTATTAAATCTCCTTTAATTCCCACAAATCTTTGAGATTGGTTCCACTAGTGCCTAATCCACAATAACCATGATTGCCAATGGTAAATGCACTCATATATCGGCGACCTATTCCCGGAAATTCCGGAACGGTATCCCATGTATCAGTGCCGGGATTATACTGCCAGAAATCATCATAATTAGTCCCACTTGAGTAGTCATCTCCTGTACCGATATATCCATAACCATTCATCGCAAAACCGCAAGCTTCTTGTCTTGTTGGACCGGGAACATCTGCTTTGGTTGCCCAGGTATTGGTTATAGGGTCGTATTCATAAAAATCGTTGGTAGAGCCAAATGCATTGCCGGTGCCAATATATCCTTTATCGCCTAAAGCAAAACCTACTGCGGCTATTCTGGCAGCTCCTAATAAATTGGCCATTTGTGTCCAATCGTTAGTTACAGGATCATATTCCCATAAATCTTTTTTATAACCGGTAACATCGGTACCGGTACCAACATAACCCTTATCGCCTATTGCAAATGCCGCAGCGCCATGTCTTGCAGAACCACCAAAGTCGTCAATTGCTGACCATGTATTGGTTTTTGCGTCAAAGGCATAAAAATCTTTTTGCTCCACAAACCCAGGATTGCGGCCAGTGCCCACATAAGCAATATCTCCTATGGTAAAAGCAACAGCCTGAATAACCTTCCCTCCCATAAAATTGGCTTTTTGTGTCCAGGTATTGGAACCAGGGTCGTATTCCCAAATATCTTCAAAAAGGATGTCAACTATGGAATTGTAATGGCCCAAACCCATGTAACCGCGGCCACCAACCGAAAATCCAACACCTCTGTGCCTCGCTTCACCACCAAAATTGGCCTTTTCGACCCAAACCAGTTCGGCATGCGATTGATGCCACAAGGTTGTAACAAAACTGATGAAAAGCGCAATTGGGAGGAGCTTTAGCGACATATTTGGCGTGTTAAGTTTAGATGAATACAATGTTAAATTTACCTGTTTTTGCGAAAATTGCAAATTCCCGCTGTGGTTTTAGTAATTTATACCTATGTAAATTCACGACTTTTTACCTTACTAGAAGTTGATTATTTTAGCCGTATGAAATACGAAAACTCCATTGTTATTCAATTACCTGTTGTACGTGTTATTGAATTATTCGACAATCCGGATAATATGAAATACTGGCAAAAGGGATTACAGTCTTTTGAGCATGTAAGTGGTACACCGGGACAACCGGGTGCCGTTTCTAAATTGGTATATAAAATGGGTAACCGTATGGTTGAAATGAAAGAAACTATTACCGAACGCGATTTACCCAAAACTTTTGCCGGTATTTATGAGGCGAAAAATGTTTGGAATTACGTCAATAATAGTTTCATCGACAATGGTGATAATACTACTACCTATATTTCAGCCACTGAATTTAAATTTTCAGGATTGATGATGAAATCAATTGCTATATTAATGCCAGGTGCTTTTAAAAAACAATCACAAAAATATCTTGAAGATTTTAAAGCATTTGCAGAATCACAACCATCTGTTTAGAATCTAAATATGGTTGAAAAAATGATTCTTTCTTCGTTTTTCACCAAATCGGCAACATAACCAGCAGGTTCACCAATTGGAGCGTTCCATCCATTTGGTGATGTAACACCTCCCGGCCCTGAGAAATAGGGAATATTGGTATGTCTGCTCACATACTCCACACCGAATGTCATATACTCATTTGGCATAAATTGCACACATGTTGAAACATCCCAACCTTTAAAAGTATCACCTGGGTTTTGTGTAACCACTCCTTTACCTGCAGGCAATAATGCTAAATAACGTCCCGGATTATTAATCGTTCCTCCTCCACAAGTCCATGCCCAATGTTGTTGTTGCCCAAACCAAAATCGATTATACAACATCAAACTCAAAAAGTTTTGTGCAGGTGTTATACTATCACCGTTAAATGCCACCACTCCTCCACCGGATTCAAATCCGGCATCAGCAGTAAAAGAAAATGCTGCTTTGGAAACGCCATTACTTGCCGGTTTATCGATATACTTAATAACGGCTGAGTTATCTGTATGAAAACGTAAACGGTCAGGCGTATTTGGCGTATCGTGACCCACATACGAACTGCTTAATATACTGGTGTTTTCATTTGGCCGCCATTGAATTTGATATCCAACACCGGGCATTTCGTTAAACATAGCGTACGTTTGCCAGCCATTAATTAACCACAATTCAATTTTTAATTTTTCACTTGGAAATAATTGTGCTCTTGCACCTGTAAAAAACCAAGGCGTATTATCGCTGGTAAATGAAGGCTGATAATTCCAATTTTCGAAATTATTATAGGATAATAAACCAACATACGATTTAAATAAACCAAAATCAATATTAATTCCGTGCATTCTATTCAAATGAATGCCGGCATAAGCATCGGTTACATAACGCAATGCATTATATAAATCAAATTGACCTCGCAAAGGTGTATTATCATTACGTGGAATTCCTGTAGCTCTTGAACCAAATTGTAACATCAATTTTCCCCTTGCACCACTTTCGGGTTCATTAATTTCGCCGCCAACTTCGATATATGAAATATTAAACTCATTACTCCTAAAAGTGGCTGTACTGCCACTATTCGTGTGGTCGATAGGTTTGTTAAAAGCATAATTATAATTACAGTCGAGTGTAATTCCTCCGGTAAAATATTTGCCTGCTAATAATGCTGATTTTTGACGATTATTTCCCTGCACCCAGGTAAAATCACCAAAAGCAAAAGGCTCAGCTTTTTTTACCACTGCAGTATCTGTCGGAGATGTTTCAGTAGTTTGGATAGTACTATCATCTACTAGTGGTTTTGCATCAACTGCATTTAAGGTAAACAAACAAAACGCAATGCATATAATTTTTTTCATAACATTTTTTTAGGGCAATAATTCCCCGTTTACCCTGAAACAGGATATTGCCAATAGTGAATGGAATAATTAAATTAATTTAATCGTGTAAGCTCCACTGTTTGTGCCGGTGAATATACCAATGGCACCTGCTCAACCAATACATCACTTTTATCAAGACCAAACGCACGTTCATCGCGCTGACTAATACGTTTGAGGAAAAAGTAAGTATTCATAAGCAATCCTTCTTTCAGTGAAAACTCATTTTCAACGGATAAGAATTTTTCAATAACAATAAATTTGAAATCAGGTTCTGCATTATATTTCGATGAACCGTCCGGACGAATATGCAGATTGAGTTCTTTATTCGCTACTAGTTCCTGTACAATTCTTTTGAAATATAATTCCGTGCGCAACTGCACTCTGAACCCAACATGGATATTAATTTTTATTACCTTATCATCAACGAGTTCTGAAACATCGTAATTTAATGTGTAAGGATGTTCTGTTCGGTTGATATGCACAAACCAATATACATCAGCCCGTTTAGGTTTTTTGGAGAAGATGGAACGAACAATTTTATCTTCAATTTCGTGCCTATAATCAGCCTTAGTCAAATAAATTAAATGTGTTGAAAATTTAGGAATGGTGTCATCTTCACTTAATTCCATCAATTGTTTGGTATGTCTGCCAATATCAACAAATTTGGTAAATCGGTTATTAATTTTTCTTGCGCTATGCCAAACATACATGGTAAGGAAAATAAATATTGCGAAAAACAAAAATGTCCAACTTTCCTTAATTTTTACCACATTAGCAACAAAAAACGAAAGTTCAATTGTCGCGAAAAATGAAACAATTGCAAATACCAGCCATTTATTCCATTTCAATCTATATAACATAAAGAAGGTGAGCAAGACGGTCGTCATCATCATAGTGATGGTGATAAAAAATCCGTATGCTGCTTCCATATGTTCTGATGAACGGAAATACAATACAGTGCCCACACATCCCAGCCACAATATAATATTTACGCTCGGAATATAAATTTGTCCTTTTAAATCGGTTGGTTGACGCACAAGTACTCTTGGCCAGAAATTTAAGTTCATCGCCTCGTTAATTAATGTATAACTTCCACTAATTAATGCCTGTGAAGCAATAATAGCTGCTGCTGTCGCAATTAAAATACCCGGTAAAACAAACCAATGCGGCATCATTTCAAAAAATGGATTTCTGCCATCAAGGGTTGTACCGCCTTCATGTAATAACCAAGCTGCTTGTCCAAGGTAATTAATCATTAAACATGTTTTCACAAAACCCCAAGTTATTCGAATATTTTTTCTTCCACAATGTCCTAAATCCGAATATAAAGCTTCCGCTCCTGTAGTTGCTAAAAACACTGCACCCAACAACCAAAACCCTTTCGGATATAAAACCAATAATTCGTAAGCATATTTTGGATTTAATGCTTTAAATACATCAGGATAATGTATAATTTGACTTAACCCCACAACAAACAACATCGAAAACCATATTACCATCACAGGACCAAAAGCACTACCCACTTTTTGAGTACCAAATCGCTGCATAAAAAAGATGAGCGATAAAATTGCGATTACAATAGGAATAGTGGGAATATGTTCCAAACCCGGAACAATTTCCAACCCTTCTACTGC
>Ga0209480_10003394_pt1 | contig 10418 bp, 7 predicted proteins | sample JI61114C2DNA_FD_187501 | JGI IMG/M metagenome (GOLD analysis project Ga0209480, IMG submission 187501) | Wastewater effluent complex algal communities from Wisconsin, to seasonally profile nutrient transformation and Carbon sequestration -... | ecosystem: Engineered > WWTP > Effluent > Algae...
GGCATATTAATTCGCAGACCTAAGCCTACAGAGGCTCCAAAGTTAGAACGAGAAAGCAGACTATTAGTAGTGGAATTACCGACAACCTGGCCATAGTCGAAGAAACCAGCAATTTTTACGTTCTTTTTAATGGTACTTGTAATCTTATTGTCGTCTGGCAAGAAGGCTAATTTAGCTCTCAGCTCGGCAGTACCCATCAGCATACCGGCCCCAGTTCCTAGATCAGAAAAGGAACGATAGCCACGCACACCGTTCCAGCCACCCAAGCGATACTGAGCGAACTGTGGCAAGCCGCCCACAGAAGTGCCAGCTTGAGCGTTAAGGGCCAAAGTAAAGTTCTTATTTTTGCCAAAAGATTTAAACTTACTGGCACTCAAGCCTGCCTTCATAAAGCCACCGCCGATACCGGCGGAAGGACTAATTGAAGCTTTGAGAAATGATCCAGTGGTAGCGTCCATGGCACTATCTCTAGTGTCACGAGTAAGAGATGGATTGACGGTAAAAAAGGTGCCACCACGCAACTGCTGATCTCGTGATTGCCCAGCCATAGCTGCCGCTTGAGCGTCAGTACTAGCCATGCCCGTAGCCAAAGCGCGATTGGCCATAGAAGTCAAAATATCTTGATTAGCGGCAACACCGGCGACGTTCTTAAGAAAAGTATTCTCTCCGGTGAGGCCTAGATTGGCGTTCCACCCACGAGCCAAAGGCTTAGAAAAAGTCGTGCTCACACCAACAGTGCGTTGCATGGCTTGGTCGATAAACATACTACCCATATTCCGGCCGAAGCCAGAAACGGCCATAGACACATTGGAGCCACGTAAGCTTGGTTCAACCCAGTTTGCTTCAATGTTGTAGGTGCGTCCGGTGGGCAGGAAGGTGTTGCCTGCATTGTTAATCGAATTAGTGACACTATTGAATGTTCCAGAGCCAACCTGGGAACTAAAAGAAAGGACCTGACCTCGGCCTCTAAAGTTGCCATCGGAAAAGTTCAAAGAGCCAAATGGTCCAGCAACAGAATCGACACCACCACCAAGACCTACAGATCCGGTTCGCTTCTCGTCAACTTCAACTTTAAGAGTGTACTTGTCGGGGTTGGTGGCCGATGGCACTAGAGAACGTCTAATGTCCTGAAAATAGCCATTGGCATACATCTTCTTCAGGTCATTGGTGAGCTGTTTCTCGTTATAAACAGCCCCAGCCTTGGTTTTTATACCGTTTCGGATAATGAAATCTTTGGTTTTCTTATTTCCGACAATCTCAATATTATCGATAGTACCTTCGTTTATTACCAGTTCCACAGAACCATCAGGATCATCTTTGACGTCGGTGACGCGAGCTAAGACAAAACCTCGTTCGTGATAGCCCTGCTCAACCTTATCGATAGCTGAAGAAAGAGCGTTAAGATTCTGAGGTTTGCCGAGCTGATCGCTAAATAATTTAGTGATCTCTTCGGTAGAAATCGCATCATTACCACGAATTGAAAACTGAGTAATTGGCGCATTCTCAGTCACGCGAATCTTGAGTAAGACGCCACTGCTAGTCATTTCAGGATTGACTTGCAGACTTTGCTCATCAAAATAGCCCATTCCATGAATGGCTTTAAGATCTTGCATAACGACGTCACGGTCGTATTTATCGCCCTTTCTGGTCTTAACGACACTGTTAATCTCTTCTGTAGAAACTAAGCGATTGCCCTCAATCTTAACGTCGTCTACAACGATGTCGCTGGCCAGTGATGAAGCTGAGGCCTGAGAGCTGTTCGAGCTTGACGCACCACCAACAGTAAAGTGAGATGGAGTAGCGCTCGTATTGTCGTCAGAACCTTGGGCGCAGACGGGTAAAGCAGGCGACAGAGCGATAGAGCAGGCCATCATTGCTGCCACAAGGGAGGTGTTTTCAATTTTAGGGAGAAGTTTGAACTTCACTAAAAACCTATTCATTCGGCAGTTGGCCGCCGGAGACTTGTTTGAAACTGACAACGACATTTTCACCGCACCATCGGCCTGTATTCTAACAGACAACCCAGCATGCCAAGGTGTTCCGTAACACAAGTCGTGTGAGCAAACTCTAATCACTTGGCATCCCTTGGCTGATTTGACTTTGATTTCTCACTCTCGATAAATGCAATTTAGCCGATATCGGTCAAATTGTTTTAGGCGAAATTTGACCGATATCGGCCAAGTTTTATATGGCGATCGTGCCTTCTTATATTGAACTTTCTCCCTCCAAAATCCGTATAGAGAAATACGAGCATCTTGATGAGGTTCCTATGCAATTCAGCGGAGAGGAAAGGGAAGCAAATTTAGAACTAATAGAAAAGCTCTGGCCAATCTTTGAGAAGCGTATTCCTGATGACGCAACAGCTTTGAATTTTGTTCGACAAACCTTGCTAGCGAACAGCGCAATCCATTGCCAGTGTGGCGCAACGGTGAAAAAGAAGTATCAATCAAAGAAATCGCGCACACTCATTTGCAAGAACTGCAAGAAAGAAATTTGGTTCACAGCAAAAACCCCTTTTAAAAGAGCTGAACGACTCAAGGCCTGGTTGGGAGCAATTTTTCTCATGGGCCACGGAGCAGTGGTTACATCGAACAAACTAGCCGCGTTGGGGGGCACAGCCATCTCCACAGCCTTGAACATTGTCCGCACCATTGGCCTCGTACTAGAGAACGAGCGGCACTTGGAAGCAATAGATAGATCTTTTCCTGTGCCGTCAGCAGAATTTATTTCAATATTCTGTAGACGCAGCCTTCTGACTCTTCCCAAAGTTCATCCATCAACCGAGATAGAAGAGAAGAAGGCAAAATCTGAAACTAAGACGAAACAAGGGCGATCAGAGCAACGGCCACAGGCAACGACCACTGAGCACCTAAGCGAAAGTGAGAAAGAAATATTCGAACTTATAACCTCAGAACCTATAACTCAAGATCTGATTTGTCAAAGCACGACTCTGCCAGTTAGTGCTGTAGCCAGTGCTCTTGTGATTCTCGAAATCGAGGGACTGATCCAGGCCCATGCAGGAGGTCGCTTTAGTAGACGCAGCTGCGCAGACACCAACAGCAACAACAACAACGAGACCGAATTAAAAACAAATCCGCTAGCGGCAATGTCACTAGTTGGCAGAACAATCGACTCAACTCTATCAATTAGGGGCGGCATAAGTCGAAAATATTTGCAGATCTATCTAGCGGCAATATGGTGTCACTTCGATCGCAGACGATGGAGTGAAGAGAAGCTGCTGCTTGCCTTCTTGCGAGCACCGAGCATCACATACAAAGATATATTGAACTATGAGTCACCACCACTTGCTGCAATGGTCGCAATAACTAGATTGTAGCTCCAGAGTCTGAGCCCAATTACAAAAGTAGCGAGCCTTCTTCAGACTCGCTACTAAAGCTTGATTTAACTAGAAATAGAACTAGAACTAGAAATAGAACTAAAAATAGAACTAAAAATAGAACTAAGCCTCAAACCAGCCAACAGCTTGAGGATCAAGATTGATATTTATCTGCTTAACTTCGGTATAGGCTTCAAGACCGAATGTTCCAAGCTCGCGGCCCCAGCCACTTTGCTTATAACCACCCCATGGGCACTCGGTGTAGGTATTGTGGTAGGCATTAACCCAGGTAATTCCGGCTCGTAATTGTTTAACTACTCGGTGGGCTCGAGTTATGTCATTGGTGAAGACAGCTCCGGCTAAGCCAAACACAGAATTATTTGCTAATTCAATAGCTTCCTCTTCAGTGCTGAACTTTTGCACCACTACCACTGGTCCAAAGATTTCCTCCTGCACCACTCGCATGTCAGGTTTAACATCGGAGAAAATAGTTGGATTGACATAGTAGCCACTGCCGTACTTTTCACCTTTGGGTTGATCCCCTCCAGTGACAAGTTTGGCACCTTCCTTTTTGCCGATCTCAATATATTCAAGAACCCTTTTCAACTGAGACTCACTAACAAGTGGCCCCATTTCAGTTTCCGCTTCCAGACCAGGGCCGACTCTAATTTTCTTGGCTCTAGCAGCCATTTTCTTTACAAACTGATCATAGATTGACTGCTCAACTATCATCCGTGAACCAGCAGAACAAACCTGACCAGCGTTGCAATAGATGGCAAACAAGGCGTAATCAACGGCGATATCTAGATCAAAATCGGGGAACACCACCATTGGTGATTTTCCACCAAGCTCTAAAGTTACCTTTTTCAAATTAGTGAGAGCAGAGGTGGCTACTCGCTTGCCGGTGTTGACACTACCAGTGAAGGCAATTTTATCGACAATGGTGCTTTCAGCAATTGGTTGACCAACCGTTGGGCCATCACCTAGAACTATATTGACCACGCCTTCCGGCAACTTCAAATCGTGCAGCAATTCAGCCAGGCGAACGGCCGTCAAAGGTGTGAATTCTGAGGGCTTGAGCACACAGGTGTTGCCAGCCGCTAGAGCTGGAGCAAGCTTCCAGGCCGCCATCAGAAGCGGATAGTTCCACGGAACAATTTGACCACAAACGCCGATCGGCTCTCGCACCACAGTAGTAACTGAAGGTGCTGGAACATCGATTGATTGGCCACTTGGTTTAGTGATCAAGCCAGCATAATAGCGGAAGCAATAGGCCGCATCAGCTATATCGTAGGTTGTCTCCCGCAACGGTTTGCCACCGTTGAGAGTCTCTAACTCAGCCAATTCTTCTGCATGAGCATCGATAGCGTCGGCAATTTTATTGAGGAACTGACTACGTTCTAAAGCTGTCATCCTCGGCCACGGGCCATGGTCAAAAGCTTTTCTAGCGGCACGAATAGCTTCCTCAACCTGCGTTTTCGAAGCCTCAGCTACCTTCGTCAACGGCTTGCCATTAGCAGGGTTTACGAGAGTGCGCTCACTGGCTCCGTCGACAAACTTTCCATCAATAAATAGTTGCCACTTACGATCCACTTTGACTTTCGGAGCCGTTAAGGTTTGAGCCATGAGTTTATCCTCTCAAATATAAATATTGCGCGTACAAAGCAAAGCAGCACCTAGATTAGCGCGTGCCACTGAACAGAATAAGGTCCCAACAGGGTGGCAATCATATCATTTGTGCAACAATATTAACTATTTCAACCTTAGTTTCGATTGGAGACCTCAAGCGCATGGCTCATGGATATCCCGGTACCTTCCTTACTCTTGAAGGTCCAGAGGGCGCTGGTAAAACGACACAAGTCAAGCTGCTTTCCACCAAACTTGATGCCATTGGCATACCTCATCTGATCACACGCGACCCGGGTGGCACTCCGCTTGGAAAGCAAATCCGGCGAGTACTTCTTACTCCGGGAAACCCCGTCAGCCCGATGGCAGAACTGTTGCTCTACTCAGCAGACCGTGCTCAACACGTGGACGAGCTAATTATCCCTGCGCTGAAAGCAGGGAAACTCGTCATCTGTGACCGTTACACCGATTCAACTGTGGCCTACCAAGGATATGGCAGAAACCTCGATTTAGAACTGATTAGCCAACTCAATGGAATGTCTACCCAAGGTTTAAAACCCGAGCTGACAATTCTCTTTGACTTAGAGAGCGAGAAGGGCTTAGGTCGACTGCATCCAGGCGGGCACGACCGCATGGAACGAGAAGCCATTGAGTTTCACCACAGAGTACGCAAAGGCTATTTGGAATTGGTCAAGAAAGAGCCGGAACGGTGGCAAGTAATCGACGCAAGCAAAGCCCTGAGCGCTGTCCAGGATGAGCTCAAGCAGATAATTTGCACCGCCTTTGGAAAACGCTTTGATTTTTCACAACTCTAGTTCTAGTCCTATTTTTAGATCTAGCTAACGGTCTTTGACGTGCTCGCTCATCTCTTTGGCCAAGCCATCAAGGTCTCGACGAATTTCGGCTTCACTATCGGCATCCAGCTCTCCACCTTGAGCGATTCTCAGGCTGCGCTCTTTGCGCTGAAGATCGATTGCCCGCTGCTTCAAATGCTTGTAATGAGCGTCGGCGACCTTTTTATCTTTCATAGAATCATCAAGATACTTCAATGTATCGCTGAGCTGAATAGCTGGAGGCGGCAATTTCGCCAGTGGTGTGGAAGCTGAAGGATCAATGAAAATAATAGGAGCGTAAAGGAAACTATTAGAGAGAAATGGATAGTAATAGCCGGAGTTTCCCTTCCAGAAATTACAGTTAAAGTTGCCAATTCTGCATGTAAATGCAGCCCCTCCGGTAAATTGAGGGCGACTGGCTGGCCAAATATAAGGCACTAACGGATTGAGAACAATCGGCTGGCCATAAGGATTGAGAAAGGCGCCATTAGAACCGTAGCGATAGCCCCCACCAATCATATAGTTACCAGTCTGCAAGACTGTGGGCTGATTCACGCTTTGCGGATAACCGCCATACTGATAGCCATTATTTTGATATGCGCCATAAGGATAATTAGAATAGTTAGGATAGCCACCTATTGGGCTAGCGGGCATGCTAGAAGGAACGCTTCCAGAACCAGCACTAGAGGCTCCATAACTACTAGCGCTGCTGACCTGTGCCCATAGTGGGGAAAAAACCTGTGGCAAAAACGCCAAGGTAAGCATCGGCAGAGCTAGCAACCGGGTCGATGCAGACCAAGCGAGCTTCGGTAGTTTCATTGGTACCTACTCCTGAAGAATGCTTCCTGCGACCCTTGCCAAACCTAGTCTAGATCAACTATTAACTAATCGCCATTAGTCTTTGGGTTGTTCCTTAGGACCAGACTTAACAAACCATTGATAGTTGGTCTCCTCGCCTAGCATATGAGCGCAGATCAAGCTCCACAAACAAAGGAAACCAAGTGAATTGACATTGTAGACCCCAACTGGAGGCAAACTCCCCGTAGTCACGAGGGTTATAAGCCCCGGGGCAGCAACGATTGAGCAGAATATTCCCAGCTTTTTAGCTACCGCAAAGAAGGGTTTAGAGAGCCTGTTTTTTCTCACCAGCAAAATCAGACCAAAAGTAACCAATAAGAGAGCTACAGCCAATCCATGCACGGCCCAGTCAAAGATAATGCGGCAAAAAATATTGACCGCCGCTTCTTGAATCGTGTGCACAGTGTCAGAGTAACTAAAATTGTCGGATAGTCTTTCCATTTACGTGATTTCCATTTTCAGTCTTATTGAACCGTTTTTAGTCTATTAGCCTAATTGAATAGCCTTTACCTTACTGATTGTCCTACTTAGCTGCAGTGTGAAGAGCTCTGCCCAGATTCGTAAAAGCTTCAGCCATATTGGCGTCACAGTCGATGGCCTTTCTCCACTCGGCGATGGCATCATTCTTTTGACCACTGCGCCAAAGAGCCAGACCTAAATTATTGTGCGCATTTGCGTCAAGTGGAGCATATTTCAGACACTCTTTATACGCTTCAGTTGACTGTTGTAGCAAACCTGATTGGTATAGTGCCACGCCCATATTGTAATGTGCCTCAGGATAGTCGGGTTTAAGACCAATCGCCTGGCGCCAAACGTCAACGGCCTCGTCATAGCGTTTAAGTTGATAGAGCACAATACCCAAATTGTTGCGAGCCTGGGGGTAACTAGCATCAACCTTTAGGGCTCGCTCTAAGACAAAAACGGCTTCGGGTAAATGGTTCATTTTCCAGAGCACAACACCAAGGCAATTGAGAGCATCGGTATCGTTAGGGTTTGACTCAAGCAAACTCGAAAGTATCTTATGAGACTGACTCAATTCACCAAGACCTTCAAAGCACTTAGCAAAACGCAATTCTAAGTCACGCGGAAGCAGACCTTTTTTACCCTGCAAAGTCTTTTGGGCAGTCTTGTACTCAAGCAAAGCTTGCTCATAGCGATGCAAGGCTCTCAATGAATCGCCCATGTCAATATGTACTTCTTGCAACTGCGGGTTGTCGCGCAGAGCTTCCTGGAAGGCCGTTACCGCAGCATCGTTATCACCTTTCAATGCCAAGACATGACCAAGGTTGCGGTGCGCTTCGGCAAAATCTGGATTGAGCCTAAGAGCGCGGTAAAGCGCATCCACCGCCAAATCGTATTGACCAGCAGCAATATAAGAATGGGCCAGGTTGTTAAACAATTCACAGCGAGTGGGATTGTTTTCAATCGCTCTTTTAAATTCTTCCAGCGCTGCTTTGTTGTTGCCCTGACGTTTAAGGCAAACAGCTAAATTATTGTGGGCTGAGACGTTTTGCGGCTCCCGACGAATTACTTCCTCGAATTGCTTAATAGCGATATCAAGCCGATCTGATTGAGCGTTCTCCATGCCCGACAGCAGTAACTGACTAGAAGAGGAAGTATCAAGATTAAGATTCTGAGCCGCATCTTTAAAATCGAGGGCCCTGGTTGGCAAATCAGAAACAGGTGCACTCATTTCAAAGGGAACATCGGCGCTTGGCTTCAGTGCAGAGTCATCATAAGTAGGAGGATTAGCCTGCATAGGCAAATTAGTCGGAGTAAGCGAATCGGGCCGAACGGGCGCAGAATTCTGCTCTTGTGAGGAGGCAGGGTCAGACTGAGCACAGATAGGACTTGGATTTATCGTCACCAATGCAGTGCCAATCCAGCAGCAAGTAAGCAAAGGCTTTATAAAGATCCGCGCGCGATTGTCAGACACTATTTCCTCCAAGCACCATTGAGAATATCAGGATGTGGTCAAGTCTTGTAGACTCTATGGATGACGAAATGAGGTTTCTTTGCTGTGGAAAAATCAGTTACCATCAAAGTGTCTTTGAAAGCGTGTATCAAGGCTTCCCTTGTCGCCACATTAGTATGCACGGCCTGCATAGCTCAGCCACTATGGCAAAGCTGCGGTAGCGCAGAAGAGCTGCCTTTCGACAGAAAATTTAGTAGAGAAGAGCTTTTGCTACTGAACCTGGGCCATGGTCAGGGTTCAGCCGGGTTCTTTTTGCTGGAAGCGCTAAGACAGAGCAAAGAAACCACCCACAATTTACAAAGGGCCATGTCACAAATGCGGCAGGTTGAAGCGACCTATGCCAAATCAAAAGGCAAGCCTGATGACAAGTACCTGCAAAATTCCGAACTAAAGCTAACTCAAGCGCGCCAACGCTCAGAAGAACTCTCAGAGAATATCTCTGATGGCTTCCGTGAAATGAAGCGATCGATTAAAGAAACACTATTGCGCAATCCATAAACTGCCAGCTTAGCTCGGCAGTATTGGCATCAGGCTGGATTTTTCAGCCTGATTTGGTCAAGCGTGAATCTAGGATAAGTACGGATTAAAGTTTGGCTCCGACTGGATTCGAACCAGTAACCAGGCGATTATGAGTCGCACGCTCCACCATTGAGCTACGGAGCCAAAAACAAAATCTAATGACATCAAGTCGAAGTTTGACCGATATCGGTCAAGTTGTTTTAGCCAGTATATTTTACACCCCCAACGAAAAGCTTATTTAGCTTATTTAGCTTCTTGAAGGGTCATGTATTTTTCAATGAAGTCAGTGCTGACATCCTTGCCATTTTGGAACATCGGATGAGCCAATACTCTCTGATGAAAAGGTATGGTCGTCTTAATACCCGTAATGGCATATTCGTCCAAGGCTCTCTGCATTCTTGCAATCGCTTCTTGACGATCCCGTCCCCAAACAACGAGCTTGCTCACGAGTGAATCGTAATAGGGCGGAATAACATAACCGGGGTAGCAGTGACTATCAACTCTCACTCCAGGACCGCCAGGAGCAATATAGGCATCAACACGACCAGGCGATGGTAAGAAATTGCGATCAGGATCTTCGGCGTTAATACGACATTCAATAGAATGTCCACGGAACTCAATGTCTTCCTGCCTGATTGAAAGAGGCATACCGGAAGCCACTCGAATCTGCTCCTTAATCAAATCAACACCAGTGACAAACTCAGTTACTGGATGCTCCACTTGAATACGGGTATTCATTTCCATAAAGTAGAAATCGTTACCAGCCAAAATAAATTCAACTGTTCCAGCACCTTCATAGTTGATTTGCTTAGCAGCACGCACAGCTGCTTCACCCATGCGCTGACGAAGCTCAGGAGTGAGAGCCGGACTAGGAGTCTCTTCAATCAGTTTTTGGTGACGGCGCTGCACTGAGCAATCGCGTTCACCAAGGTGAATACAGTTACCCTGACTGTCAGCCATGACTTGAATTTCGACGTGACGAATTGGCTTCAAATATTTTTCAATATAGACACCGCCGTCGCCGAAGGCAGCAGAAGCCTCTGAGCGAGCGGAAGCTAGAGCATTAGACAAAGAAGCCTGGTCCACAGCAACACGCATGCCGCGTCCGCCACCACCAGCAGTGGCCTTGACAATAACGGGGAAACCAATCTCAGCGGCCAGCTTGTGGGCCTCACTGTCGTCTTCGATTAATCCATGACTGCCGGGCACCACAGGCACTCCCGCAGCACGCATAGCTTCGCGAGCAGAGGCTTTATCACCCATAGAGTTG
>Ga0209480_10003395_pt1 | contig 10417 bp, 9 predicted proteins | sample JI61114C2DNA_FD_187501 | JGI IMG/M metagenome (GOLD analysis project Ga0209480, IMG submission 187501) | Wastewater effluent complex algal communities from Wisconsin, to seasonally profile nutrient transformation and Carbon sequestration -... | ecosystem: Engineered > WWTP > Effluent > Algae...
CGCCGGCCACGCTGACGCGGTGGGCGAGTGTATGAGGGCATGTCCCCAGAGACATGTCGGTCGGCGCGGGGGGCATGTCCCGAGAGACATGTCGGTCGGCGCCGTCACATCGGTGAGACGCCGCGCGCGACCTTGGTGGCCGCGCCGGCGATGCGCGGATCGGGGTCGAGCTGCAGACGGCCGAGCTCGGACAGCTCCGCGGCCCGGGCGGCGTCGATGCGGGCGAGGGCGCGCAAGGCGCTCAGGCGGGTCTCCGGGACCGCGTGGCCGAGGTTGATGCGCAGCGGCTCGAAGGCCTCGACGGCGCGCAGCTGAGCGAGGCTGCGGGTCGCGGCGACCCGCACCGGACCCTCGAGGTCACCGGTGGCGAGGGCGAGGAGCTCGGTGAGCAGGGTGAGGCCGTCGTCGCGGCGGCCAGCGGCGGCGGCAGCGGCCGCGCGCAAGGCCGGGTCCGGGTCGGCGAGCGCGGCGCGGAGGGCCGGCAGGACCTGGTCCGCGGGGCCGCGCCGCAGCGCACGAAACAGCGGCTGACGGCTCTTGCCCTCGGGCTCGCGGGCGATGCGGGCGAGCGTGCCGGCCGGGTCCTCGCTGGCGGCGGCAGCGGGGTCGCCGGTGGCGCGGGAGGGGGCGGGCGCTGGGCTGCAGGCGGCGAGGGCGAGGAGGACGAGGCCGAGGCGAAGGGGTGACGGTGAGGGCAGGGGCATGGCGGTCGGTCGGCGGTGGGCAGCTCGCGCTCGGGGCATGGCGGTCGGTCGGCGGTGGGCAGCTCGCGCTCGGCGCTCGGCGATGCAGTCGGTGATGCGGCGATGGGTTGCGGTCGGGGCGGTGAGCCGCTCGCGCGGCTCGGCGCGGTCGGTCATCCGCGCGGGCCGTCGAGCAGCATCTCGACGGTGCCGGCGCCGAGCGGGTCCTCGGACATGCTCGGACGACCGGTCCGCGGCGGGTTGAACACGAGCGGGTAGCGGACGCGGTAGATCTGCTCGTCGAGCTTGCCGGCGGGGATGTCGAGCATCCAGGCGGCCTCGAGCAGGCAGCGCTCGAAGGCGGGGTCGCGCTCGCTCATCCCGGCGGCGTCGGTCGTGGCGAGCATGACCTCGCCCTTGCCGACCTCGAAGGCGAAGAGCACCCGACCGCCGAGGGTCTGGCTGCGGCCGAGCGCGAGATTGTAGCAGGCGCGGGCCCGCGGAAATACGCGCGTCGCCAGGTAACGGCGGAAGATCTTCTCGTCGAGGTGGCCGTGCTCGTCGCCGCGGCCGCGGCCGGCCCAGGAGATGTCCATCCGGGCGCTGCGCTGGTACTTGCGACCGTACCAGGGCGGCACCGTGAAGCCCTCGGCCGCCGCCTGGGTCGGGCCGCCCGGACCCATCGAGGCGACCAGCGCGGCCGGCGGGGTCGGTCGCAGCTCCGGTCGCGCGCTGTGCTGGGTCCGCTGCTCGCCGAGGCGGCCGCGCACCCGCAAGGTCGGCGGCCGACCGGTGTAGCTGCCGTTCAACACGACGACGTTGCCGGCGACCAGGCCGGCCGGGACGCTGTCCTCGAGGACAGCATGGCGGGGCACGGTGACCTGGAGGTCGCGCAGGACGCCAGGGGCGCTGAGCATGGCGCGGGCGAGCGCGTCGCTTCCGTCGCTGCCGTGCTGGGCGAGGCTGGCCAGGCTGATGCGCGCGCCGAGGCCCGCGGCGATGGTGGCGATCGGGTGATCGGGGCTGATGCCGGCGCGGGCCAGCAGCGGCTCCTCGATCAGGAACAGCAGCTCGGGGCGGACGTCGCGGCGCTTGCCGAGGCTGTCCTGAAAGACCTGCGCGATCGGTGCCGCGCCGGCGCCGGGCGGGAGCATGCCGTCGGTGATCACGAGGATCAGCGGACGCCTCGCGCCGCGCGCGACGATGCGCTGACCGGCGAGGGCGAGCGCGGCTCCGAGGTCGGTGCCCTGCTCGCGCGAGCCGGCGTCGAGCGCCCCGGCGATCCGCTCGCGCGCGGCCCGATCGTGGACCTCCGGCCAGGCCGCGCCCTCGGCCAGCAGCGGCCGCGCCCGCCTGGCGAAGCTGATCGCGTCGAAGGTCAGGCCGCTCGGCAGCGCGTCGAACAGGGCCGCGACCGCGGTGAAGGCCTCGCGGTGCATCCCCGGCGCCGTGCTGCGCGAGCGGTCGACCACCAGCACCACGTGGTCGGGCTTCACCGGCGCCGTCGGGCCGAGCCGCAGCGACAGCGCGAAGCGACCCCCCGGCGCCCCGGGCCCGTCCGAGGCGGCCGCGAGGTGGGCGTCCAGCGGCGCCAGCGTCCCCGCGCGCGCGCCCGGCTCGAGCGGCCACGACACCACGGCGCGGTCCTCGGGCAGGGTGACGAGGTAGGGCTGGTCGGCGTTGCTGCGCCCGTCGACCCAGAAGTGCGGGGTCTTGACGATGACGCGACGCTCGCCCGCGAGGCCGCTGCGCTCGTCGCCGCGGCCGGGCAGCTCGAGCTCCCAGCGTTCGCCTCGCAGGCGCAGGGGGACCTTGAGCAGGAGTTCGACCTGGGTGGTGGTGGCGGGCGCGAGGCTGAAGGCGACGAGCTCGGCGCCCGGGAGGTCACCGGCGGACACGGGCGTGAGGAGGCGGACGAGCACGCTGCCTGGGTCGCGGCGGCCGGCCTCGGGGGCGATGCCCGCGACCTTGCCGGGGCTCCAGACGCCGCCCTGGGCGATCTGGAGGCCGTGGATCTCCGCGCCGCGCGGGAGGGCCAGGCTGAGCACCGCGTCCTGCTCGCGGTTGCTCGCGTTGTGCAGGGCGACGCGCAGGCGCAGGTCGGCCCGATAGCCGTCGGTGCCGTGCACGATCGCCTCGTAGCTGAGCTCCTGGACGACCTGGAAGTTGCGCTCCGGGTTGGCCTGGAGATCGATCTGCAGGGTGTCGGCGCGGGCCGGGCCGGCCAGCGCGGCGACGCAGAGCGCGGGCCCCAGGCCAGTCATCCAGCGGGCGAGCACGGACACCTCGGGACGGTAGCGTGGTTTGCCCCGGCTGGCTCGCGGCGTGGCCGCCGCGGCGAGCGGGCGCGCGGGCGCGCGGGCGCGGCTTGCCAAACGTCGGCGCTCGTGCGCGAGATCCATTGCGGCGCGCCCGGGTCCCCCCGGCCCGGCGGCCTCGCCTGCGACCTCGAGCGTCACGCCCGGTGACGAGCGCTGCGGCCATGTCTGAATCTCCCGCGCAACCTCCCGACGACGACGCGAACTGGCCTGCGAGCCTGCGCCTCGAGCACGGCGTCTTCGAGAGCCGCTATCGGGTCCTGCGCACCCTCGGCGACGGCGGCATGGGCGAGGTGGTGCTCGCGCAGCACATGACGCTGGGCAAGCGGGTGGCGATCAAGATCATGCACCCGCAATACCGCGGCGACACGGCGACCGAGCAGCGCTTCATCCAGGAGACCCGCGCGGCGGCGAGGATCCACCACGACAACGTGGTCGGGATCAGCGACTTCGGGCGCACCGCCGACGGGCGGATGTTCTTCGTGATGGAGTACCTCGAGGGCGAGGACCTGGCGCGCACGCTCCGTCGCGAGGGGCCGATGCCGTGGCGGCGGGTCGTGCACATCGCCCGCCAGATCGTGCGGGCGATCGGCGAGGCGCACCGCCGCGGCGTGCTGCATCGCGACATCAAGCCCGGCAACTGCTTTCGCGTCACCCGCGACGGCGACCCCGACTTCATCAAGGTGCTCGACTTCGGGCTGGCCAAGCTCCTCGACGACCGCGCCGTCCCGGTCGGCCCGCACACCGCCACCGGCGTCAAGCTCGGCACCCCCGGCTACATGGCCCCGGAGATCCTCGCCGGTCAGCGACCGGACGCTCGCGCCGATCTCTACAGCATCGCCGCGCTGATGCTCCGCCTGCTGACCGGCAAGCTCCGCGGCCTCGGCGGGCTCGCGGCCCTCGCCGAGATGCACGAGCTGCCGCCGCCCCTGGCCAAGATGCTGCACAAGGCGCTGCAGGACGACCCCCAGGGCCGGTTCCAGTCGGCCGACGCGATGGAGGAGGCGCTCGAGTACGTGCTGGCCGCCAGCGCCGGTCACAAGTCGGGGCGGGCGTTCTCACAGCCGGTGCCCGCCGCCCAGCCGCTGGCCTCGCGCGCGCCGGAGCCGAGCGCGGACGCCGAGTCAGGGCCCGACGAGAGCCGCACGCCGGCGATGACGAGCGGGGTGCTGCAGCCGGCGGCGCGCCCCGTGGAGTCGCGGCCGCGCGCGCGCGGCGGCGCGGCGCTCCGACCGGCGGCGCCCTCGCGCTGGCGGGTGGTGCTGGTGAGCCTCGCGGTCGGCGCGTTGATCGGCGTCGGCGTCGCGGTGTGGATGCACATGTCTCAAGAGCCAGACGATGAGTCGTCGTCGTCGTCGAGCCCGGTCAGCGCGTCGGCGCCGGGGTCGACGCTGAGGGACCCGTTCGCGCGGCAGGCCGCGCAGCCAGGCGAGTCGTGAGTGCCCTTCCTGCTGGTCGCCACGCTGCTGTGGGCCGTCTCGTTCGGCCTGATCAAGCACTACCTCGGGGGGCTGGACGCCAACCTGATCGCGTGGGCGCGGATGGCCCTGGCGCTGCCGGTGCTGCTGCCGTTCCTGCGCTGGCGCGAGCTGGCGTGCTGGCCGGGCCCGCCGTGGCGGACGGCGCTGCGCCTGGTCGGCGTCGGCGCGGTGCAGTACGGGCTGATGTACACCGGCTACATCGCGAGCTTCGGCTTCGCGGCGGCGCACGAGGTCGCGCTGTTCACGGTGACGACGCCGATCTTCGTCAGCCTGATCCTCGACGCCCACGCGCGCCGTTTCGACGCCGGGAACCTCGGCCTCGCGCTGCTGGCGGCGCTCGGCGCGGCGGTGCTGCAGCTGCACCGCGAGGCGCCGAGCGGGGCGTGGGTCGGGCTGGCGCTGGTCTCGGCCTCGAACCTGTGCTTCGCCTTCGGACAGGTGGAGTATCGCAACCTGCGGCGCGCCGCCCCGGATGCGCGCGACCGGGCGGTGTTCGCGTGGCCCTACCTCGGCGGGCTGCTGGTGACGACGCTGACGACCAGCATCTCCGGCGGCTGGGGCGACCTCGCGGCGATCGGCGCGGCCCAGGCGTGGGCGCTGCTGTACCTCGGGGTCGTGGCCTCGGGGCTCGGCTTCTTCCTGTGGAACCGCGGGGCGGTGACGGCCCGGCCCGCGGCGCTGGCGGTCGCCAACAACCTGAAGATCCCGCTCGCGGTGGTCGCCGCGTTGACGATCTTCGGCGAGCAGGCGGACCTGGGACGGCTGGCGATCGGCGGCGGGATCATGGCGGTCGCGGCGGGCCTCGCGGCGCGGCGTGGTGCGCCTTGATGAGCCGGCTGCGGACCCAGCGCCAGGCGCCGCTGCGCCGGTTGGCGGTACACTGCCCGCGATGAGCGACGAGGATGCAGCCCGGCTTCGGTCGCTCGAGGCCGAGCTGGCGACGCTGCGGGCGGAGATCGACCGCGGCCACGAGCGCGAGGCGCTGCTGCACGCGCAGAAGATGGACTCGCTGGCTCGCCTCGCCGGCGGCCTCGCCCACGACTTCAACAACCTGCTGACGCCGATCCTCGCCTACGCGAACATGGGGCTGATGCAGCTGCGCATAGGTGAGCCGTTGCACGAGGAGCTCGACGAGATCCGCCAGGCCGCGGACCGGGCGACGGGGCTGATCCGCCAGCTCCTGACCTTCTCGCGCAAGCAGCCGATGCAGCTCCACCCGGTCGCGTTGAACCGCGTGATCGAGGGCCTCGCGCCGATGCTGCGGCGGCTGGTCGGCGACGAGGTCGAGGTCGAGCTGCAGCTGGCCGATGACCTCGACAACGTGATCGCCGACCCGGGCCGCGTCGAGCAGATCCTGATCGACCTGGTGCTCCACGCCCGCGACGCGATCGCGGGCGAGGGCCGGGTCACGATCACGACCCGCAACGTCGCGCCCGGCCCCGGCTCCGCGGAGGTCCGCGCCGGCGTGGGACCTGGCCACGTGCTGCTCGCGGTCCGTGACACCGGCGGCGGTATGACCCCCGAGATGCAGCGCCGCGTCTTCGAGCCGTACTTCACCGCCGCCCGGGACCCGCTCAAGGGCGCCGGTCTCGGCCTGGCGAGCGTCCATGGCCTCGTCAAGCTGCACGGCGGCGATGTCCGATGTGACAGTGAAGTCGGACGCGGCACCCTGTTCAGCGTGCTCCTGCCCCGCACCGATGAGCCGCTCCTCGACGACGAGGCGCCCGGCCGCGGCGCGCTCTCCCGCGCCGTGACGCGCGAGCCTTGACGAGGTGACGCCGTCGACCAATACTCCGCGGACGTGCGAGGCATGGGGCCCGCGCGATGACCCGTCGGGCGCGACAGCCCCGGCGAGGAGCGAAAACGTGATGCATCCTCTCTATGCGGCGTGGCAGCGGGCCACGCATCGGTTGGTTGGACAGTCTCATTGCCACTCACACGGCCATTCGCACGGCGAATCTCACGGTGAAGCGCGGCGATGGTTCGGCGGGCGTTGCGGGCCCGGCGGGGGCGCGGAGCAGGGCTATGGCGGCGAGGAGGGCGGGGGCTTCGACGGCGGCGGCGGGGGCTTCGGCGTGCGCCGGCCGCTGCGCTTCCTGGCCTACAAGCTCGGCCTCGAGGAGCGGCAGGTCGCCGAGTTGGCGGTCATCCTGGACACGCTGAAGACCGAGCGGGCGCAGGCGGAGGTCGACCAGCGGCGGACGACCGCGGCCTACGCCGACTTGCTGGCGGCGGAGACCTTCGACGGCGCCGCGGCGACGGCGGTCACGGGCGAGCGCGTGCGCTCGTCCCAGCGCGTGCAGGAGGCCGTGCAGGCGGCCCTGGCGAAGATCCACGCCCTGCTGGTGGAGGAGCAGCGCAAGCGGCTCACCTACCTGCTGCGCACCGGCACGCTGCGCCTGTGATGTCACGATGACGCGCTGACAAGAGGACGGCCAGGTCGCGCTGCGGCGCGGCCTGGCCGTTCGTGCGGGTCGCGGAGCGGCTCAGCGCGGCTGGATGAGCACCTGATGCGGCGCTGGCACGGGCAGGCCGGCGGTGGCATCGGCGATGGCGCGATAGGCCGCGGCCAGGACGGCCTCCTGCTCGGGGACGCCGCCGCTGACGTAGGGGCGGACGTAGAGCGCGGTGCCGGCGGCGTTGTACTCGAGCACGCCGACCTCGGGCGCGGGCTCGCCGATGACGTGGGGGATCTTGACGAGGAGCTCGCGGATGCGGGCGGAGACCTCGAAGGGGTTGACGCCGTTGGCCAGCTGCGCGCGGAGCTCGAGGCGCACGTAGGGGTTGTGCGAGTGGTTGATGATGTTGTCGGAGAAGAGCTTGTTGTTGCCGACGAAGATGCGGACGTTGGCGCGGGTATCGAGGGTGGTCGCGAACATGCCGATCTCCTTCACCTGACCGTTGACCCCGCCGGCGGTGATGATGTCGCCGACCTTGAACGGGCGCAGCATCACGAGGAACACGCCGGCCGCGAAGTTGCCGAGCAGGCCCGACCACGCCATGCCGATCGCCACGCCGGCCGCGGCCAGCAGCGCGGCGAAGGATGTCGACTCGACCCCGAACATGCCGAGGATGCCGACGATCAGCACGACGCGCAGGACGATCCCCAGCGCCGAGGTGACGTAGGAGCCCATCGTCTGGTCGAAGCTGCGGGCGTTCATCGCGCGGCTCACGAGCCGGCAGGCGAAGCCGATGAGCATGCCGCCGATGACCCAGATGGCGATCGCGCCGAGGACGCGTAGCAGCAGCGGGATGGCGTAGAGCTGGAACAGGCCGGAGGCGTCGGCGAACCAGGTGTCGGGGGCGAGGAGGGCGGCGGAGAGCATGAGCGGAGGGTGGCGGGATCTACGCCCGATGACAAGGGGGCCCGCGCGGGCGCAAAAGAACTCGCGGCGCTCGTGTGCTAAAAGCCGGAGCGACGGATGCTCGCGCCGCTTCATCGCCATATCCTCGCTGTGCTCGGCCTCGCCGGCGTCGGGGCGGCCTGCGCGGGCCGGCTACAGGACGTCATCCGGGCCCAGGCGGCCGGAGATCTGGGCTGTCCCGAGGAGCAGGTCATCGTTCGCGGCCGGGCCGGGGGCCCGAGCTACGCCGTGACGGCCTGCGGGCGCGAGCGCAGCTATCAGACCGCGTGCAACTCGCTGGGGACCTGCGTGGCCTATCCGGTCGGCGAGCAGGCGCGGTCGAGCGGGGCGACGGGGCGTGAGGACCTGTGGGCCGAGCCGGCAGCGCAGCCCGAGCCCGCGGCCGATGTGCCGGGGAGCGACGCGCCCGCGGTGGATGGTTCGACGGTCGATCTGTCGGCGGTGGCCCGTGCGCTGGCGAGCGATGGGCCGGCGAGCGATGTGGCGGCGGAGGTCGATGTGCCGGCGGCGACCGAGGTGCCATTGGGGGAGGCGCGGGCGGTCACGCTGCGTAACGATTGCGAGCGGACGGTGGCGCTGTTCATCGGGGAGGAGCCGGCCAGCGGGGCCGGGCGCTATACGAGCCTGGGGTCGATGAACACCGCGACGATCCAGCTGCGTCCCGGCGAGCCGGTGTGGCTGCTCGACGCGAAGGGGGCGGGGCTGACGAGCATCGGGGTCGACGGCGACATCCGCGAGATCGCGGTGGTCGAGGGCTGCGGCGGGCTGTCGGCGCGCTGAGGTCGCGGCGGGGCGATCAGAACAGCCAGGCCTCGCACACCGCGGCCGACGGGTTGTCGCACACCTGATCGCGCCAGTAGCCCTCCGGGAAGCCGTCGCCGATCATGGCGACGCAGTTGGCGGGGCCCGGTGCCCCGGGGTCGTCGTTGTCGGGCTCGTTCAGCATCCAGACGTCCTCATTGGGGTCCAGGAGGCTGTCGTCGACCCAGACGAATTGGCCCTCGATGGCGCTGTCGCTGAGGCCGAGCCACCACATGAGGTTGAGGCCGAGGTCGACCATGCGCTGCCTGATGAAGGCGTTCTCTGGCTTGGGGCTGACGATGGCGAGGTCGCCGAGCAGGGTCTTGCAGTGGATGCGGGCGTCGTCCCAGGTGCGCAAGGGCGCGCTGCAGAAGTAATAGGTGGAGTCGGCGTCGAGGATGGCCTGGCAGCCGTTGCAGGCCTCCATGCTGCCGGCGGGGTACTCGTCGACGCCGCCGTCGCAGTCGTTGTCGACCTGATCGCACAGCTCATCGGCGCCGGGGTGGATCGTGGGCACGCTGTCGTTGCAGTCGAGCGAATCGACGGTGAAGCCGGGCGGCGGCGGGCCGCAGTCCTCGGTCGACTTCGGGCCGCCATAGCCGTCCTTGTCGACGTCGAAGTACCAGACCGTCAGGGCGCAGCCGGTGGTCGCGGGGCCGGTGGTGATCGGCTCGGCGGTGGTCGGCTCGGCGGTGGTGCCGGTGGTGGTGGCCTCGGCGGTGGTGGCCGTGGCGGTGGTGCCGGTGGTGCTGCTCGCCGCGGTGGCGCCGGTGGCGTCAGTGTCGAGGGTGGCGCCGACGCTCACGTCGCTGGTGCTCGGGGCCGTGGAGAGCGCCGGGGCGCCGGTGTCGGCGAAGCACGCGCTGAGGCACGCGCCGAGGAGGGCGAGCGCGGGCGCAGGCGACCGGAGGGCGAGCATCGCCGGTCACGATACTGCAAGGGCGGCGGGGCTGGCCATATCGGAGCGGGGCCCCGGCGTGCGCGAGCGAGGGCCGGGACGGATCTGACCTGTCCCCGAGGACAGTAATTGGCGTCCTTGGCGAAGGCTTGCCCCGGGGGCGCGAGTGGTGCATGTTTCCGCCCCCGTGAGCGAAACCGTCTCGAACCCGCGAAGCGCCCTGTCCGTGCCCGATCCGACGCAGGCGCAGGTCCCCCCGCAGCTGTGGCTGCGCTCGGGGCGGCCGATGTTTGGGACGGCGGTCCGGGTCTACGTTGCGCTGGCGCTGATCGCCGGGGCGCTGATCTTCGTGCCGCGTGGGCCGGTGTTCTGGGGGATGATCGGCGCGGGCGTGCTGGCCTTCGTGCTGTTCCCGGCGGTCATCCAGGGGCTGCTGGCGCCGCTCGAGCGGCGGGTGCTGGCGGCCGGGCGGCGCGAGGCCACGGGGCTGCTGCAGGAGGTGCGGTCGCGCGGGCTGGTCCAGCGCTTCGCCCCGCACGCGTGGCTGACCTTGCAGGAGGGCCGTCTGCACCTGCGGCGGGGCGACGGTCGGGCGGCGGCGCGGGCCTTCACGGAGACGCTGCGGCTGTCGCGGAGCGCGGACACGCCGGCCCTGATCTCGGCGCAGGCCCAGGCGCTGGTGCTCGCCGAGCAGCCGGAGCAGGCGCGCGAGCTGCTGCAGAGGCTGGGCCAGCGTCAGGCGCTGAGCGCAGGCGACCAGCTGCAGCTCGGGCTGGCGTTGCTGGCCGGCAAGGGCAACGGCCGGGAGATCCTGGCGCACATCCACGCGGCGCAGGCGGGCCTCGGCGATCTCCCGCGCGTGCTCGCGGCG
>Ga0209480_10003398_pt1 | contig 10405 bp, 6 predicted proteins | sample JI61114C2DNA_FD_187501 | JGI IMG/M metagenome (GOLD analysis project Ga0209480, IMG submission 187501) | Wastewater effluent complex algal communities from Wisconsin, to seasonally profile nutrient transformation and Carbon sequestration -... | ecosystem: Engineered > WWTP > Effluent > Algae...
GTTCGCCGATGCTGCGGGGCATGGCCACAAACCGTGTTCTTTTGGTAGTAGATGGCGTTCGAATGAACAACGCCATTTTTCGTTCGGGCAATTTGCAGAATGTCATTTCATTGGATGCAAATGCAATGGAAAGTACGGATATACTATTTGGACCTGGATCAGTGATGTTTGGAAGTGATGCCATTGGTGGAGTGATGAGCTTTGGCACGTTGACGCCAAAATTTTCCACATCCGAAAACAAAAAACCAACCATAGATGGCTCAGCCCTGGCTCGTTATTCTACAGCCAACAATGAAAAGACAGGACATCTGGATTTGAGCATTGGATTCAAAAAAATCGCTTTCACAACAAGTTTTACAAGTGCGAATTACGGAGACTTACGCTCAGGCTCTGTGAAAGGAGTTCCGTATTTCTACCGAAATGCCTATGTAGTAAGTTCAGAAAATGAAGATTTTATGGTGACAAACAACGACTCCACATTGCAGTTGGGATCAAAGTATAGTCAAATCAACTTCATGCAAAAAGTGCGGTACAAACCGAATCAATATCTCGACATAGACTATGCATTTCATTATTCTGAGACCTCACGTTTTAATCGGTATGATCGACTTTACATCATGCGAACAAGCGGACAATACAAAGACAAACTTCGTTGGGCTGAGTGGTATTACGGCCCACAAAAATGGCAGATGCATCGCCTGGGTGTGCAGTTTTCTAAAAAGAACAAAGCGTTCGACACTCTGCGCATGATTGCGGCGTATCAGCTTTTCGAAGAGAGTCGCTACGACCGTGAGTTCATGAAGCGAGAATTGAACATGCAAAAAGAAAATGTAAATGCCTATTCGATCAATTTGGATGCAGACAAAACCGTCACCGAAAAACTAACACTGTATTATGGAGCAGAATTCGTGCACAATACTATTTATTCCATTGCATCCGTAACGAATATAGACACTGACTCCCTGAGCCTTGCAGTAACAAGGTATCCTGATGGCTCCACCTGGCAATCCAAAGGCGTTTATTTAACTGGAAATTACAGACTAAATAAAAAGTGGCTTATCACCGCAGGCATTCGTTACAATCACTTTGAGATCAAAGCAGATTTTGACACTACATTTTTTCCATTCCCATTTACTAAAACAAAAATGAGCAGCGGATCAGCCATTGGAAGTTCCGGTCTGGTGTTTACACCCTATCAAAATTGGCAAATTTATTTGAATGCTGCCAATGGATTCAGAGCACCCAATGTAGACGACATGGGAAAAGTATTTGAGTCAGTTCCCGGATATCTTGTGGTGCCTAATCCCGCTTTAAAACCAGAAAAGGCATATAACCTGGAACTCGGCACAGTAAAATCATTCGGATCATTTCTTACAGTTGATGCCACCGTGTATCGCACATGGCTAACAGATGCAATGGTGCGAAAAGAGTCTACTTTGAATGGTGACACGACCATTTTATTTATGGGTGATACGAGTCGAATTCAATCGCTTCAGAATGTGACAAAAATCAACGTGATCGGAGTGCAGGCAGGCATTGAACTTTATTACAAAGGGTTCGGACTTCGAAGCAATATATCATTTCAAGACGGCAAAGAACAAACACCGGATTCATTAGTTTTTTACCCACTTCGCCATGCCGCACCGACATTCGGAAGTACACATCTTACATATGAATATAGGAATAAACTAAAAGCAGACTTCTATGTAATATACAACGCCAAAATGGACTTCGAAGACCTGGCATTGACCGAAAGAGTCAATGCATCCTATGCCCGGGATGAAGCCAACAGAGCTTATGTATCAGGGTGGTACACGCTCAATTTTAAGTTGGCTTACACACCCAGTCCATTTATTACTTTATCCGCTGGCGTTGAAAATATTGCTGACATCATGTACCGACCCTATTCCTCCGGCATCAATGCACCCGGTAGAAATTTTATTACTTCGATAAGAGTTAAATTCTAACGCATAGGAAGGGCACAAAATGAAATATGATCTTATAAAGCCCATCATGAAATAACCTCACTGTAGATAAACCAAAAGAACAAATGCACGAAGTTGAAAAAGCATGTCCAGTTCGCTATGTCGTTGGGGCCATTTTTACCATACAGACAATCCATTACAAACCATGAAAGTAAGCGAACAAATTACCGCGTACATTGCCAGTCAGCCAGCGTCCAAACGCAGTGATATGGAAACATTGTACAACATGATTCAGCATATGAAGCCATCTTGTAAACAGTGGTTTTTGGATGGGAAAAATGCTGAAGGTAAAATAGTTTCAAATCCCAATATTGGATTTGGACAATACACAATCCATTATGCCGATGGAACAACAAAGGAATTTTATCAGATTGGCATCAGTGCAAACACAAGTGGCATTTCAGTTTATATCATGGGCATCGATGATAAAACATATTTGCCGGCTACCTATGGAAAAACAATAGGCAAAGCGAGTGTGACCGGCTATTGCATCAAATTCAAATCGCTCAGAGACATTCAACAGGAAGTGCTGGAAGCAGCAGTCAGAGAAGGCTTTGAGTGGCAAAGTGCACACGTGAAATAGTGAAAACCCTGCCACACCAATATGAGCAGAGAAGAAAAAAAGAAATGATTCACTTCAGTTAACAAAAGTGAAAAAGAGGAATATACGGAAAGGATAAAAAAGTATAGTGGACAATGATCGACTACAACAACAAAACATTTCGACCGATAAGCAATACTGAAAACGGAGAAACGTCGAACGAAACCTTGTTTCATTACAAACAAGAAGGCCATGTGCTTACTTCGGAGTATGCAGGAGGCAAAGTCAAAATAGGACATTTGATAGGATTAGTAGATTCGGAAGGCGGCATTGAAATGCGTTATCATCAAATAAACGATCAAGGAGAGTTTATGACAGGCATCTGCCACTCAACGCCGGAAATATTGAAAAACGGAAAAATAAGGCTTCATGAAAAATGGGAATGGACTTCAGGCGACAAATCAAAAGGGCAATCGATCATTGAAGAACAGTAGACGTTTTATGCGGTGGCAATCGTTTTCTTGACGATTAAATTCTGAACGACAACGCCCCACAAGGATATTTCGATTAAAACTCCTGTCGGGTATCTTTGAGCAGCAGTGACAAGCTTAGTTTTATTCCTGGCTTTTTAACCCAACTTCAGTGATCGCGAATAATACTGTATGACATTTAGCAGGTTGCAGATGTATCTTGAGAGCAACCACGTACATTTATTCCATGTAAAACGAACAAACTTCTTCTGTGGCAAAGCCGCATAGGCCAATGCATTTGATTGAGTGCAACTCACGCGAAAACAATTCAAAAAAAGCAAGCAACTAAGACATGATAAAAACCGAAAAGCAAGGATTACTTCAATTGTTAAGAATAGCGTCACCATTTATTCTACTTACAACTGTATATTCCATTCTTGTTCTTGGCCTGGAAGAATATTTTGGCGATCACATTTACAAAATCTCAGGACAAATAGGTTCTGTCTTCGGTCTGGCCGTTGCGTTTTTCCTGGGATTTCGAATGAACTCGGCATATGACAGATGGTGGGAAGCACGAAAAATATTTGGAGAACTGACAAACAACTCCAGAAGTTTCGTTGCGAAAGTGTACGCTTATTATAGCAATGAGAACAATTTTAAGGAAGCCCATAAGCGGAGCAGCAACAACCAAGGTCAAAAGCTCATTGAATTGACCATTCTGTATATCCGACAGTTAAAAAATGAGATGCATAACAATTTCAAACCAATATTCAATGAGCAGGCGAACGCACAACTGAATGAGTTTAAAATAAATCAGGAGAACAAAATTTCGAATGAACTATTGATTGCCATCACCAAAACAATCGAGGATGAATTTAACGCCGATGCCAACATTGAAAAAGGAGACCTGATGCAGCACATCAATCGGTTTTATGACATTCAAGGGAAAGCAGAAAGAATAAAGAACACACCATTCTTGATGATATACAGTGCGTTCACTAAAATCATAGTTAGTTTTTATGTCCTACTCATACCCTTATTTATTGGTGACGTTGATCTGGGAGGAGAAGACAGTGGATTCGAATTTTTGGCCATCCCGATTATGGTGATCATCAGCACCGCATTTTTGACCATCAATAAACTGGCAAATTTGTATGGCGAACCATTCTCAGAGAAGACAACTTCCGTGAATATTGACACCATCTGCAAGACGATCGAACAAAACTGCAATGAAGTTCGCAACAAGTTGATATAGGATCAAGCCAATATATCACCTTATAGGCGGACATTCACGTATTCCAACCACACACCTCCACTCCACCTTGCAACTCGGCGACAAAATCACCTGACAATACAACATCATTTAAAATTAAAAAGAGTAAAGCACCATCCAACTATGATTTGTATCACACAGCAATAGTGCACCATACCACTGGATTCATTCATATAATGCTTTTATTACTAGTTATGGTGGCACAACTTACCTATATTTACTAGATGATAAAAGAATCTCTCCAAATTCTACTTGCCGATGACGACAAAGGCGACTGTCTGCTGTTCAAAGATGCGTTGGAGGAACTTCCGGTAAAAGCAAATCTCACCATGGTTCACAATGGAGAAGAAGTGATTGAATCACTCACTGCTGAAGGAAACGAATTGCCTGATGTTTTGTTTTTGGACTTGAATATGCCCCGCAAAAACGGATTTGCATCGTTGAGTTCTATCAAACGCAATTCACGATTACAGAAAATTCCAGTTGTCATTTTCTCTACCTCGTCGGATGAAGATTCGGTGAAAAGAGTTTTTATGGATGCAGCGCATTATTACATATGCAAACCGTCCGATTTTTCTCAATTAAAAAAAGTCATATACGAAGCGATTACGCTTGTAACACAGGAAGGCAGTCCTTTGTCTTTGGAAAAAAACTTTATGATCACAGGTGATACAATCGTAATTCCAGATACCAAAACAATTTAGTCAAGGGGGTTATAGGCATCTGCAGTGCGCAGATCGATTTCCGAAATCATGTTATAATCTCAATGACGATGAAGACAATCAAACCAGTCAAAAGCGTTAAGCCAGTCAAAAGCACTAAGCTAACGAAAACGACCAAACCAAAAGCTACGAAATCCGGTGAAGTAATACCCACCCCGAGCTATTTTACGGTCGTTGCTATAGGCGCATCAGCAGGTGGATTGAAAGCCATGGTCGAGTTATTGAAATACCTCCCATCTAACACGGGTATGGCATTTATTTATGTGCAGCATATGAGCCCTGACCACAAAAGTTTGTTGACTGAAATATTATCAACAAAAACTAGCATGAAGGTGCAGGAAATTGATGACATGGATAAAATAAAACCGGACAACGTATTCATCATTCCTTATAACAATGGAATAGAAGTAACGGATGGCCACATCAAACTCATTCCCAGATCGGATAGCAGCACTGCGGTTTCTGTAGATGTTCTATTCTCTTCTTTGGCGCATGCGCAAAAAGAACGCGTCATCGGCATTGTGTTATCAGGCAGTGCCAGCGATGGCACGATTGGCATGACAGACATCAAAAACGAAGGCGGACTGACTTTCGCTCAAGATGACACTGCCAAATTCACAAGTATGCCCCACTCCGCCATAGCTGCCGGAGTAGTCGATTTTATTCTATCGCCTAAAGAAATTGCACAGGAGCTATCACGACTAAGCAAACATCCTTTTGTAAAAACGATAGGCATCAGAACGCATAAAGAAGATTTAATTGACAACAGCGATATTGATTTAAAAAGTATTCTCGAACAAGTAAACATAGCTACCGGAGTTGATTTTACATCGTATAAAATGAATACCATCAAGCGTCGAATACTTCGCAGAATGCTATTGTACAGAATAAATTCAATTAAACAATATTCAAAACTACTTCAACAAAAAAATGAAGAGATCGATATTCTGTACCAAGATTTACTCATCAATGTTACGAGTTTTTTCCGTGATACAGAAACGCATAAATACTTAAAAACCAGCCTTTTTCCAAAATTGCTCAAAAAGAAAAAGCCTGGTGAATCTCTTCGAATTTGGGTGCCTGCTTGCTCAACGGGAGAAGAAGCATATTCTATTGCAATGATGCTGATGGAGCTTCAGGATGCCGAAAAGGAGGCAGTACCAATTCAAATTTTCGCAACAGACTTAAGCCAGCCGGCAATATCAAAAGCTCGGGTTGCTATCTACACCAAACAGGAATTGGAAACAGTTTCTCCAAAACGCATTCAGCGCTTTTTTACCAAAGTCGATGGTAAGTATCGTGTGAATAAAACAGTGCGCGAAATGTGCGTGTTTGCTCCCCATAATCTTTTAACGGATCCCCCATTTTCTCGACTTGACTTTATCAGCTGTTGTAACCTTTTTATATATTTAGATACCGCGGCGCAGAAAAAAGTGGTCAACACTTTTCACTACTCATTAAATAGTCAAGGACTTCTGATGCTAGGCAAATCAGAAAACATAAGTCAGTCTGCCCACCTATTTACAAGTACAAACAAAAAATACAAGATATTCACGCGAAAGTTGAATTCGGGTTCACCTAAACTCCCTCAACTTATGCAAAGACGTTCGAAACATTTAGCACCAGTGAAAAATGTTCGGACAGATCTTCCCGACAAACCACCACAGGACTTAGGATTTAATCAACAGTGGTTGGACAATGCGATAGACATTGCGATTATATCTGATTTTTTGCCAGCAAGCGTGATTATAAATCACCAGATGGAAATTGTGCAGTTTCGAGGCAACACGGATATCTACCTCACACACCCAAAAGGTCGAGCCACCTTCAATATTTTAAAAATTGCACACCCTGAAATTGCATTTGAAATGCGTAGCATCATTTCAAAAGCGATCAAAAGCAAACACAGCATCCACAAAAGTGGCATTGAGTTGAAAGTAAATTCGGAAGCGAAAATTATTCGTATTGAGGCTGCTCCGTTAAATATAGAATGGAACGAACCGTTGTTGCTCATTCTTTTTACTGAAATAGAACAATCTGAAATTTATTCGCAAACATCTAACTCAAGGAAAAACAATTCACCTGCAAAAGACCGCCGAATAAAAAAATCAGAACATGAATTAGCCGCTGCTCAAGCTGATGCCATCGCAATGTCGCATGAGCAGGAAGCATTTACAGAAGAGCTTCAAAGTGCCAATGAAGAAGTGGTTTCCAGTAATGAAGAATTGCAGACAGTAAATGAAGAATTGGAAACATCAAAAGAAGAAATCGAATCTGCAAATGAAGAACTGCACACTACGAATCAAGAATTACAAAACCGGAATGATTTACTTAATGAATCGTATGAATATTCCAATGCGATAGTGGCAACCATGCATGAACCTATGCTAGTGCTTGGAAAAGACCTACGGGTGAAATCTGCGAACAAGGCATTCTATGAAAAATTTGGAGTGACTGAGGCGCAAACAGAAGGTGTATTGCTATACGACCTGGGCAACAAACAATGGGATATACCTGCATTGCGTGAATTGCTGGAAGACATCATTCCAAAAAACTCTGAGTTTTACAATTACGAAGTGAAACACACCTTTTTGAATTTGGGTGAAAAAATAATGTCGCTCAATGCGCGTCGGGTTATTCAGAAAACACATCGTGAACAACTAATCTTGCTAATTATCGCGGATATAACAGAAGTAAAACAACTTTTAGAAGAAAAAGAACAACGTGAAAAGAAAATACTCAATCAAGAAAAAAGCGAACGCAAAGTGGAAAAAATAAGACTAGAAAAAGCGGTAAATGACAGAACGCGCCAGTTGCTTGAAGCGAACGCCTTGCTGGAAGACAAAAACACTGCGCTTCAAAGCATGAACAAAGAATTGGAAGCATTTGCTTACGTATCGAGTCATGACATGCAAGAGCCGCTCCGGAAAATTCAAACCTTTGCAAGCCGTATACTGGACAAAGAAAATGCAAACCTGACTGACAGCGGAAAAAATTACTTTCGACTGATGCAACAATCGGCGGAAAGAATGAGGCAGGTGATTCAGGACTTGCTTGCTTTTTCGCAAATCACCGCAGCAGAGCGAAAATTTGAGAACATCGGTTTAAATGAAATTATAGACGAAGTAAAAAAAGAATTTAAAGAAACCATCGAAGAAAAAAGTGCTGTCATTGAAGTAAATGAAATCTGCGAAGTGCGTATTATACCGTTTCAGTTTCGTCAGCTCATGCAAAATTTGGTGAGCAATGCGCTCAAATATTCCAATCCTAAAGTTCCACCGCGCATCAAAATTGAAAGTAAGAATATAAAAATGACCAAGCCGAACAGCGCCAATCTTCAGATACAAAAGGAGTATTGTCATATCAGTATTCAAGACAACGGCATTGGTTTCGAGAAAGAGTTCAGTCAGAAAATTTTTGAACTATTTCAAAAACTGCACGGCAAGGACGAATACGCTGGAACGGGCATAGGACTTGCCATCGTAAAAAAGATTGTGGACAACCACGAGGGTATCATCACCGCCACAAGTGAAGTCAGTAAAGGTTCCACGTTTGATATATACATCCCAGCGAAACCGTAAAACAATCGATAAATCAGTTAAGGCTGAAGACTATCAGCATCAAAATTCACCCCATGCGCGAAAGCGTAGATACAACAACACACCCCCATGAGCACCCAACCCTACCTTATATTGCTGGCAGATGATGATGAAGGCGACCGCACCATCTTCACAGAAGCTTTTTCCGAAATAAAAATTAAAACTGAAGTTCGCACCGTCAACGACGGAGACGAACTAATGGATTGGCTTTCACAAAAAGACAACCCCCTACCCCATTTTTTATTTCTGGATTTGAATATGCCACGCAAAAATGGATTGGACTGCCTGAAAGAAATAAAGACCATTGATCGATTAAAAGAAATCTTCGTTGCCATTTATTCTACCTCTGGCAATGAAAAGGATGTAGAAGAAACGTTTGTCAACGGCGCAAATGTTTACATCACGAAGCCCAGTGATTTCAACGAGTTAAAACAAATATTGTACAAGGCAGTTTCCGCAACCATTCTTTACGAAGGCGACACATTCAACAGAAAAACGTTTTTACTTCGGGGTTGACCGCAAGCGAATAAAGATCTTGTTTGAATTTGATTAACCACTGAGCTTCGGTGGGTTTTCTCGCGTATCGGAAAAACTTCAGGACACTTGCGAGAATCACAGTAGGCACAGTTGTCCGTTCGAAGAGTCGCCCCTCAAATTCAATTTAGTCAATTGAGATTTGGATTTCTCAAACAATAAATCGTTTGATTCTGTATTTTCACATCGTGTTCCAACAGTTGTCTTTTTGAATCATAAAAAAGTAGCACAAAGGAAAATCGCTAGATGAAAAAGTACTTCAACCTCATCTTTATAGCCATTGGCATATTACTACTCGTGGCAACCAACTCATGTCTGGTAGGTCGAGTTTTCATTTACAATTTCGCAGACATCCGCGATCACAAAAAATTTCCAGCTCATGAGATACAAAACAGCGAAACCCAATTTACGTTCTATTCCGCTGAGAAAGGAAAAGTGCCACGCGAGCTCACAGTTCAAGACAAAAATTATGCTTTTGAAAAGTACATTGAAGAGAACAACACCGTAGCCTTTTTGATCATACAAAACGATACTATTCAATTCGAAAAATACTGGGACAATTATGATGAAACTTCCATTGTACCCTCCTTCTCCATGGCCAAATCGGTCACTTCCATCCTGATTGGTTGCGCCATTGACGACAAACTCATTCAATCCGTCAGCGAACCTGTAACGAATTATATCCCAGAGCTCAAAGAAAACGGATTTGAAAAGGTAACACTCGAACATCTTCTGCAAATGACTTCCGGACTTGATTTTAAAGAAAGCTATACCAGTCCATTTGATGATGCGGCCACGTTCTACTATGGTCGAAACTTGCGCAAGGCGTTGCGTAAAATGAAACTCAAAACGGAACCGGGCAAAACATTTGATTACGCAAGTGGAAACACACAACTACTAGGATTGGTTTTGGAAAGAGCCCTAAAAGGCAGAACTATTTCTAGCTACCTCGAAGAAAAAATATGGAAGCCATTGGAGATGGAATTTGACGCCAGTTGGAGTTTAGATAAAAAAGAAAATGGTTTGGAAAAAACATTCTGTTGTCTCAATGCACGCGCTAGAGACTATGCCAAACTTGGCCGACTTTATTTGAACAAAGGAAAATGGAATGGCAAACAAGTCGTATCCGAAGCCTGGGTATCACAATCCATCAAGATTGATACATCCAATGGAAGCGCGTGGTATTACCAATACCAATGGTGGCTGCCCACACAGACAGGAGACTTTATGGCACAAGGCATATTGGGACAATACATTTATGTACAACCTGAAAAAAATCTC
>Ga0209480_10003400_pt1 | contig 10402 bp, 6 predicted proteins | sample JI61114C2DNA_FD_187501 | JGI IMG/M metagenome (GOLD analysis project Ga0209480, IMG submission 187501) | Wastewater effluent complex algal communities from Wisconsin, to seasonally profile nutrient transformation and Carbon sequestration -... | ecosystem: Engineered > WWTP > Effluent > Algae...
AAGGCTTCGAAGATTTTTTACAATTAGAAAACAATAATATTATTGGTTAAGTAATTCCATCACTTTAGTTTCTAATGCTTGACCGCGAAGGTTTTCAGCTACGATAATACCTTCTTTATTTACCAAAAACGACATCGGAATTCCGGTAATGCGATAATCAATTGCTGCTTTGTTATTCGCATCATCCAATGCACTAACATGATTATCCCAAATTAATCCATCAGCCTGAATAGCAGCAAGCCATTTCGATTTATCTGTGTCCAGCGAAACACTGAAAATATTAAACCCTTTCGATTTATAGGCATTATACACACGTACTACATTTGGATTTTCTTTGCGGCATGGTCCGCACCAGCTTGCCCAGAAATCGATTAATACAATCTGCCCTTTTAAATCAGATAATTTTTTAGTGTTGCCATTTTTATCCGGTTGAATAATATCAATGAAAGGTTTTCCAACAAGACTTTGTTCAAGTAATCCTTCCTGTGTAGCAATTTTAATACCTAAATCTTTAATATATGGGCTGGATGAATCGGCACTGCTTTTCCATACATTATAATGCTCTTTTACAAATTGAAATTCAGAGAAAAATATGGATTCAACTGCAATTGAAGAATTGGCTACATATTTACACGTATCGATATAATTTTTGAATATAGAGATATAATCATTTTTCATTTGCTCAACAATAGCATTAAACGCAGAATCATTTCCGGCAGCTTTTAATTCCATGATAGAGTCGTTCATGCGCATGGCAGACTCATCAAAATCGCGTAACGTTTTCATTAAACCAAATAACGACAATGTTGCAGGTGAGCCGGTAATAGTTGGATTGCCCGCTTCATTTACATTCGCCGTTAATTCCATTTCTTCATTTTGCAACGATACCACATAATAATTTTGATCGGCACCTGCTACCGTTAAACGACATGTCATACGTTCAGGCAAATGATTTTTAATCGTAAACTTACCTTCCTTATCTGCAGTAACGGTATCTATAATAGTGTATTTTGGTTGTCCGGCTTCAGGGAAAGTCATAGTTTCCAAAATAATTTTTTTGTTTTCTGCACCGGTAATGGTTCCTGATATTGTAAATGGATCACCCGATTTTTTATCACAAGAAATAAAAAATAAAGTTGATACGCTAAAAAATAAAAATAATAATTGATTTCGCATTGCTAATTGTTTTGATACTTTAATTAAGTGGTATATATTAATTGTTGAGTTTTTCTTCTAATAATTTACTGGTAAGTTTTGGGTCAGCTTTTCCTTTGCTCAATTTCATTACTTCTCCCATAAATAGTCCCAATAATCCTTTTTTTCCGTTTTTGTATTCCGTTACTTTATCAGGGAATTTGGCTAGTGCCTCATCTACAAACTGGGCAATTAAACCTGAATCACTTTCCTGAATAATATTCATGGCTTTGGCTAAATCTGCCGCAGTATTTTCAGGTTTTTCCATTAAAGCAGGAAAAAGTTGCTGAGATGCAATGGTGAAATTTAATTTACTTTCATCAATTAATTGAATGATATCGGCAATGTGTTTTGGCGTTATGGAAAGTTCATTTACTTCTTTCGCATTTTCATTTAACCAACTTTTAATCGGACCAGAAACCCAGTTAGCAGCAGCTTTGTAATTTTTTGTCAGTTGTATAATCTCTTCAAAAAATAAAGCAATCGCTTTTTCACTTGTTAATATTTCTGCATCATAAACACTCAGTTGCAGTTGTTCAATATATTTATGCATTAAAGCTTTCGGCAACGCCGGCATATCTTGTTTAATACCTTCTATCATTTCATCTGAAACAGCAAAAGGTGGTAAATCCGGTTCCGGAAAATAACGGTAATCATGCGCAGCTTCTTTGCTCCGCATGCTGAAAGTAGTTCCTTTGGAAGCATCAAAACTGCGCGTTTCCTGAACTAGTGTTTCACCACTTTCAATGGCATCAATTTGACGAATTACTTCATAATCAATTGCGCGTTTAACATTGCGGATGGAATTCATATTCTTCACTTCCACCTTCACCCCAAATTGAGTAGCGCCTTTCAGCATCACACTCACGTTCGCATCGCAACGCAAACTACCTTCTTCCATATTCCCATCACAAATTTCGAGGTGGCGGACTAATCGTCTGATTTCTGTTAAATAGGCATAAGCTTCATCTCCACTGCGCATATCCGGCTCAGAAACAATTTCCACCAAAGGTGTTCCTGCTCGGTTAAGGTCCACCAGCGTATAAAATGGGTCTAAATCATGTATACTTTTGCCGGCATCCTCTTCCATGTGAATACGGTGAATACGTATTGTTTTTTCTTTTCCATACTCGCCAATCAGCACAAAACCGTTGGTGCAAATGGGGGTATTATCCTGAGTTATTTGATAACCTTTTGGCAAATCGGCGTAAAAGTAGTTTTTGCGGGCAAACTGGTTATAACGGGTAATTTGGCAATTTGTGGCCAAACCAAGTTTGATGGCCAATCGTAAACTTTCCTGATTAAAAACGGGCAAAGTGCCCGGATGCCCTAGTGTAACGGGACTTACATATGTATTTGGTTCACCGCCATAGGCAGCAATATCATCGCTATAGGCCTTCGATTTGGTTAGTAATTGCGCATGCACTTCTAACCCAATAACCACCTCGTATTTATCGTAAACGTTCATACGGCGGCAAAGATAAGAACTTGCCACCAAGCCAAAGCGCAAACAACCCCGTTTACTAAAATTTAGTAGTGTCAGTTAATTGTGAAAAAAATATTTCCGGTTATCAGAATTTCAGGAATTTGTTTTAACTTCGAACTGCAAAAGATTGATTTCTTTTCATATGTATATTACCCGGTGGACAGAAGAGGAGCTGGACACCGGTTTTTTTATTTATATAAGTTGCTAACTATGAAACTGTTATACACAACATTAGGTCTTGCTCTTTTTACCACTCTTAACGCCCAAAACTTTGATTATGCTGTCTCCCTCCAGGAAGTAGTGTTTTCCGGCGATGATATGTATGAGATAAGGCAAGACGATAATACCGGATTTATAGATACTGATTTTCACTGGAAAGCTGATGGCACAGTTAACCCTACCGCATTTCCTTCCGGGACAACAATTTCAGCTGCTGCAACCATTCAATTTGAATGCGAACAAACGCCGGCCAGTATATATATACGTGGAACTGGTCCTGATGATATGACTTTTCCAAGTTTATCAGTTGCTCCTGTAGGTGATATTTTTAGTTATCCGGAAACACCCGCTACGGCTCCATTTGAACCTGAAACGATCAGATTTTATGAACATTTTACCATTAACTGGGAGTTTTCTTTCGATAATGTGAAGTGGTACACGATTGGAGAAAGTATGAGTCCTGTTTATGTAACCTTGCAAGAAGCAAAACCGGAAGGTGGATTTTCAGGATTTAAATATTACCTCACGGTTTTTGATGTGGCTTGCAGAAATGCAGATGGTGTTACAACTACCGATGAAATGATTAATAAAGTATGGGAAGAATTTACCGACCATACAGTATATCGCGCAGATGGTGTACCAATGGGCTATTACAAAGAATTATTTTCACCCAACGTAACGCTCGGCACTTTAATTAAATATGCTGATGGCGAATGTTATACCTGGGCACAATTATTTTTAGCCGCATTAAAAATGCACGGATTTTCACAGCCTAATAATTATATGAATATTACGGCAGATTATTCTTCTACAGGTTGTGGTAGTATTTCAAGATTTTTAGTAAAAGACTGGACTTTTGGAACACCATCTTACGACTGTTTCGATATGCCTTATATAAATGTATATAGTCCGGATTATTATGATGCGGATACTGCCTATATCTACGATTATGCTGAAGTCACAGACGAAATTGGTGTAATGGGACAAACCGCTCCCAATCCTGCTTCCAGCTTTAGTAATCACCAAATAGCAATTGTGAATGGCAAATATTATGATGCCAGTTATGGTGTTTTATTTAATACATTTAGTGAAATTAAATACGGTGCATTAAGTGGATGGAGCCGAAGCGAAACTAGTGATGAAGTAGGTATTGGCATTGATGTAAATGGTGATGGTGATTTAGATGCCTCACCCGACTTTACCATATTACGTGCAACCGATGATATTGAAGCTGCAGACTTTGACCAATCAATTGAAACATGGTAAAGCGATTTGCATTCAATATTATTTTTTTACTGTTAGCATGGAATAGTTTTGGTCAGGGAAAATTCGACCGAAAAATTATCATCGAAGACAGTGTGTTTTATGCTATTGAAATAAACAATCAGTTAGGTATTTTGTGGACAGGTAATGTAGATAAGCCATTGGATAGCGCCCAACAATATATTCTTCCCGTTGGTACAAAAAGGCGCAGTATGCATTTGCAGCCATTAGCCTGGGACATAAGCGGAGAAAGACTTTACGCGATTAATTTCACTGAGTTTAGTCAAAACGAAATCATTCGCAATTTAAAAGAAATTCCACTTGATTCATTGGAAAAATATCAACCGGAAACTAATTATAGGCCCTATTTTTACAAAGCCGCAATGGAAAATAATTACATAGAAAATTATCCGTTTGTTGAAACCTACCGGGATTATTTATACATGGATAATTTCTTTTTTGATATCGCTGTAAAAGGGGATAGTATTTATGAACTAATTGCTATCGACAACCAAATAACAGTTTGGTTTTGGAATGGACATACGTGGTATAAATCAACCAATTACACTTTTGATACAAATGCTTGTTTTTCGACTTTTTTTTCGCAACAAAACTTATGTGTAATAGATGGAAAAGGCAACTCCTATTTTGTATCAGATAAATTAAATTTCATCGCCCAATTCCAACTTGATTTGCCTCAAAAAATATTGGTTGATAATAGGGATAATAATACCATAAATTATATTCAAGCCACAGATTATCCAACCCAATTATCGATAAAAGAAATTATTTCCCGGAACAAATAAATTACTTTGTATGAAAAAATACTTATTTGCCATAATAGCCTGTTTGACTTTCGTAAATGCAAAAGCCGATGATGTTACAGCACTAGTTACACCTGCCACTGCGGGCTCTACCAATGGCGCTATTACATTAACTATTGCAGGTGGTTTTGCGCCTTATTCATTTAGCTGGACAGGCCCGGATGGATATACCTCAACACTACAGGATTTAACAGCATTGGCTCCCGGTGAATATTGTGTTAATGTGACCGATAATTATTGTGGAGTTACAACTGTTTGTGTTACAGTGACCGAGTACCAACCAAATGCCATAACCAATTTGTTACCTGTAGAGATAAATGTTACACCAAATCCTTTCAGTGCATATTTGACAATTGATATCCATACGCTTTCAGGGTTTGAGGCTATTGTTAAAATTGTTGATTTAGAAGGGAAAGAGGTAATTAATCAATCAACCATATTAATTTCCGGAATTAATAAAGTGGTTATTGAAGAATTAAATAATCTTGCTGCAGGTAATTACACAATATTTATTTTAAACCAATCGCAAATAGCAGGCACTTCGATTATTACCAAAATGTAATAATAAATTTAATATTGCCCTTCCATCCAGTATTGAATTTTTAGTTATTTTAATACTTAATGAGTTCACTTTCTAATTCCTTTTGTTTGTATTTTCTAGTTAATTGGGATGAGAAAGATTAAAAAGGTAATTGAAATTTTACTGCAAAAAGTCGCCGTTTTAGAACAAAAGGAATTGACATTTCCCAATGAAAACAGATAAGACAGCTACCTTGATTTAGTCCGTTTTTCCCGAAAAGTAAGGTCTGCCATTTTCTACTAACCTTACTTTATGACATTTCGCACATCAATTTTAACGTTGATTAATGGTTGAAAACCTGCACTAATATTCAATCTCAGGGATTTTAGGCAGGAAAAATCCAGAAACTTGCCGTATTTTTATGCTGGCTACTTATGTTTCAGACCAGGCATATATTTACTAACTGCAAACCCTTATTAGTATTGGGTTTAATCATGTTATTAAACATGGACTGTAAACTATTTGCCCAACCCACCCAGTTAGGAACTCAAACGGTAAACGGGGCTTATGTTTCATACCCCCTTTCTGACATGGGCATTTTCCGTCAGGCACGTATTCAGGCAACCAGTTCAGCATTAAGTGGAACTAGAAATTGGGAGTTTTACGAAGCACCTTTCGATTATGACCCTGCATGGCGGCCTTACACAGGGGGATTGACCTTAGCCGGATATAACATGAATATATTTCCGACAGGAGGAACCGCTGCGGCGCTGTTTAATACCGGATTTGGCGGAAGTGCCGGACTTATGCCTACTATTGCCAATGGCTATTATTATACATTTAATGTTACCGAATATAGCACACCCGGAGTTCCTCAAAACGAATACATGGGTGTTGTGGAAACGAGTTACGATCCGGTGGTAATAACTTCAGTGGTGCAATCGCCTGCAGCAGGTGCAGTTTATCCGGAAAATAGCGTTTATGTTACCGTAACCGTAGCAGCTATTCCATCACCCGGGGAGAATGTATTTGTGCGTTATTCCTCCTCACCAAGTTTTTTAACTTCCTCACTTTTAGAAGTTACCATGGTAGGAACTACAGGTATAGTTGAAATACCATGCGCAAGTGCAAGTACAACAATTTATTATTATGCTTACACTAGTAATAGAACCGGTACTGCTATTTTAACCGATGTTGGGGTTACCGGACAACGTGCGCATGATATGAGCACATTAAATATTAACAACAATGGCGGTCCTAATTATTCGTATACAGTATTACCGAGTATAGGGTTTTGCGGCGATTATTATGTGCCTTCGGTTTGTTATCCAACAATTAATTCATTTGTTAATGCGCTCAATGCTGGAAGTGTAAGTTGTGATGTAGTTTGTTATGTTGCAGCAGGGCATACCGAAACAGCTCCGGTAGGTGGTATAAATTTAACACAAACCGGTACCGCTGCAAATACTATTACTTTTCAAAAAATTGGCGGGGGTGCTAATCCTGTTATTAATGCTCAGGTTGGGACTATTACTTTGGGTGGAGCTTCTACAGTAGTAGATGGCGTTTTTTCTTTAAATGGAAGTGATTATATAACGATTGATGGTATAGATATAATAGATAATAATGCTTCCGCACCGGCAACAATGGAATATGGTTATGCATTGTATAAAAATTCTGATTTAGACGGATGCTCATTTAATATTATTCAAAACTGTAATATCACTTTAAATAAATCTAATTCAAGTACAGGACCTGGGACATTTCAAAATGGTAGCCGGGGTATTTTTTTAGCAAATTGTCTGCGCACAGATTTAAGCTCATTTTTAGTAATCACCACTCCCGGTGGAAGAAGTGATGGCAATGCCTTTTTAAGTAATACCATCACTAATGTTTTTTCCGGAATTATAATCAGAGGCTATAACGATGCATCACCTTCTACCTATTTTGATCAGGGCAATATTATTGGTACTGCAGCAAACGGAAATACCATTACCAATTATGGTGGTGCATCCTCAAATGCAACTTATGGCATTTATTGTATTTATCAAAATGCGCTTACAATTAGTGGAAATACAATAAATAATAAATTGGGAGGATCATCACATACTGCTACTTTATACGGCATTTTTCATTCTGCATTTACAGGCAATACTACAGCATCCAGCACAATTACCGCAAATGATATTTCCCTCGGGCAGGGTAATAATGGTTCTTCTGTATTTGGAATTCGTGCTGGTGCGGCCGGATATTCAGGTGGAATAATCAACATAAGTAATAACACTATTCATGATTGCACATTTGATGTTGGTGCAACAGGACAGTTTATTGGAATTAATCAGGAGTTTAATAACAGCATTGGTATAATTGATAATAACATCATAAAAAATAATAATTTAAATACCACTAATACCAATAATTATTTAATTTACGACAATGGGGTAACTCCAGATATGAGTATTTCCGGAAACCATCTCACCAATAACACATTACTGATAACATCAGGTAATTTAATTGGATGTTATTATGTAAAAACAACGGCTACCGGTACTATAAATGTTGAAAATAATGTGATCGATACCCTTTTTGTTCCGACACCCGGAACGGGATATGTAATTGGAATACGAGTAAGTAATACAACCGCACAAATAAAAAATATTAATGGAAATAGTATATCCAATATAAGAGCAGGCTCAGGTGTAACTGCATGGACATGCGGAATGTATATAGATTATATGCCAACCGGTTCTACGGTAACAAATAATACGGTTACCAATATTTCTTCAACTTCAAATGTAGTTGGAATAAATTGCGCTAGTTCCAACCTACTTTTTTCATCCTCAAATCAAATATTTACTTTTACAGGAAATAATGTTGCTAATGTATCCTCTAGCGGAACAGCAGCTCAAATGGCCGGCATAGCCATATATGCACTTAATGCAGTTACCTGCTCCAATAATACCGTGGACAATGTTTTTACAACAGGAACTTCGCCAACGCAATTAAAAGGATTTAATTTTGGGGGAGGTACATCCGGTAATACACTCATCTTTAGTGGAAATACCATTTCGAATATTACCCATAATAATATTGCAGGTACCGGTACGGTTGTCGGTTTATATTTATTTCCCAATACAGTAACTACCAATATTTATGCCAATGATATTCGTCAGATTTCGGGTACGGGAAACAACATGATCATTGCAATGTATGGTACTTCGGGAACAGGGACTTATAATGTTTATAATAATTTTATTCAACAATTAAGTGCACCAAACGCATCATCACTTACAGCATTAAATGGAATGTATGTCGCTGCCAGTGGCAATACTTATAATGTATATAATAATACGATAGCCATAGGAGAAGATGCTGTTGTAACTTCAACAGGCACCAATTTTGGTGTTTCTGGTTTTTATCATGGGGCAGGCGCGCTCAATTTGCAAAACAATATCATTTATATTAACGCCACTACAGTTGGAACAGGTGTAGCTTCATGTTTGAGAAAGGCAACTCCCGGAACGGCCGGTACTGCACCTGCAACCACCAGTATTGCAGCAACTACCAATAACAATTTTTATTATATCAATCCTGCTGCCAATAACTATGTGTATGTAGAAGGCGGTTCAACAGTTTTAATAAAAAATGGTTATGCCTACAGCGGCGCAACAACATCCGTAACAAATAATTTAAACAACGATCCATGTTTTAATGTATTAACTGCCAGCGATATCACCTCGTATAAATATTTTATGTCGCTAAGTGGCGGCGGTACACGTGAAGTAAATAGTTTTTACGATGTGCCCAATTTTGCCGGTGGTGCTGTAATACCCGATAATTTAAAAATTACCCTGGGTGCCACCGATTATGCAGAAAGCCATGCTACCTCGTTAGCATTAGTCACAACCGATTACGAAGGAGATATTCGTCAGGGTGTTGTTGGATATGGCGGCACTGGCACCGCACCGGATATCGGAGCTGATGAGGGAGAATTTGTATTGGTTGCGGCAGTTTGCGATTTATTGCCAATTGAATTAGTGGAGTTTACAGGTTGGTATAACGGCGTTGAAAATGAATTACATTGGACTACAGCAACTGAAATTAATTCCAATTATTTTGAAATACAACGTTCATTAAACGGGATTGATTTTATAGCTATAGGCACAACACCAGCAGCAGGAAACTCAATGGAATTGTTGAATTATATTTTTTATGATGATGCACCCGGTTCAGGAATAAATTATTACAGATTAAAAATGGTAGATATTGATGGTTCCTATGACTATAGTAATATTATTGCCATTCGACTGAATAATGTAATGATTCAACAAATCACCGTATTCCCAAATCCTTCTAATAACGAAATTACAATTGAATACCTCGCTGCTGAAGAGGAAAATATACAAATCGACTTTTTAGACGCTACCGGACGAAAAGTAATCAGCGAAAACAGGGTATTAATGCAGGGGATAAATATGTTCCAATATGAGATTGTACATCTACCCAACGCAACTTACTTTATACAATTTACCAACACCAAAACAGGAAATATAAATGGTGTTCAGGTGTTGAAATACTGACCAAATTCCAATCATTAATTTGAGCTGATTTTTATAAGTTTCGAACAATATGTATTAATTATTTTAAAGCATAGATGTATGCAGCTGTTTAATTATAATTAATAGTATAATAGTGCAAATAAATATTTTGTGTGAAGTAATTAGGTAGCCAATATTAGAACCACCTAATTTTTCTGAATACCAAATATAGGATTACAGAAACAAAAATCGATAAGAAAATAATTATGAAGAAACCGCTGTTAGCATGTTCAAACGGTAAATTTGTAAAATTCATACCAAAGAAACTGGCAATAAGTGTTGGCACCATTAAAATGAT
>Ga0209480_10003403_pt1 | contig 10391 bp, 6 predicted proteins | sample JI61114C2DNA_FD_187501 | JGI IMG/M metagenome (GOLD analysis project Ga0209480, IMG submission 187501) | Wastewater effluent complex algal communities from Wisconsin, to seasonally profile nutrient transformation and Carbon sequestration -... | ecosystem: Engineered > WWTP > Effluent > Algae...
CCGCCGAAAAATGGACAATGCCGATTCAGAATTGGAAACAAGCGATGAACCGCTTCGCCATCGAGTTTGAGGAGCAACTAACTCCTTATTTATAAAAAGGCAGTTACACAATCTATTTTACAGGCTCATTTCTAAACTCTCATCACATCTTCTACACAAATCCTCAAAATGCCTTCTCAAACTTCCAAAATCTTTTAGGGCAGCTTTTCTAATCTTTGTAGCTTCTTCCCCGGATATATGTCCTTTTACTTTACTTCGGAAATTATGCACATCATGAAAGGCTCCCATTATTTCTCTGGCATGATCTTCCTCAAATCCAACTCCTATAAGGCATTCTTCTACAAGTTTTAATGATCGTTGTTTGTCGTCTTTGGGTCTTCCCAATTCTTGGGCTTTAGCTTTCAGCCATTTTTCTGCTAGACCTTCAATCAAAAGTTGGTCAAGGTTTAGAATTTCTTCCGCCCATTCATCTTTTGAGGTAGTAAATGGATAATGAACTTTATCAAAGGCAAGCGAATCTCTTAATATCCACCAATTAACTTTTGCTTGGTCTAGCTCGTAAAGTTTATGTTTTAAGTTCTCTAAAGAATCGTAACTGTCATCCCATACTCCTTCAAAATCAGTTTTATAGGCTCTAGGTGAAATAGTTGCTTTTGGGACTTCATTATACTGCTTCCAATGTAATTGTTCTTCATAAGGAAGATTAGATAAATAGATTAAATAAGTATGAACTTGTCCAGCTTCGTTAATATCAAAGGTTTTTAATTCCCATGAACCACGACAGCTAACAGACCTGCTTTGAAGTTGATATTTTTCTCTATCACCCTTGTATTTCAATAAAACCTCTGGTCGAAAAAAGGCGGGAGACAATTCATGCGGAAAATCGGATTTCACAAAATAATTTCCTAATTTTGAGGGATTACAGGAAATTTCCTCAGTAACCTTATTTTTCCAGTCGTTTGCAATAAAATTTGCATACTCCTTTACGTTTTCATCAAGTGAACGTCCCCACATCTCATCTACTAACTTTTGCTTATCAAACCTAATATCTGCTAATTGAATGCCTCGTGCATAGCTTCCATAGCCAGATTGAATTACAAGACGACCGAAAATATTTTCACCTTTAAGAGCAGTATCTTTTCCTTTTCCCCAACCATTGAAACTTTCGCTTTTGAACCTTGTAATATCAAACATTCTCAAAAGTGTAGAATCAGTTAGAGTAGTGTATTTTTCTAAAGCCTTTCTCTGAATAGAAATTATAGTTTCTTCACTGCTGGCACCTAGTTTAGTGATTTTAATTACGTCTTCAATATCACCAAACTTATCTAGATCACACCATGCTTTTCTTTCTGGTATGAAATGAACTCCTAAAATATGTGCAAGTTTCTGAGAGATTTCATAATAATCTCGATTATCAGGTGAACCATCAAATTGCCGATTGAAAATAATTTTTTCTCCTTGCCGTAAAAAGTCGCTTTTTTCGCTTGCTAATGGAGGTTCAATCCAAACTTTCTCGGAGGAATAACATTCTCCCCATGATGAATCTGGCGAAACATCCCATTCTAACAATTCTTCAATATTAGAATTATTATACTCGGCACTAGGTATAAGAACGGAATTGATGAACACACAATGAAGCGAAGCATAAAGAATAATATGCTCATCGTGAATTTCCTTTTCTAGAAAAGGACAAATATCTGTTTGTTCAATCCACTGATTAAATTGTTCTTCGCCCTCAGGCTCAATCGAGATGGCTTTTATTGAATTAAAGTTAAAAATATTCATATCAAGCAATAATAATAACTCAATATAAAAACTTTTAGAGAAGAGATTAAAGGTCAAAAAAGCTTCTTATCTATTCTCCCTTTATTAAAAATAATATGCCAATTTTTTAGATTGGCGCATTTTTATTTCAAATCACATTGGAAGAAGGTAATTTAATATTGGCGGAAGCCTGTTACAACTTGGCGGTAGTTTATAATGAAGTCGCTGAAAGCGACAGACATTAAAGCCCCGCGAGAATCGCTGGGTGGCGTTGTGAAAAAAGTCCGTCGCTAAAGGCGACGAACAAAAATTGCGCTAATTTGTTGCTCACTTTCAGCGAGCGAAGGCTTTAATCGAATCTGCCCCAGCGATTCTCGCTAGGCTTTAATGTTGGTCGCCGTTGGCGACAAGAAACGCAGCTTTTCAAACATTTTGACTTGTGTAGAAACTAATGGAGAATCGCCGAGTAATTTGCAATTAATGAATCTGTCGATGAAGGCGACAAACAAATTCGGCGATTTTATTGTTTGACGAACAAATTAATCCCAAAGGTATCGCTCATCGTATTCGATTTCGTATTTCTTTAATAACGCTCTAAATTCATCTTCAAATACGCGTTTTTTATGATGTTCTTTTTGATTTTTGATATAGCGTGTGACGATTGGAACTTGAGATTGTCCGATAGAAAACGCGCCGTAGCCTTTTTGCCAGTAAAAATTTCGGAACTCCGTGCCTTGCTTTTTTATCCAACTCGAACTATCGCGTTTGATGTCGCCGATAAGTTCGGGAACGTCAATCTTTTTCGGAAGCGAAATAAGCAAATGAATATGATTCGGCATTCCGCCCGCGATAATTAATTTAGATTTGTTGTTCTCAACAATTCCGTGAATATATCGGAACAATTCATTTTCAATTTCGGGCGTTATCAAATCGGCGCGATTTTTTGTTGAAAAGACGATGTGAACCAAAATTTTAACGATCGAATGCGACATATTTTTGTTCGTCGCCTCCAGCGACGGAAATTTATTTTGGCGTTACCCCGCGATTCGCGCGGGGCTATAATATCTGTCGCCGTTGGCGACTTAGAGCGGATTCGAGATTGATTTACGGGTCAGAACCATCTGCGGTAGCGGACCGGTAAATGTAATTTTTTTGGCGTGAGCCGAAAACGGATTTGGTGTAGCAACTAGATGACGTGGGGCGAAATCGTCGCTATGCAAGTCGAAAGAAACTGCGCAACGTGATAACAGAGTCGCTGTTTTGCCTTTACGTCTATTGATTTGTTCGACAGCACGTTATATAAAAGCTACTTCTTTTCCTGCACACGCTCAAGTTTTTCAAAAGCGTGAATTTCAAACATATACTTACTCCAGCCGTAATGCCCATAACCAAATTTAGAGTCTGGTTTGTCCGGTCCTAAAAACATCCCAACAACCGTAACTTTTGCATTGCGCATTCGCCAGGTAGTAACTCTTCCATCATCTTTAACTTCCATAACGTTCGTCTTCGACCAAAGGTCATCGAACAAAACATCCCGCTTGTCGGAAACAAAATCAATTAAAAGCTCAGAAAGTTTCGGTTCGCATTCAACGTAAAGAGTGATCTCTGAATTCCCATGATGTAAAAGGACAGCTTCAAGACGAATTAATTTCCCAACGTAATCTTTGGGCTTACTCATTAATTTACAATACTCGACGATTTGAGCTTTTGAAGCGTCAAATTGTGAATCCGCAGTTTTAAGTGCAAACGAAGATTCTTGTCCTGAAACTAATAAGACAAAGGCGAGAAGCAGAATAAAAATTTTAACGGCTTGCAAATTCATAGGTTTATTTTACACGAAGCTGTCGATCTGGTTATTAACATCAACATCGTTGATAATACTCAGAACCCTGAGTATTATCAACGAATTTTTTACGGCAAATTATTTCCCGCTTTACGGCTTTCTGAATTTTAGAGCCGTTAGCTGTCTGTATTGCGGACTTCGTGCGCCGAAGACGGATTTGACGTAGTTTTTGACGAGGTTTGCCAGCGCGATGATGCCGTCGGTGTCGTTGTAAAGCACTTCGTCGCGGGCGATGCGGGCGGCGCGGGCTTCGTTGACGGCGTTGACAGCGATCGTGTTTTTCGTCTGCATATCGGTAAGCCGTGTTTCGAGCGCGGAAATTTGCAGATCGGCTTCGTTCATCGTGTATGAACCGCTCGTGGTGAGCAAATTAATAAGTTCCGCGAAATGCTCGATGCGGTTGTCATAACTCATTTGCGAAGCCGAAATGCTCTTTTTCGATTCGTCAATATCGGGCGTTAAAGGATCGTCCACGGCTTTGGCGGTGGCGCGTCTGCCTTGTAATTTACGCACGATCGTCCGCAGATCGTTGGAAAAAAGTTGGTCGCCGACACTCACGGCGGCGGCACTCGCAATGCGCGTAACTAACGGCGAAAGCGAATCGAAAGCGTCTTGACGCGCATTGAGCGCAAGCGTTTCGACCGAAGTCTTCGGCGTTACGGCATCTCTCGATGTTTGAAAAACTCCAAGTCTGGCTTGCAGTGCAATAAGTTCGATTGGCGGAATCGGCGGTTTATAAGCTGTTCCGAAGGTTGTAACGATTGAAATATAGGTTGCAAAGTTGGCAATATTTTTGGCATGCCCTGATTCATTCATAAATAATTCTCCTTAAATTAGGTGGTGTTTTGGAGTTTATGTTTTTCAGGTTTAGGGGTTAATTCAGTCCGAAACGTTGCGCCTCGAACTAAGCTAAAACTATGTAAGCAAGATAATCCGAAACAGCTTTTAAAGTCAAGAAAAATTTCTGAACGAGCAGTAATCTGAGACGTTTGCAAAGTCAGCATATACAAAAACTATCTGAAATCTTCTAATAAAATGTATGGCAAGCAGGTCAGAACCGCCTGCGGTAGCGGGCGGGTGAAAACTAAACAACCTAACAAATTACCTTTACCCATCCGCTACCGCAGATGGTTCTGAACCGTAAAATCTCGTCATTATATTTTTGAGTTAAAGCAACCGATTGATATTCTTAGAGCAACAAAAGGTTGAAAATAAAAAATCTGACAGTTTGAGGAGAAAGATCAATGCTAAATAAATTTTTGCTATCGCTTATTTTTTTAACGGTTTTCAGTTTCGCAGGATTTGCTCAGGAAAAGACCGAACCAACCCGATACGGCGGTTCGATTCGTGGTGAAACATATTCTTATAAATATTCCGAGCAAGATTTTTTACAAACGCCTTCGTGGAAAGCCGAAGACGGCGAGCCGCCCGTGTCGATTTCGCGTGCTGTCCAAATCGCCCGCACGAATCTTTCGCGGTTTGTCGAAAATTCAGACAACTTTAAAATGCAACGCATTCATCTGCAAGGTTTAAGAGATGACAAATGGTTTTACAATATTTCGTTTCTCTGTTCCGGCGCAGTATGCCGTAACTTACCGATTCGCCAATTTTCAATAATCGTTAAAATGGACGGTTCGATCATCGAACCTAAAAAAGTTGTTGTCGTTGATTAAAATTGCAGTCGAAAACTTATGTTTTTTGCGAGAATTTTTCAATCAAGATATTTCTGATAAACTTTAAGAAAAATCCCTCGGAGTTCAAAATGCGCCACAAGAAACTTTTCATAATTCTATTTTTCGCCGCCATATTTTTTATCAATCAGCCGAACGTTCTTGCTTGTTCGTGTAGCGGTAAAGGGACAGTTCTGAACAATTTCGACAGTTCAGAATTAGTGATTTTGGCAAGCGTTGTTTCGGTTCAGAAAGCGGAAGAAGGAAATACAGATTATAAAGAAGGTATAAAATCAGCTAAAATGCTGGTCGAAAAAGTCTATAAAGGCGCAGTCAATGTCGGTGATGAATTAACTTTCGCGCAAGGCAGCGGCTCAGATTGTGGATGGATTTTTGATGATACGTCAATCGGTCGGAGAAATCTTCTCTATCTTCGCAAACCTTATAATTCGATATATCGCGTTTCTGCTTGCGAAAGATCAAATAGCGTTAAATATGCGTTTGACGATTTGGCTTATCTCGATAATATCGAAAAAGTTCGTGGTAAGACCAGAATTTCCGGCACCTTCAGCAGTTGGCGCGGAGGCAAATCGGTTTATGCAAATATCAAGATCAAAATTATTGGCGACGAGAAAGTATATGAAGCTAAAACTGACGAAAACGGCTTTTTTGAAATTTACGACTTGCCCGAAGGAACGTATAAAATCGAACCGCAAACTCCGAAAGGTTGGGTCGTAAGCGGTTTCGATTACCCGGATTTTCCAAGGTTTGAATCTATTGACAAGTCAAAAAATCAAGTAACTCTTTTCCTGCAAAATGAACGACATGCAGCAGTAGATTTATATTTTGTTCCCGACACCGTTGTTCAAGGAAAAATAACTTCGCCGGACGGAAAACCGATGAAAAAAGTTCGGGTTTCGTTAGTTTCGGATGAAGAACTAGCGCAAGATAAATACTTTAGTCTTATTAGTTGCTATACGGACGAGAATGGATTTTATAAGTTTGATGGATTTCTGCCGGGCAATTATACGATAGTCTTAAATGCCGACGGTAAAATTAAGAGTAGCGAACCTTTTGAAAGATTATTTTATCCGGGCGTTTCGGATGCAAAAAAAGCCAAACTCTTGTCGGTTAATACCGAAAAACCGCTAGATAACATAAATATACAAATTCCGAAAACTGTCGAACTGATTGAAATCAGCGGAAGTTTTATGTATTCGGATCTTCAACCTGTAATCGGGGAAACAATCACATTTGAGCCTTTTAACACTGAAATTTACGAAATGTTCCGCACAGAAACCGATAAACAAGGACGTTTTAAGATGAAAATTCCGAAAGCCGCAATGGGCATTTTAACAGGTGAATTTTATACCTACTCTACTTCCGATGAAGTAAAAAAATGTTTGAATCTTAAAAAAGTAATGGAAACGGCAGGCGCAACGACTATAAGAGCTAAATCAAATACAATCGAGATTCAAGAAAACAAACCAATGCCCGACATTAAATTGATGATTGATCTACCTTGCGGCATAAAAACAGTAGATTAACTCAACTTTTTTCCTTCATCTTAGCGGCGCGTTCTTGTTGTTCGCGGAGTAGGCGTTTTTGTTCGGTGGTTGGCGGCGGTGTGCCTCTTGCGCCCCAGTAATAAAATATTGTTACAGAACCGAGCGCGAGCAAACCGAGAATCGTTAAAGCTAAAACAATTAAAAATATCCAAAAGTAACCAGATGACATAACTCAATAGTAAATAGAGAAAAGTGAAAAGTGAAAAGCGAAAAGTAGAAATGTGTGGATTTAATACATTTTGTTAAGGTTTTTTCGTAAAAATGTCGCATAGCGATAAAATGAATTAGCCGTGTTTTTCTAAACATTAGTATCTACACAAGTCTGAGAAACTTGAAATTTGTTTGTCTTCGTCGCTGAAAGCGACCAACATTATAGCCCGGCGAGAATCGCCGGGTGGCGTTGTGAAAAAAGTCCGTCGCTGAAAGTGACGAACAATGATTGGCGCAGATTGTTAGTCGCCTTCAGCGACAAAAATTCAATGACGATCTGCCCCGGCGATTCTCGCCGGGCTATAATGTTGGTCGCCGTTGGCGACAAGAAACACAGCTTTTCAAATACTTTAACTTTTGTAGATACTAATGCCTGAAAGACACGGCTAAATTCGTAAGGTCGCAACGCGGCAAAGACACAATACTAAATATTCATTTCCATTATTTAAATTGTTAGATGTTTTCTATTAACTTTTCACTTTTCACTTTTTACTAAAAAAACATTGCTTTTTCGTTGAAAATAGGTTATCAATTCAGATACTAATTTGAGGTATATTTTATGAAACGCTTTGTATTTGCCGTTATTCTCTGCATCGGACTTTTATTTATTGTCGGGTTGAATTTTATCTTGCCGCCGGCTGAAGCTCAGGAAGATGTTTTGCAAAAACTGCTCGATCTGCCTGCGCCGCCGCCGCCGAATCCTTTGTTTCGCGTGCGTTACGGCGCAAATCGGGCGGACGAATTTTACAGTAAGAAAACTCCGCCTGCCGATGATGCGCCGCTCGAAGATCTGCTCGAATATTGGCAGTCGCAGAGCGCGAATTATCAAGAACTCGGTTATAACATTGCGCCTTCGGAAAAAACGCTCGAACGAATTCTCGAAGACGTAAAGGAAAATCCCGAAACGCTTCCGCAATTCTTAAATTCTCTGCCGCGCACCGACGAAGTTGTCGAAATCGTCAAAAAACTTTACGACGAAAATAAAGGTAAAGATAGCGATGAAGAAAGCGAAATAAACGAAAATTGGCTCGAATCGGTGCAAAGGTGGCTGAAATTTAACAGCAAATATTTCAGCGACGAGCTTTTTGAAGTCGCGAATCAAGCCGCAGACACGGACGAATACGTTTCAAATCAAGATGAATTATTGGCTCTGGCGCGGGTTGATTGGGACAAGGCGCGTCCGATCGTCGAGCGGCTTTACAACGATAAAAACAACAAAGCGGCGGGAGTTTTAGCGCGTTGGGCGTTTTACACGCACGCGCTCGAAGAAGAATCGCTCGATGCCGACACATACCGCGACGAGTTGAAGGCGATCGTCGAAGATAGAAACGCCACGCCCGGAATGCGCGATTTGGCTCTCGATGCGTTAATGAAGGAAAAAGAATGGGCTGGGCGCGACGAATGGTATATGACTCTGCTCGGCGATGAAACGCTTGCCGAATTAAAAGTTGACGGGCGCGTTTTTACGGGTTTGACGACGATCATTTATCATTCGCCGCCGGACAAATTCGTTGAAAGAATGCTCGAACTTCTGAAAAGCGATAATCCGACGATCAGAACTGCCGCAATTCGTAATTTGGGTTTGATGATCACGCCCGAAAATAAAGAAGTTGTCCGCGCACTTTTGCCTTGGCTTTCAGATGCAAAATGGGCGAAACAAACAAACGATGAGCGCAAAATATTAGTCGCGGCATTGCAAAGTATCGTGATGAACGAAAGCGTTCCGGGTTTGATTTCCATACTTAATGAAAAAAGCACGATTTCGGTTTATTCAAATTCAACAACTCTGTCAAATGTAATGATGAATAAGCTCGTGCCGAATCCGACTCCGCCGGTAAATACGACCGGAAATGTGGCAAAAACCGAAACGATGGAAGTTTTTCAATATCGCCGCGAAGCGATCAGCGCGTTGGAAAAACAAGCCGATTCGCGGGCAGTTCCGGCTTTGCGTGAAATTTTGCCGCAGGTCGAACCTTGGGAACGCGCAACAGTTGTTCGCGCTATTTTACTGTCAAACGGTTTCAGCGTCGGCGAACAGATCGACGCTCTCGAATCGATCGTGAAATCTTCGATCAATAATTCGATGTCTAATTCGGTATCTAATGCAGTCAATACGGTGTCGAATACGATTGGCGGTAATTCAAGTATTTATTACGGCAACGGATATTATCCGACGAATCGCATATTTGACCCGTCGGAAATAAAACCGATTTTGGGCAATCTTTTGTTAAATAATTACGAACCGAAACGAGATTTTGTCGTGGCTTTGGCGGCGCGAATCAACGAATTGGAACGAAAAGACGCGGCGTTGGCAAAAGCCTTGCGCGACATTATGAAACGTTGGAACGGCGCGGCGATCAATTCGCTGTTTTTGGCTGATTTGAAAAATGGCAGAGCCGGTATTGACGCGATCGTCAAACTTCTCAGCATTCGCAAAGAGTTGCGCGAAAAACAGTTGAACGAAGTTTTCGATGCGCGCGGCACAAATCCTATGGCGAATGCAATTTCGGCTTGCATTATGGAAAATCCGGCGGATTACGAAGCAATTTTGAACGGCGATAATGTGCAGGCAAAAATTGCTCTGTTCGGTTGTGCGCGGCTTGTTCGCGCCCAACTTCCGATCGATAAAGCTGCCGCTTATACAAAAAGTTCGGACAAAATGCTGGCAACGGCGGCGGAAAGATGGCTCGAATCCGACGATTCACCGCAAGCGCGGCAGATCGTTTTGGCAAATAATCCGAACAAAGCGAAGATTCTCGGCGCACGAATTTCGTTTATTGCAGACGAAAAATCCGAAGTGTCGAGCGATTTTCTTAGTTCTCTGTTCAACAGCATCGAAGGTTCGTCGTATTTTCCGTATTACGGCGAATATACGAGCGGTTATCTCGAAATCACCGAAAAAAGATTGCAGGAAGAGATTTTGAAGGACAAAAATCTTCTCGGAGTTTATGCTTACGACAAAAATTTTATCCGTCTTTACAACGACAAGATGATCTTCAGTTGGGAAGAAGACGAAGCCAGATATAATGAACGAACGCTGACCAAAGACGAATTTGAAGAACTCAAAAATTATCTTATCGCGCAAAATGTAGATTCGCTGAAACCGTTTCTGTCGCTTTGCTACGATTGTTACGAAAGAGAACTTTTGATGCTCGGCGCAGCCGGCGGTCGGCGCGTTTATGTTCGGTCGCAACGCACACCGCCGTTTTTCGCCGGACTCGATAAATATTTCGTCGAACTGCAAAAACAACCTGCAAAATTGCGTTATTATCTTGAAAACGACATTGCCGGACTCGAAATTTTGTTCACCGACAAAAACTTAAAAGCGTTGACGCT
>Ga0209480_10003404_pt1 | contig 10389 bp, 8 predicted proteins | sample JI61114C2DNA_FD_187501 | JGI IMG/M metagenome (GOLD analysis project Ga0209480, IMG submission 187501) | Wastewater effluent complex algal communities from Wisconsin, to seasonally profile nutrient transformation and Carbon sequestration -... | ecosystem: Engineered > WWTP > Effluent > Algae...
AAAACAAGCTAAAGAAGAAAATAAAACTTCTAAAAAGAAGAAGAAATAATGTCAATAAAATCAATTGCAGCTAAATTATTTGCAAAAAAAATTCATAAGCAAACTCAAAAATGGGCTTCAAATCCTATTGAAACGCAACAAAAAGTTTTTAATGATTTAATTCGTCAAGCTAAAGAAACTCAGTTTGGAAAAGACCATAATTTCAATGCAATTCAAACTTTTAAAGATTTTGCCAAACAAGTTCCAATAAGAGATTACGAGGAATTAAAACCTTACGTAGACCGCGTTGTAAAAGGCGAAGAAAATATTATTTGGAAAGGAAAACCCATTTATTTTGCAAAAACTTCCGGTACAACTTCGGGCGCAAAATATATTCCACTTACTAAAGAATCGATGCCTTTTCATATTCAAGCTGCGCGAAATGCCATTTTGAGTTACATTCACGAAACAGGAAAAGCCGATTTTGTTGATGGAAAAATGATTTTCCTACAAGGAAGTCCGATATTGGAAGAAAAAAACGGAATTAAATTAGGTCGCCTTTCTGGAATTGTAGCGCATTTTGTTCCTAAATATTTACAAAAAAACCGAATGCCAAGTTGGGAAACCAATTGTATTGAAGACTGGGAAACCAAAGTAGATGCTATTGTTGAAGAAACCTTCAACGAAGATATGGCAGTAATTTCAGGAATTCCTTCTTGGGTGCAAATGTATTTCGAAAAATTACAGCAAAAAGCACAAAAACCTGTTGGAGAACTTTTCAAAAACTTCAATTTATTTATTTATGGCGGCGTAAATTACGAACCTTATCGTTCTAAATTCGAAAATTTAATTGGACGAAAAGTAGATTCTATAGAATTATTTCCTGCTTCTGAAGGATTTTTTGCTTATCAAGATTCTCAGAAAGAAAAAGGAATGTTGTTGTTATTGAATTCGGGAATTTTCTACGAGTTTGTAAAAGCAGATGAATTTTTTACAGAAAAACCTAAACGATATACTATTGGCGAAGTTGAACTTAATACAAACTACGTTTTAATTCTTTCTACCAACGCCGGACTTTGGGCTTATAATATTGGCGACACCATTCAATTTACAAGTTTAAAACCTTATCGAGTTATCGTTTCGGGTCGAATTAAACACTACATTTCGGCTTTTGGCGAGCATGTAATTGGTAAAGAAGTAGAAACCGCTTTGCAAGAAGCTATGGAAAATACAGATATTCGTGTGAATGAATTTACCGTTGCACCACAAATTGCTCCAAATGAAGGATTGCCTTATCACGAATGGTTTATCGAATTTGAAAACGAACCAAATAATCTCGAAGAATTTGCGTTAAAAATTGATAATTCCATGAGAAAACAAAATGTATATTACGATGATTTAATAGTTGGAAAAGTATTGCGCACATTAGTAATAACAAAAGTTTCTAAAAATGGATTCCAAGAATACATGAAATCAATTGGAAAATTGGGTGGACAAAATAAATTACCGAGATTGTCTAATGATAGAAAAATAGGAGATTTTTTTAGAAAATAGAAAAAAGATGATAGAAAAAAGACTGTTTTGGGTTTTACTCCTAATTTCACAATTTACTTATTCTCAAATTAAAGGAGTTGTAAAAGACAGTATTTCAGGAAAACCAATTCCTTATGTAAATATTTGGATTGAAAATGAAAATAATGGAACAACATCTGAAGAAAACGGAGAATTCAACATTTCAATTTCTGAAAAAAGTAAAAAATTTATTGTTTCAGCCATTGGATATAAAAAGAAAACAATAAAAATTTCTGAAGCTAAACAAATTCTACTTTCGCCATCAGATGTTCAAATAAAAGAGGTGATAATTTCCAATAGAAAAAATACTAAAGAAATTGAAATTGGAAAAACAAAGAATTTAATTTCACAAGCATTTGAAAATGGACCAAAAATAGACGTGAAATACTTTCCTTATTTGACATCGTACAAAAAAACAAAATATCTAAAAAAAATCATTTTAAATACAGATAACAGAAAAGAAGAAGCAACCATCAGAATACATTTGTATAACCTTGGAATAGATGGTTTGCCCGATAAAGAACTCTTAAATAAAGATTTAATAATTACCATAAAAAACGGAGTTAGAAATAACAAAATTGACATAACTTCATTTGATATAAAAATGCCAATAAACGGTGTCTTTGTTGGTTTTGAAAAACTAATGATTGAAAGCAATAAATTAGAAAAAACTTCATTTGATACCAATTCTCAAACCACAAAAATTCACAAAACATATTGTCCTTATATTTTATATAATAATGTAGAAAGAGAATATAAATATACTTTTCAAGGAGGAAAATGGATAAAGAAAACGATAGATTCTTCATTAAAAACAACGATCGATGAACCTTCAATTAACCTAATTCTAACCAACTAATCCATAAAATCAGTATATTTGCAGGTTAGAAAACAAAATTTAATGAAAGAAATTAAAAACATTTCGCGTTCTCGAGCGCAAGAATCGTCGGCAGCTATCGAACGATTGTACATTACCATGAGACATTTATTTAACAGAGGTTTTTACAAACCAATGGGTATCTCAGGAGAAACTTTAAGAGAAGCTTTATTAGAGCTTCGACCAGAAATTTATGGAAGTATTGCCGAAGAAAAAGTAGAACTTAACGGTTTACTTTATGTAATAGAAAGACTTCCAGTAGGAATTGAAGAATGCCGTTACATCAATTTAACTTCAGATGAAGGTTATTCAAAATCACATTTTCAAGCCATTGTTCCACCAAAACGTAGAAGAAATTGTTACCGTATTGATGAAGAACAAATGAATGTTGAAATCACTCGCGGACGTTCCGATATTTATGATATTTTGACGCATTTGACTTTTATTTTCATCGAATCACACAAAATTAAAGACAGAGTTTTAATTGATGAAGAAGGTAGAATTTCACGCGATTGGCAAAAATTAGAACAAGCCGCTTTACAAACAAAAAAGCTAACTCAAATTGAAAAAGAGAAAGCAATTTCCCATGCTGCAAATGTGCTAGGAAGAACGTTTGTTGAGGTTTTAGATATTTATGATTCTTTTGGGACCAAAGAAAAACCAGACAGATTTCTTCACGTAATTTATTGGTTAGGAAAACTTGCCATTGAAGAAGTAATCGATAATAACAAAAGAACAATTACTTTTTCTCCAATATTAAGAGAACGTCTTGGGCATCACATTCATGGTGAAATTTGGGCTACAAATATCAAAGAAGTTTTAAAAGAAAACAACTTACTAGGAAGACCAATTCATATTATTAGCGCCAACATGCATAGTGTGATGAATTCCATTTTTGCAACGCATGTTTTAGGTTCAAAATTCAAAGGAAAATCAGATTTTGATATTTTTGAAGAATTGAGTCGTCAAGGCGCTCATGATGTTCGTGATAAAGTAGAAGAATTTGCTTTAAAACATGGAATGATTTCGCTTCCAGATCAATCTGGAACAAACATTGATGTTCAAATATTTGACACTTCAAAAATTGATTGGATAAAATCGGCATTTCCAAATGCAAAAGTTGGAAAAGATAATCCTGTGATTATTGTAATGGATTATGCTTTTGGAGAACAAGCTTACGAAACTATTGATGAATTGTTGAAACCTTATAAAAACGGAAAAGAGAAAACATTATTAAATGTAGAATCGGTTTCTATTATGGGTAAAGCAGGAATTCTTGAAGGAGGAAAAGGTGACATTATGATTCCAAATGCTCACATTAACGAAGGAACAGCAGATAATTATTTCTTTGAAAATGAATTAACTGCTGAAATGCTTGAAGGAAACGGAATTCCTGTTTTCGCTGGACCAATGATTACTGTTCTTGGAACATCACTTCAAAATAAAGATTTATTGAAATTTTTCCACGAGTCAACTTGGAGTGTAATTGGTCTAGAAATGGAAGGTGCTTATTATCAAAAAGCAATTCAATCGGCATCAAAAATTAGAAAAAGTATCAATCCAAATGTAAAAGTTCGTTATGCTTATTATGCTTCAGATAACCCATTAGAAACAGGAAGTACATTAGCTTCAGGCGGACTAGGAACAACAGGAGTAAAGCCAACGTATTTAATTACAATCAAAATATTAGAACAAATTTTCAACGTAAAATAATATACTTTTATGAGTACAAATTCTCAAAATAATGACAATCAAGAAATTGATTTAGGACAACTAATAAGTAAAGTGGGGAATTTCTTTAGTAATGTAAATACAAGTATTTTCAAAGGAATTCTTTACATACAAAAAAGATTGGTTCTATTTACTATTTTAGTAATAGTTGGTGCAGGATTAGGTTATTTTTTAGATAAAAATATTTCAATTTATGATAATAATATTATAGTTAAACCTAATATGGGTGGTTCAGATTATTTATACTCAAAAATCGAATTATTATCATCAAAATTAAAAGAAAAAGACAGTGAATTTTTCAAATCTATAGGTGTAAATAATATTGATAATATTGCAAAAATTGAAGTGAGTCCAGTTGTTGATATTTATGATTTTGTTAATAATTCTACCTCGGCAGCTAATGCGCAAAACACACAAAATTTCGAATTAGTAAAATTATTGGCAGAAAGTAGTGATATTAACAAAGTAATTAATGATAAGTTAACAAGTAAGAATTACCCACATCATAAAATACAAATTGTTACTACGTCCAAGACAACAGAACAACAGATTATTAAACCAATTTTAAAGTATTTAAATACAGATGAATATTTGAATAAAATATTAGAGGTTTCAAAAGAGAACATTATTATAAAAATGAGAAAAGATGAGGAAACTCTCATTCAAACAGATTCATTAATTAAAATATTAACATTTAATTTATCAAAAAATCAAAAGAGTTCAAACTTGGTTTATAATAATGAAGACAATCAATTTAGTGATTTTTTTAATTTAAAAAATGGTTTAATTAATGAAATTGCTTCTCAGAAAATTGCATTAATAAATTCAAATCAAATAATTAAAGATGTAAGTACAGTAATAAATATTAAAAACACAAAAGGAACAAATAATAAATTAGTATTAATACTTCCAATATTATTTGTTTTTACTTATTTGTTTTTTAGTTTATTTATTACATTTTATCAAAAACAAAAAGCAAAAATTTCCATTTAAATTAGAGTTTATGAAAGGAATTATTTTAGCTGGAGGATCAGGAACAAGGTTACATCCATTGACACTTGCTGTAAGCAAACAGTTAATGCCAATCTATGACAAGCCAATGATTTACTATCCATTATCAACCTTGATGTGGGCAGGAATCAATGAAATATTAATTATTTCAACACCACATGATTTACCTTTATTTAGACAATTATTAGGCGATGGTAAAAAATTTGGATGTCGTTTTGAATATGCTGTTCAAGAAAACCCTAATGGTCTTGCTGAAGCATTTATAATTGGAAAAGAATTCATAGGAAATGATAAAGCAGCTCTAATTCTTGGAGATAATATTTTTTATGGAACAGGTTTAGCTGAATTGTTACAAGCTAACAGTAATCCGGAAGGTGGAATTATTTATGCCTATCATGTTCATGATCCTGAACGATATGGTGTTGTTGATTTTGATAAAGAAGGAAATGTTCTTTCTATTGAAGAAAAGCCTGAAAAGCCCAAATCAAATTATGCAGTTCCAGGAATTTATTTTTATGATAATTCTATTATTGAAGTGGCTGCAAGCATAAAACCAAGTCATCGAGGTGAACTTGAAATCACAGATGTAAATAAGGAATATTTGAAAAGAGGAAATCTAAAAGTAAGTATTCTGGACAGAGGAACAGCATGGCTTGACACAGGAACTTTCCAATCGTTGATGCAAGCGGGACAATTTGTTCAAGTTATTGAGGAACGCCAAGGATTAAAAATTGGAGCTATTGAAGAAGCTGCATATAAAATGGGATTCATTGACGCAGAACAGTTAAAAGAACTTGCATCACCATTATTAAAAAGTGGTTACGGATTACATTTAATGAGTTTATTAGAAGAATAAAAAATTAATTAAAGTTAAAATGAAGTTTATCTTTTTTAGAAATTAACTTTGATTTTTACTATTGAAATTGCTTTAGAACATGAATTTTATTGAAACCAAACTCAAAGGGTGTTTTATAATTGAACCAAAAATTATAAATGATGAACGTGGTTATTTTATGGAAAGTTTTAATGAAAAAACATTCCATAAAGGAGTTGGTCAAGAGGTTCATTTTGTACAAGACAACCAATCTTTTTCCTCAAAAGGAGTTTTAAGAGGATTACACTATCAAACAGGGGAAAATGCTCAAGCAAAATTAGTTCGTGTTTTGCAAGGTGAAGTTCTTGATATAGCAGTTGATATAAGACCAAATTCTGAAACTTTTGGTCAATATGAATCTATTATACTTTCTTCTGAAAGTAAAACACAATTTTTTATTCCTCGAGGTTTTGCGCATGGTTTTCTTGTGTTGTCAGAAACGGCAACTTTTTTTTATAAATGTGATAACTTCTATAATAAAGAAAGAGAAGGCGGAATAATCTTCAACGATGAAACAATTAATGTCGATTGGCAATTTGATTTAAAAAAATTGATAATTTCTGAAAAAGATCAATTTTTACCAACACTTGAAAACGCCAAAAAAGTATGGTAGTTTTAGTAACAGGAGCAAGCGGACAATTAGGTCAAGCATTAAAATTTATATCAGATAAATACATTGATATAAATTTTATTTTTTGTTCTTCATCTGAATTAGACATTACTTCAATGGATAATTGTGATTCAGTTTTTAAAAAACACCAACCCAATTATTGTATCAACGCAGCTGCATATACAGCAGTTGATAAAGCCGAAAGTGAACCAGAAAAAGCACATTTAATTAATGTTCAAGGCGCTAAAAATTTAGCCAAAGTTTGTAAAAAAAACAACACTATTTTACTTCATATATCAACTGATTTTGTTTTCGATGGCACTTCGACAAAGCATAGTGTGACAAACGGATATACTGAAGAAGACTTGCCAAATCCCACAGGAGTTTATGGATTAACAAAACTACAAGGCGAAAAAGCTATTCAAGAAACATTTGAAAATTATTTTATCATAAGAACATCTTGGGTTTATTCTCAATTTGGAAATAATTTCATGAAAACCATGCTTCGTTTAGCTTCCGAAAGAGAAAGTTTATCCGTAGTAAATGATCAAATTGGAACACCAACAAACGCAGTTGATTTAGCCGAAGTTTTGATAAAGATAATTTGTCACACAGAGCAAGTCATCCTGAGCACGATCGAAGGACGAAGTGCTTCCAACTTCCAACTTCCAACTTCCAACTGTCAGACTGAAGTTGTCGAAGTCTTCGGAATCTACAACTTCTCTAACGAAGGACAATGCTCATGGTATGATTTTGCAAAGGAAATATTCAAAATTAACAATGTCACTATAAGTTTAAATCCAATTCCAACAACTAGTTTTCCAACGCCTGCAAAACGACCAGCGTATAGTGTTTTGGATAAAAATAAAATAAAAAAGTTTTTTGGAGTTGAAATTAAGGATTGGAAGGAAAGTTTAAAAACGGTCAAAATATAATTTAATTTTTTTTTAGGAGTTTATCAGTTGATAAAATATAAATTTACCCCAAAAAATAAGTTTTGAGAAAGAATATATTCATATTGAGTTTGTTATTGATTAATACATTATTTGTTTTTGCCCAAAAAACAAATAAAATTGTTATTGAAAATTCCGATTTTGCGGATATTAATCAAATTGAAGTTCCAGACGCAGTACTTTTAACAGGTAATGTAAGAGTAAGCCATGATGGCGCAACAATGACTTGCAACAGAGCGTATTATTATAAAGGCGAAAATTATATTAAAGCTTTTGGTGATGTACAAATGGTGCAAGGCGACACACTTTATTTGAATAGTAAATACGCCGAGTACAATGGAAACATGAAAAAGGCATTTGCATCAGGAAATGTTGTTATGACTTCGCCTGAGTCAACAATGACAACTGACACTATTCATTTTGACCGAAACACTCAAGAAGCTTATTTTAACTCAAATGGTACTATTGTAAATAAAAACAACACGCTAAAAAGTAAAGCCGGACGTTATTATTTAAAGGATAAAAAATACCAATTTTTATCAACAGTTGAGTTAAAAAACCCAGAATACACTATAAAAACTAATCATTTAGATTACAAAACAACTCAAGGAAATTCTGATTTAAAAGGACCATCAACAATTGTTGGTAAAGAAACGTTTATCTATACAGAAAACGGACATTATAATAGCAAGAATAACACAGGTCATTTTCTCCAAAAATCCTATATAAAATATAAAGACCGATTAATTGAAGGCGATAGTTTATATTATGACAGAAAAATTGAATATGCATCAGGAACTAATAATGTAAAAATTACCGATTCCATCAATAAAGCTATAATTAAAGGACATTATGGTGAAGTTTTTAAACAAAAAGATTCGGTTTATATAACTAAACACGCTTCTATTCGATATAAAATTGAAAACGATTCCATGTTTGTTCATGCTAAAAAAATATTCTTAACCGGTAAAGCAGGCGAGAGAATTATTAGAGGACAAAGAAACGTTCGTTTTTTCAAAACCGATTTAAGCGGAAAGTGTGACTCTATTCATTCTGATGAAAAAAGAGCATTGACACAAATGATTGGAAAACCAATTCTTTGGAATTTTGAAAACCAACTAACAGGCGATTTAATGCATTTAATTGGAAATAATAAAACCCAAAAACTAGACTCTTTAAAGGTTTTAAATAACGCTTTTATAATTTCAAAAGACACTATTGGAACAGGATTCAATCAAGTTAAAGGGCAAAATTTATATGGTAAGTTCAGGGAAAACAAATTATATGAAGTTGATGTTGTAAAAAATACCGAAGTCATTTATTTCATGCGAAATGACAAACAAGAACTCATTGGAATCAACAAAAATAAAAGCAGTAGTATCAACATGACCATGGAAGAAAATGTAATAAACACCATTACATTTTTCAAAGAAGTTGATGGCGAAATTTACCCCGAAAAAGACCTGCCCGAAAACGCCCGAAAACTCCGAGGATTTGTATGGCGTGGCGATGAACGAATAAAAACTAAAGAAGATATTTTCCCTGAAGACGAGGTGGAATTGGATAAAATTATCGTGAAAGCGAGTAAGGAGAAGTATGAAAAGGAGAAGTTAATTCAAGAAAACGAGAAAAATAAATTAGATGATTATGTTAATGGTGATGATTTTTATGAAGAAATTTTTATTAAATACAACAATTATATTGTAGCTGATAAAAATAAAAATATTTTTTTGGTAAGGAATTTTAAATTTATGTACCCTTTGGATATTGATCCTGTCAGTATATATTTAAAAAGAAACCCAAAGTACAATGAAATTATTAATATTGATAGAGTTATTTGGAATAAGATTTTACCTTTCGGAGATAAATATATTGGAGGAGGATTTAACGGAAAAGAAATCCCAGAGGAAGTAATTGTTGTGAAAAAAGACTATGTTAGTTATGAAGAAATATTTAAATTATATAACGATAAAATTATAATTGATAGAAACGGAAAAAAAATGTTGGTTATAAATAATACTTTTAAATTTCCATTAGATGAAAACTCTTTCAAAGAATTAAAAAAGAAAAAAAAGTATCAAGTAGAAGTAAGAATAAATCAAGTTTTATGGGATAATGACAAAATGAAAGGAGGAAACTATGATGGAGGTTATTTTTCAGGAAATGAAAACTTTTAAAATTAAAGACTTTTAGAAATAATTATACCTAAACAAAGAAAATTAAAGCACTAAGAAAAACAAAATTATAGACAAATTTGATAATTCATAATGAGATGGTTATTTGGTTTAAATCATTATATTTGCCCACTTATTTTTATGTCCTAAATATTGAAATCAAAAGTACAATCACAATTATTATATACAGTTTTCTTTAAATTAGTTGCAATGATTCTGGTTTTCTTAAACACGTCATTAATATTTAAATTTTTAGGAAACACAAATTATGGAATATGGGTAACAATATATTCTATAATATCATGGTCTTATTTATTGGATTTTGGATTTTCAAATGTTGTTAAAACAAAACTTCCAACACTATTAGATAAAACAAAAAAAGAAGTAAGCACTTTAATTTCAACAATATACATTGGTATAATTATTATTTCTTTACTAATTTTGATGGTAACATCGATTTTATATTTTTTTATTTCATTCTCAGATTTTTTAAATATTGACTCTTCATTTTCTAGTTTCAACTCAATTCTTTTTTTAAACTTATTATTTTCAATATTAATATTAATAATTGGAAATTACAAAGCACTTTATGTAGGAGCATTAAAAAC
>Ga0209480_10003407_pt1 | contig 10383 bp, 10 predicted proteins | sample JI61114C2DNA_FD_187501 | JGI IMG/M metagenome (GOLD analysis project Ga0209480, IMG submission 187501) | Wastewater effluent complex algal communities from Wisconsin, to seasonally profile nutrient transformation and Carbon sequestration -... | ecosystem: Engineered > WWTP > Effluent > Algae...
TTGAGCATGGAGAGCGCGATGCGGTAGATCAATTGACGGTCTTCCATGGGGGCATGCCGGCGATCGCTACATTCGCCGTCAACACATGCGGCACAATTTAGGGGTGAGGATCGTTCTGCCGTTTGCGGCGATTTGTCTTTTTTCGTTCGGAACGCACGCGCAGGTAACTGCGACACTCGACGGCACCGTCCGTGGCACCGTGCGCGATGCGCAAAGCCATGCCGGCATTCCCGGCGTAGTGGTGTCTTTCGGCAGCGGCAAAGGTGTCTCTACTAACGATAGCGGGCGTTACGAAATTTTGCTTCCCGCAGGGGACTATACTGTGCAAATCCGCTTTATCGGCTATGCCGAACGGAGCATTCCTGTACAGGTGAAACAAGGCTCCGCAACTGTGCTGGATGCGGAGCTCATGCCTTCAACGTCGCAGTTGGACATGGTGGTGGTAAGCGCCGGGAAATTTGAGCAGCGGGTAGGGGAAGTAACGCAAAGCTTGAGCGTGTTGCCCGCGCAACTGATGCGCGACAAGAACACGGTAACGCTGAGCAAAGTGCTGGACCAGGTACCCGGCGTGGTAGTGGTGGACGACGACCCGCAGATCCGCGCGGGTAGCGGTTTCAGTTACGGAGCGGGCAGCCGCGTAATGCTGTTGGTGGACGGATTGCCTATTTTGAGCGGTGACATCGGCAGGCCTAACTGGAGCTTTATGCCCATTGAAGATGTGGAGCAGGTGGAGATAATCAAAGGCGCAAGCAGTGTGCTGTACGGCAGCGCAGCGCTCAGCGGTGTCATCAACGTGCGCACGGCTTATCCGGGTGCGGAGGCCGTAACACGCGCTACGATGTTCGGTGGTGTGTACGATATGCCTGGCATTGCCGACGGAAAATGGTGGGGGCCCAGCCCGCCACTTACCACCGGGGCCAGTTTCATGCACAGCCAGCGTTTCAAGAAATTCGATCTGGTGCTTGGTGGTAATGTTTTCGGTGATCAAGGTTTCGTTGGGCCGGAACGTGTTCCCCCGGACACTTTGGCGAAGTACCCTTACCGCCTTGGCGATGGAGGTTATAACAACCGCGCCCGTTTCAACTTCGCCACACGCTGGCGCAACCAGAAGATGCCCGGCCTCAACTACGGCATCAATGGAAACGTAATGAAGAGCCGCAGCTCCACTGTCTTCATCTGGGACAATTTAGATACGGGTCTCTATCGTCCTTCACCCGGCACGCTAACCAACACCACAGGCACGCAATTTTACGTGGATCCGTTTGTTAGCTACACAGGGCCGCAAAGCACGCGCCATAGCTTGAAAGGCCGCCTGTACCGCCAAGATTTTGGCAACAGTAATGGGCAAAGCAACAGCAACAATACTTTCTTCGAGGAATACCAGTTCCAGCGCAAATTCGATTTATTCGGAGAGACCAACGTTACCGCAGGCATTTCCGCACAGCAGGTTTATAGCAACGCCGAATTGTACGTGGGTGGCCCGAATGCCGACGGCTTGAACACCGCCAGCAACTACGCGGGTTACTTGCAGGTAGACAAGCGCATCCTTGAAAAGCTGATGCTCAGCGCGGGCGTGCGCTACGAGCGGTTTCAGGTGAACGAAGATGAACAGGCCGAACCGGTTTTCCGCGCTGGGGCCACGTACCATCTTTTTGAAGGCACCTACCTGCGCGCCAGCTACGGCCAAGGTTTCCGCTTTCCAACGATCGGCGAGCGTTACATCATCACTTCCTTGGGCGCGCTGCACATTTATCCCAATCCGGAACTGGCACCGGAGACCAGCGTGAACATGGAAGGCGGCATCAAGCAGGGTTTCAAATTCGGCGGCGTTACCGGCTATGTGGACGTGGTTGCTTTCCGCCAGGATTTTAACCGTTACGTTGAGTTCACCTTCGGGCAATGGGGCGCCGACCGGTCCATCGCAAATTTCCTCGGATTCGGATTTAAGAGCATCAATACTGGCGGCGCGCGGATCACCGGAGGTGAACTAGAAGTGGCCGGCAAGGGCAAGCTGGGCAATGTGGAACTTACACTGTTGATGGGTTACACGCACACTTTACCGGTCAGCACCACGCCCAATGAGGCTTATGCTTTTTCCCATACCACGGCAAATACGGATGAGCCCGTGTCCTACGCCAACACCAGCTCCAATACGGAGGACAATGTGCTGAAATTCCGCGTGGAGGATCTCTTCCGCAGTGACGTGGGCGCTTCTTGGAAGCGCTTTTCCGGCGGCGTAAGCGTTCGGTACAACAGCCATGTGCGCAACATCGACCAAGCGTTTCTGGTCTTCGAACAGCTCGGCGCCCTTGGGGATGTCGGCATAGCGGAATGGATGGCAACCCACACGACCGGCGACTGGATCACAGACGTGCGTGTCGGCTTCGATTTGACCAAACAGTTGAAGGCCTCGTTCATCGTGAACAATTTCAGCAACGAAGTCTACGCGATCCGCCCCATGGCCATTGAGGCACCACGCAATTTCCAAGTGCAAATGGCGCTTGAGCTATGAGCAACCAGAAACGCATTATCGGCGTAATCCCTGCGCGGTTCGCCAGCAGCCGGTTGCCCGGAAAGCCGTTGCTTGACATTACGGGTAAAAGCATGGTGCAACGTGTTGTGGAACAGGCCCTCCGTTGCGAAGCGCTGGCTGAGGTGGTGGTGGCCACGGACGACGAACGCATTTTAAACCACGTGCAAGGCTTCGGCGGAAAAGCCGTGATGACGGCTGCGGCGCATTCCAGCGGAACCGACCGCTGTTGGGAAGCGGTAAAACTTATCGGCTCGCATGGATTCGACGGCGTGGTGAACATCCAAGGCGACGAGCCCTTCATCGCACCGGAACAGATCGCGGAGGTGTGCGCCTGTTTGGACCAGCCGGACGTCGGCATCGCCACGCTGGCCCAAGTGGTGCAGGACGATCACGACCTGGACGACCCCGGCGAAGTGTTGATCACCGTGAACACGGAAATGGACGCGCTTTACTTCAGCCGTGCGGCCATCCCTTTTTTGCGTAACCCCGCTACTGTTCCGCGCCATGCGCAGTTCCGGTATTTGAAACATGTTGGCTTGTATGCCTACAAGGTGAAGGCGTTGGAGCGCATTGTGCAACTGCCTCCAAGCCCGTTGGAATTGGCTGAGTCGCTGGAGCAATTGCGGTGGCTGGAGCATGGAGAACGCGTGCGGATCGGCCTTACGGAACACCCTTCATTCTGCGTGGATACCCCGGCAGACCTCGAAAAAGCACGAGCGGAAGCATTGCGCCGCGATCGGGCGGCCGGGAAAAGTTAGTTTTGGCCCTTTCGATGACTCTGGAACGCGACATACACGAGCTGCTTTACGACCACGACTGCGTGATCGTGCCCGGCTTTGGCGGTTTCCTTACGCACTATCGGCCCGCACGTTTGGATGAGCAGCGCCGTACGGTGCATCCGCCCTCCAAAGATCTCAGCTTCAACCGCCAACTTACACGGCACGATGGGCTGCTGGCGGACCATTTTGGCCGCCGGGAAGGCGTGGATTTCAATGCGGCCAAGAATGCGATCGAGGCCCAAACGGCCGAGTGGACCGAAACCTTGGTTCGGCAAGGCCGTGTAGAGCTACCGCGCATCGGTACCTTCTTCCATGATGCGGAGCTGAACCTCCAATTCGAGCCGGACCGGCGGGTGAATTTCCTGAAGGATGCATTCGGACTTCGGCCAGTTGCGGCCCACCCGGTTATCCGCCAGGTGGTCGCCGTGGAACCGCCTCGCAAAGTTGTTCCGTTGCTCCCACCGGCCATCAAGGCACCGCGCAGTACGAACGGTATGTTGGCTGCGGCAGCTATGGCGGCTGTACTCTTTACGGCCGCGACCTGGTGGGCCATATCTTCCACGGGGAACAAGAATGCGTTGTGGAGCAGCTTCGATTTTCTGCCGGGCGCAAGTCAAGCCGAATATGTATTGCCTGAACCGCCAGAACCTGGACCGGCCGCCCCGCTCGCCGAAGATCCCTGGGTAGCGCCGAACAGTGAGGAAGGGGTCCATCTCTACCCCGTTGCCGGCGACCGCGCACCGGTGGTGGCCGTGGACTTGAACGCACAAAAGGCAAAAGTTGCTGCACCCGAAAGCACCGCTGTGGCTTCCTCCGGGGTACGGGCCAAGTACCATGTGGTCGGTGGTTGTTTTTTGGAGAAGGAAAATGCGGACCGGTTCATCGCAGAGCTTCAGGCCAAGGGATTCGCGGCTTCTTTGATCGATAAAAAAGGTGGTTTGTACCGCGTGGCCATCGGTAGTTATCCGTTGCGTACCACAGCTTTGGAGGCGTTGGATGCCGTGCGCCGCGAAGAAGCGCCGGACGCTTGGATGCTGGTGAAATAGACCGCGCGTCATTTCCGGGGACCTTGGCCCTAATTTTGTGGGTGCTTGCCCCGGATGAACCAGACCATTGACCTCAATAGTGTCCAGCTCCTTTTTTTGAAGGATGATGTGGTGCATGCCCATTTCAAGAATGATGTGCTTGGCACCGTGGAGGACGTGCATGCCATGTTCGAGGCCATCGGTAAGGAACGCAATGGACGAAAGGGCCTGTTGGTCGTTACTGTAGGCGAGCACAGCACCTTGACAAACGAAGCACGCGCCTTGGCCAGTGGTCCGGAAGGAGATACTGTTCTGGCAGCAGATGCCATCGTAGTCCGTGATTTTGGACACCAACTTTCCGCCAACGCGTTCGTGCGCCATAACAAGCCCATGCGCCCTACCAAACTGTTTCCCGATATGCCCAGCGCATTGGCATGGTTGGCCGAGCAGCATAAGCTCATCGAAACCACATGAAGAATTTCATCGTCGCAACGCTACTGGCAGGTACCGCATTCAATGCTTCGGCTCAAGCCATACTGGAGCCGCCCGCTAAAACCATTGAATGCGGAAAAGTGGAGGTGACGGGTATTGTGCTTTCCCCAAAAGGCGACAACATCTTAGTGCTGCATGATAAAGGTGCGGAGCTACGCGACCTCGAAACCGGCAAACGGCTGATGGACTTTCCCTACAACGAGGACGGAACTTCCACCGTGTACAAAGGCCTCTTCAACGACAACGGGGAGTACGTGGTGCTTATCGGTTTTGCCGGTACCCGCGAAGTGTGGGATGTGAAAACGGGCAAACAGGACAAGATGCTGGCCCAACAAAGATGGATTCCCGATGCCATTCGTACCCGCGAAATGGGCCTGAAGAAAGGCAACTCCGACTTTGATCGCTACTACCAGCAAACACGTGCTGAACTTGCAGATCTGGTGGCTCATTCCGAAAAGGAGGGTGCCGTGGCCTTTACCGATGAGCACGGGAACATCCTGCAAACACTCACATTCCCAACGAACAAGGACAAGCACCACTTATCACCTTGCGTCTTTATGGACGGACAGTTCGTTACCGGAACGGATGATGGCCGTGTACTGTTCTACGACTTGGCCAAACCCTGATCACGCAGCGCTGCCAAGGCCTCGCGCACGTGCTTTCCCGCGTTCAGCCTGCTGCTGATCACGGCCCTGATCAGGCCTTTTTCGTCGATCACAAACGTGGCGCGTTCTTTCAAGCCGAGGAACCGTTGCAGCCCGAAAGCATGGAATGCAGCATCCTCGAGATCACTTAGCAGCGTGAATGGGAGCTTATACCGTTCCGCGAAAGCCCGGTGCGAGCTTGAGTCGTCCTTACTGATGCCGATGATCGTTGCACCTAAATCGGCGAACGCGCTGTGGTCGTCGCGGAAGGTGCAAGCCTCTTTGGTGCATACAGGAGTATCGTCCTTCGGATAGAAGTATAGCACCACGGGGCCCTTGCCACGTAAGGAGGAAAGGAGGAACGGGTGCCCGTTTTGATCCAGCAGTTCAACGTCGGGTGCGCGGTCGCCGGGTTTCAACATCCAGGTGTTTTACTCTTGGCCATGTGGGCTTGCGCAAGGTAACGGTCGGGCAGCGGCTATTTTTGGAGCCTCATTTAACCCCATGGACGCAAATCCCACTACCGCGAGCTATACCGAAACAACCCACATCGTGTTGCCCAATGATACCAATGTGATGGACAACCTCTTCGGCGGTCGGCTGCTGATGTGGCTGGACATGAGCTGTGCCATCAGTGCTCACCGCCACAGCCATCGCGTCACCGTAACTGCCGCAGTGAACAATGTCAGCTTTGAGGTGCCCATCAAGCTCGGCGACATGGTAACGATCAAAGCCCACGTGAGCCGCTCCTTCAGCACGAGCATGGAGGTTTGGGCTGATGTTTGGACAGAGAACCAGTTTACCGGTGAACGCATCAAATGCAACAGCGCCATCTACACCTTCGTGGCCTTGGACGAAAGCGGGAAACCCACGGCAGTGCCCCCGGTGACCCCCGTGACGGAAGAGGAAAAGATACGCTTCGAAGGGGCGTTGCGGCGCAGGCAGTTGCGTTTGATCTTGGCCGGGAAAATGAAGCCAGAGGAGGCGAGTGAGCTGAAGGCGCTCTTCGCTTGAAGGATATTTAACCGCGGAGAGCGCGGAGAACGCGGAGTAGAGAAGTAGAGCACGGCTCGTTCCAAGCCGTTTTCTAAATCAGCAGGCAGAATTCCTTTGCGTTCTCAGCGCTCTCCGCGGTTAAACCTTTTGACTCTCTTCTGCCCAAGCAACGATCTGCCCCAGATCCTGTTTCTCCATGCACCGGAAATGGCCGCGCGGGCATTGGTCGAAACCGATCTTTGAACATGGCCGGCACGATAGGCCGAGCACCTCGCTGATGTGTGCCCGCTCCGGATGTTGTGGGATGTACGGCCCCATGCCGAACTGCGGCACCGTGTTGCCCCATACGCTCACAACATTCTTGCGGAACGCACTGGCCACGTGCATGGCACCGCTGTCGTGGGCGATTACGCTGGTCGCTTGGCGGATCAAGGAGGCCGAACCCATGAGGTCGTATTTGCCGGTTGTGTCGAATGCGCTGGCACCTACGGAGTGGCAGATCATGCGGCCAATTGCTTCGTCGCCCGGACCGCCGATGATCACAATTGGGCCTTTCAACTTACCGGCCAATTCAACCAACTTGTGCGGTGGCAGGCGCTTGGTGAAATGCCCAGCACCGATGCACAGGGCGATATAACCGTTGTGATGGGTCGCAGGCAATGAGGCCAGATCGACTTCTTTCTCCTTCGGGATGAAAAGGTCCAAGCCCTGGCCGTCGTTCTTCACGCCCAAATGCTCCACCGTGCTGAGGTAGCGGTCCACGATGTGAACGGGTGGTAGCTTGTCCTTTTTGAAATTCACCAAGAGCCACTTTTCGCGGTTCAGCTTGGGGAAGCTTTTGGAAGTAGCGCCTAATGCCATTTTCACACGGCGCGTGCGGACGTTGTTGTGCAGGTCCACCACGAGGTCGAACTTTTCCTTCTTCAACGCGGACAGCACGTTGCGGAGGTCTTCGCCGAGCAGATGCACACGATCCACGTAGGGCGAGCTTATCACCAACGAACCGAACGCTTCCTTCGTAAGAAAATGCACTTCCGCGCCGGGGACTTGCTGCTTCAAGCCACGCACCACGGGCGAAGTGAGAATGATATCACCGATGGAGCTGAAACGGATAACTAAGACCTTCATGGCAAGCCGTGAAAAATTTGGCGTAGTTGTTGCGGACCGCGAAAGTAGCCGACATGGCACCCTATACCATTTCACAATACAAATACGCCCAATCTACTTGCTCTTTTCCGTCCAGGCTTCCCCAAAAAACAGTTCCGTAGCTATGGCTATGCAACGATTTTTTGGATCGCCTGGCCAAAAAATAGCTTCGCATCTTCGGGCGCATCTGTAATGTGAAAATGGTATTACCTTGTTCTGAAAGCCTCACATTTGCAGCATTCCGCCGTTTGGAACACGACATGTACATCGACACGCACGCCCACCTCTACCACAAACAGTTTGACAACGACCGCGCCGAAATGGTGCAACGCGCCTTGGATGCGGGTGTCCGCAAGCTTTTCCTCCCGAACATCGATAGCACCAGCGTGGAAGCGATGCATGCGCTGTGCGATGAGCATCCGGAAATCTGCTTTCCCATGATGGGCCTGCATCCATGCTCGGTGGGCGAAAATCCAAGCCGTGATCTCGCCGAGGTGGAACGTCTGCTTGGCACCGGGCGTTACTGGGCCGTGGGCGAGATCGGCATCGATCTGCATTGGGACAAGACCTGGCTCACGCAGCAACAAGACGCTTTCCGCCAGCAAGTGCGCTGGGCTAAGGAACTTGCGTTGCCCGTGGTGATCCATTGCCGCGAGAGCTTCGAGGAAACGATCGCGATCATCGAGGAAGAGAAAGACGAGCGCCTAACGGGCGTTTTCCATTGCTTCACAGGCTCGGCGGAAGAGGCGCGGCGCATCATCCAAGTCGGTGGCTTCATGCTGGGCATCGGTGGCGTGATCACCTTCCCGAAAGGCGGCCTCGCAGAGACCATGGCCGAAGTTGGTGCCGCGCATTGCGTGCTGGAGACCGATGCACCTTACTTAGCTCCGGTGCCCAATCGCGGTAAGCGGAACGAAAGCAGCTATATCCCGGTGATTGCCGAAGCTTTGGCCAATGCCGTGGGCCTTTCCGTGGAAGAAGTGGCCCGCATCACCACCGCAAACGCTGAACTCCTTTTCGCTGAATGAGCAAGCCAAAGGTTCTATTGATCTACACCGGCGGTACCATCGGCATGGTGGCCGACGCGCGCAGTGGCACCCTTCAAGCCATGGATCTCAACCACTTGGAAGAGCAAGTGCCGGAGCTGGCACGCATGGGCATTGCACTGGAAACAGTGAGCTTCGGCACGCCCATCGACAGCAGTGACATGCACCCGCCGCAATGGGTGCGTATCGCGGAAACGATTGGCAAGCGATACGCGGAATTCGACGGCTTTGTAGTGTTGCACGGCAGCGATACCATGGCGTACACGGCCAGCGCGCTCAGCTTTTTACTGGAGAATTTGGCCAAGCCCGTAATCCTTACCGGCAGTCAACTTCCTCTCGGCACCATCCGCACGGACGGCAAAGAGAACCTGCTCACGGCCATCGAGATCGCCGCGGCAAAGGAGAACGGCAAGCCGAAAGTGGCGGAGGTGGCTATCTACTTTGAGTACAGCCTTTATCGTGGAAATCGCACGGTGAAGGTGCATGCGGAGCGTTTCGAGGCTTTCCGATCGCCCAACTGGCGCGTGCTGGCCGAAGCGGGCGTCCACATCCGCTACGACCAAGCCGCGCTTTTACCCCGGCGCACTGGCGTGCTCCGTGTGCATACACGCATGGACAACGGCATCGGCGTAATTCGCCTATTCCCCGGCATCCGAGCCTCGTGGGTGAAGGCGCTGCTAAGCGACACCGGCCTGAAAGCCGCCGTGCTCACCACTTTCGGCAGCGGCAACGGCCCTACGGACAAAGAATTCCTGGAAGTGCTCCGCGAAGCGCGCCAACGCGGCATCATATTGGTGAACGTGACCCAATGCGTGGGCGGGCGCGTGGACCAAGGCCGCTACGAGACCAGCCGCGCTTTCGCCGAAATGGGCGTGGTAAGCGGAATGGACATGACCACCGAGACCGCCATCACCAAATTGATGTTCCTGTTGGGACAGAAAATGGGGCCGGAAGAGGTGATGCGGGCGATGGGGGAAGCGCTATGTGGCGAAATTGCCGTTCAGTAAGGCGTGGCCTTGTTACATTCGCGGCCCGCATTCCCGAATGCGGATAATTTGGAGAAGTGGCCGAGTGGTTTAAGGCGCACGCCTGGAAAGTGTGTTTACTGAAAGGTAACGGGGGTTCGAATCCCTCCTTCTCCGCCAACGCTGCCCGCGCAGCGGGCGGTCCCAAACAAAAAAGTTGGTGCGGAGCTTGCTCCAAGCACCAACTTTTTTGTTTGGGACCAAAGGCCGCGAAGCGGCCGCAGCGTTGAAGCCACCCCCTCAGGGATAGCGCGCTTCGCGCAATCCCTTCCACGCGTTATTCTGCTGAGTTTGCTCAAAGCAATTTTCAGGGATTGAATGTTCAGGGCCGCGAAACGGCCGCGTTGAAGCCACCCCCTTAGGGATAGCGCGCCTCGCGCAATCGCTTCCACGAGTTATTCTGCTGAGCTTGCTCAAAGCAATTTTCAGGGGTTGAATGTTCAGGGCCGCGAAGCGGCCGTGTTGAAGCCTCCCCGTTAGGGATAGCGCGCCTCGCGCAATCCCTTCCACGAGTTATTCTGCTGAGCTTGCTCAAAGCAATTTTCAGGGATTGAATGTTCAGGGCCGCGTTGAAGCCTCCTCTTTAGGGATAGCGCGCTTCGCGCAATCCGTTCAAGTGGTTTTGTTAGTGTTGCTCGAGGTCTCCCTTCGAGGGACCCCGAGCGTGGGGCTTAAGAATGAACCCCTGTCCAACCTC
>Ga0209480_10003412_pt1 | contig 10379 bp, 2 predicted proteins | sample JI61114C2DNA_FD_187501 | JGI IMG/M metagenome (GOLD analysis project Ga0209480, IMG submission 187501) | Wastewater effluent complex algal communities from Wisconsin, to seasonally profile nutrient transformation and Carbon sequestration -... | ecosystem: Engineered > WWTP > Effluent > Algae...
GACCTGGTTCGACGCGACGCTGGACGAGCAGCGCGCCATGTTCGCGGCGATCGCCGAGATCCGGCGCCAGCTCGACGACGAGCTCCGCCCCGACGGCTACAACGTCGGCTTCAACGCCGGCGAGGCCGCGGGCCAGACGGTGATGCACATGCACATGCACGTCATCCCGCGCTTTCGCGGTGATGTCGACGACCCGCGCGGCGGCGTCCGTGGCGTCATCCCGGGCCGCCAAAAGTATGACCCGACCGCGCCGCCGGCCGGCGACGACCCGTTCGCCACGCTGCGCACCTTCGTGCCCGGCGAGGAGCGCGAACTGCTGCCGGTCTTGCAGCAAGCGCTCCGCGTCGCGCGTGAGGTCGACATTGTCGCTGCCTTCGTGCAAAAGTCGGGGGTCGATCTGCTCGAGCACGACCTCGTCGACGCCCTCGAGCGCGGCGCGGCGGTCCGCGTGTTGACCGGCGACTATCTCCGGATCACGCACCCACACGCGCTGCAGCGGCTCTACACGCTGACGACCCGTCACCCTGGCCTGCACGTGCGCCTGTTCCGGGTCGCGGACAACCAGGCGTTCCACCCGAAGGCGTACATCTTCGTGCGCGGCCGTCACGGCGTCGCGTTCGTCGGTAGCAGTAATCTGTCTGGGTCGGCGCTGACGCGCGGCGTCGAATGGAACCTGCGCACGACCCACGCGGACGCCCTGACTTTTAGCGATGTCCGGGGTCGCTTCGAGGCCCTGTTCACCGCCCCGCAGGCGGCTCCGCTGACCGCGGCGCTCGTCGACGAGTATCAGCGCACGGTCCGCGTGCCACCCGCCCCGGAGCCCGCCGCCGCGCGGCCGCAGCCGCACGTCGTGCAGCAGGAGGTGCTGCGCGCGCTCGCGCAGACGCGGGAGCACGGGCACCGGCGCGGGCTGGTCGTCATGGCGACGGGCCTCGGCAAGACGTACCTCGCGGCCTTCGATCTGCTCGTGCAGGGCGGACGGCGCGCCCTGTTCGTCGCCCACCGCGAGGAGATCCTCCAGCAAGCCGCGGCCGCGTGGGCAAAGGTGTTGCCGGACCGGTCGATCGGCTTCTTGACGGGTGATGATAAGCGGCCGGACGCCGATCTGCTGTTCGCGTCGGTGCATACGCTCGCCCGCGCTGTCCACCTCCGCGGCTTCGCCCCGGATCACTTCGACTACGTCGTCATCGATGAGTTCCACCACGCGGCGGCCTCGTCGTATCGCAAGCTGCTCGCCCACTTCGCCCCGGCGTTCCTTCTCGGCCTGACCGCGACCCCCGACCGGATGGACGGCGCGGCGCTGCTCGAGCTGTGCGACGACAACCTCGTGATCCGCGTCGGCCTCGTCGAGGGCATCGCGCGCGGCCTCCTGGTCCCGTTCCGCTATCACGGCGTCCGCGACGAGATCGACTTCGCCGCGATCCCGTGGCGTTCCGGGCGCTTTGATCTCGCAGCTCTCACCGCCGCCGCCGCGACGCACGAGCGCGCGGCCCAGGCGCTCCGCGAGTATCGTCGCCACGCCCCCGGCCGCCGTCGCGCCCTCGTGTTCTGCTGCTCGCATGTCCACGCCGATTTCATCGCGGCCTATTTCTGCGAACACGGCGTCGCGGCGGCGGCCGTGCACACCGGGCCATCCTCGCAGCCGCGGGCCGCCAGCCTCGCGGCGCTGCGTCAGGGCACGCTCGAGGCGATCGTCGCCGTCGACATTTTTAATGAGGGCCTCGACCTCCCCGACGTCGACACGATCCTGATGTTGCGCCCGACCGAGTCGCCGGTCGTGTTTATGCAACAGCTCGGCCGCGGCCTGCGGGTGGCCGCAGGCAAGCACGCGCTCTGCGTGGTCGACTTCATCGGCAACCACCGCAGCTTCCTCGCCAAGCCGCAGGCGCTGCTGGCTCTCACGGGGCACGAAGTCGGCCCGGGGGACGCGCTGCGCAGGCTGAGGGAGGAGGCGCTGGACCTGCCGCCCGGCTGCAGCATCGACATCGAGACCGACGCGCTCGATCTCCTCGATCGCATCGCCCGCGTCACGCCGGACGACGCTCTCAAGCGCGCCTATCGTCTACTGCGCGACACCCATGGCCGGCGCCCGACCGCCCGCGAGCTGCTGGGCGCCGGCGTCACGATGCGCCCGGTCGTCCAGCGCTACGGTACGTGGTTCCACTTTGTCGACGCGCTGGACGATCTGACCGCCGACGAGCAGCGGGTGCTCGCCGACCACCGCGAATGGTTCTCCGACCTCAGCGGCACCCGCATGCAGCGCTCCTACAAGATGATCGCCCTGCAGGCGCTGGACGACCTCGATGTCTTGCACGCCGAGGTCGACGTGCGCACGCTCGCCGAGCGCTGTCGGGAATACCTGCGCCGTGACCCGCGGCTGCGCAGCGAGCTCGTCGAGCACGAGCTCGCCGGCGGCGACCTCGACGATTTTGTCGCCCGCTGGCGGGCCATGCCGCTCGGTGTGTTCCACGCGGCGGAGGGGTTCTCGCGGCAGTGGTTCGCCCTGCAGGGTTCGCGCTTCGTATCCCGGCTCGCCGTCGAGCCTGAGGATCACGCGACCTTCGACGCGATGACGGAGGAGCTGGTCGAGCTCCGCCTCGGCGAGTACCTGAGGCGCAACCAGCAATACGCGGACAAGGTGGTCCCGTTCGTCGCTCCGATCGAGCTCATCGTCAGGCACGTCAGCGGTAACCCGATCCTGCAATTCGACCGTGCGCGGCGCCCGGATATCCCCGATGGAGATACGCAGGTCGAGATCGACGACGAACCCGTCACGCTCCACTTCGCGAGGACCCACGTGGGCGCGGCTAGCGAGCGCCTCGGCGGGCCCAACGTCCTGCCCGAGCGTCTGCGCCGATGGTTTGGACCGACCGCGGGCCAGCCGGGCACGCGCCACCGCGTCCTCCTGACGCGGACTCCGGGCGGCTGGACGCTGCGTCGGTCCGCCGGGAACGACGCGCCGGTGGCGACGCACTCGCTCGGCCGGATCCCGTATTTCCCGCAGCTCGCCGTCGCCTGCGGCGTCGCTGCCGGTCAGGTCGAGGGCCACGACGTGCAGACGCGCATCGCCGTCGAGACGAGCCGCGAGCTGGACCCGCGGCGTCACTTCGTCGTCCGCGCCGAGGGCGACTCGATGGACGGCGGCGCCGCGCCGATCCACGACGGCGACCTCGTGCTCTGCGAGTGGGCGACCGTCTCGGAGCCGCGCCAGGCCGAGGGCCAGGCCGTGCTCCTGACCGGCAGTGATGGCGACGACGTATTGACCTCGATCAAGATCCCGGTGCGCAAATCGGGTCGCTGGTGGCTGCGCTCGGCCAACCCGCAGCATCACGACCGCGCCATCGATCCCGCGGTGACGCTGCGCGTCGTCGCCCGCGTGCTCGAGGTCGTCCGCGAGCGGACCAACCCGGTGTTGTGGGGTCTCTATGATCGGGACGCGATCGCGGGCCTGTTCGGGCAAGTCAACAACCCATCATGGCGCAGCGGTCACCGCGACGTCGAGCTCGCCGGTGCGCCGCACACCGTCCTGATGGTCAACCTGCACAAGGGCGACGAGGTCCGCGCGGAGCACCGCTACGCCGACCGTTTCGTCAGCCCGGATGAGTTCCAGTGGGAGTCGCAGGCGACGACCACCTGCGCGGGCGCAAAGGGCCAGCGCATCCTCCACCACGCTCGCGAGGGCCGGCACATCCACCTGTTTGTCCGCTACCACGCCCGGGACGCGGCAGGCAAAGGCGAGCCCTACGTCTACTGCGGCACTGTCCGGACGCTTCGTCATGCCGGCGAGGCGCCCATTCGCGTGTGGTTCAGCCTCGATCAGCCGCTCCCGCGCGAGCTGTGGCAGGTCTGGTCCGCGGTGTAGCCCGGGCGGCCGGGAATCGGCTCCACCGCCGTCGCGGGTACTGTCGGCCTCGGCTATCCCGTCGCCATCCCCGACACGCACCCTCGGCCCGCTCGACCCGACGACGCCGAGGGCCTCCTCTGCCGCGCCGTCCCCAGCTTCCTGCCCGACGTATTCGATGAGGACGCCGCCGCACCATCGTCGCCCACACTCGTGGGTTGGGCGCACGTCCGCGTCGCTCACAGGCTCTGCCTGATGCCATAACGACGCCATCGCTCGAGGAGTGCCCGGGCACGCGGTGCCGAGAACGACTTCCAGCCCGCTCCCAATCCGCGCTGTAAGAACTTTTGCGGCACGCCGTCAGGGCCGAATCGCGTCTTCGGCCACTTCAGCCACTCCACGCGCTCATCCTCGGTGAGAGGACCGTCGATCTCAAGGATGCGGTCCTCTCCCTTCGCGGTCAAGTCCCAAACTGCTCCGGAGCGGTTGTCCGCGACGTGCTCGATCAGCCCGTCTCGCGCCAGCGAGCCCGCGAGCGCAGCGTCACGGAGTGGCAAGGCCTTCCGCCCGCCGGCCAGCGACCTGATGATACGCATCTCATCCGTGTGGACGCCGATCGTGAGGTCATCGGTGGCGAGGTGGCGGCCGTGGCCGACTTCAGCCGCGGCCTTACCTCGAGCTCCGGCCCGTCGACCTCGGCGCGAGGGCCTCGACCACAACTCGGCCCATCGCTTGGCCTCGGCCTCGACCGCGCCCTGCAGACCTTGGAGCGAGTCGCGGCGATCTCGAGGGGCTTCGCCCGGCGCCCGCTCCCTGACGTCTAGCCGGATGGCCCCTCAGCCAACATCACTGCATCGGTTGGCATTACGACCTCAGCGATCCACCGCCCCGGATCGTGATCGTCAACAGCCTGCTGCACATGCACGGTGAAGACTGCGCATGCAACATCGCTGTAAGGAAGCGAGTCGTTGTCGTTGAAGTCGTCGTCGACGATCAGTGTGTGCAGTCTTTCATCCGCGACGCGCCGCGCATCGGCGAGGGTGACGATCGTCTGCGCGGCCTCGCTGGACGATCTCGACCGTGGAAAGTACCTCCCGAGGTGAGAGGCCGCCCGCTTCGCGTCAGGCAGTTCTCGGAAGGTATCATGCGGCTTGTCGGTCCAGACCTCCCATCCTGTGTACTCCTCCCGACCATCATCAAAGATTCCTACGGCCTGCACAGTCGCGCCATGAGCGTCGTGCTCCCAACGACCGGAACTCACCTCCCGCCATGGGCCCTTGGCGGGCGTGGGGCTCCAGTCAGGCTTAGGAGGCCGAGGAGAAGTTGAGCGAACGGTCATGACGGTACTTGTACCGCAAGAAGGCGACGTGTCGCCGCCCGCCCGCGCCGAGGTCGGCAAGCACCCGACCCCGCCTCGGGAGGTGCCGTAGCCGACGGTGCACTGGGCGACGGGGGTCTACTTGTCGCCGCCGTTCCAGCTACCGCAACGGGCGCTGGGCGGCGAGGAACCGAGAGCACGGGGTGGATAGGCGCCCTTTGGGCCGGGCGCCACTGGCGCCGCCGCAGTGGAAGGCCGGTCAGCCGGGGCTGAGGTCGATGCGCAGTCGGTCGACGACGCCGTCCGGGAGTGGTGGCGGCGGTACGGTGTCGAAGTTCTCGGCGTCGATGTCAGGGCGAGCACCGAGGAGGAACTCGAGCCACTTCTCGCGCGAGCGAACGGTCTCGTAGATCCGGGTGTCGATGGTCTGGTGGACCAGGGGATAGAGGACCGTCAGCTTGGCGTCGCCGCCGCGGGCCCGCATCTGGTGGATCCTCGCGCCGATGCGATCGATCCGGCCTACTCGCTGCTCGAGCTGGGCGGGGTTCCAGGGCAGGTCGTGATGGACAATGCGGCGACAGGCGCGATGGAGGTCGAGACCCTCCTGCATGACCTCGTTGGCGATCAGGATCATCGGGTAGAGGGGCGTGTTGAAGGCTTCGCGCAGTCGCTCGCGGGTCTCGCCGTCGCTGGTCTGGCGCACGAAGTCACCCGCGAGCAGGTCGCCGTCGAGGAGCTCGGATTGCGCCTCCTCGCCGAGTTGGTCGTGGAAGTAGAGCAGGAACTCACGCAGGCGCTTGACGTGTTCGAGCCCTCTGGGAGTGCCCCAGAAGGCGTCCGTGTGCTCGAGGAGGCGGTAGGAATCGACCTCGTGCACGTCGAGTCCCGCCGCGGCCGCGCTCGCCATCAGGTCGGCGAGAAAGGGGACGTTGCGAAAGGTGAGATAGCGGGCGATCCGCTCGACCAGGCCGACGCGACGCTCGTGCGGGAGGTTGTAGAGGCCAGAGCGGAAGTAGGACCAGAGGTGCGGGCGCTGGCCGACCACCAGGCGCGCGTGCTCGTGGCTGATCTTCCAGACCGGAGTGTGGGTGCCCCTCGCGTCGTCCTCAAGGTCGTCGGGCTCGAGGTCGTAGCCGAGATGAATGTACTTCGGGTCGAGGATGCGTCGGACGACCTCATCGAAGGTCGCAGCCCATCTGGGGTCGGCCTCGGCGCGTAGCTCGACCGCAGCGGCCTCCACGGCGCGCTTGAGCAGGCCGAAGTGGATCCGCTCCGCTGCGCCGGCCTGCGTGCGCAGCCCGGCAATATGAACCTGAGCGCGCTGTACGATCGCGTCGAGGTGGCGCTCGCCCCAGTCGCCGAACTCGAGCAGGGTTTGTAGGTAACGTTCGCGCAGCGCGAGCGAAAGAATGTCCTGCATGCGACCAAAGCGCTGCTGCAGTCGGGCGTGGCGGCCTCGTTGGTGGGTGTCCTCGTCGCGGGCGCCGAAGATGTCGGCGAAGCCGGCGTCGGGATATGCGTGTTGCCAGCGGACGAACAATCGCTCGTCCCAGGCGCGTCGAAGCTCACGCTGGAGCTCCCGGAGGGTCTCGAGCCGGGCGCAGAAGATCAGCGTCTTCTCGCCGTCCTGCTCCGCCGCGCGCAGGGCGTCATTCAGGACATACCGTAGTTTGGGGTGGGCTTGGCGGTCGTCGCCGATCTGCCCCAGGACTTCCCGCAACAGGCCGCGGTAGCGCTCGACCTCTGGGTGCGAGGCGTCCTTCGGCGCGAGCACGGCGCTTGCTCGCGCGGCACCATAAGACGAGACCATGTTGATCTCGACGGCGGCCTTGTGGGTCCGCTGGTTCTGGCGAAATAGCTCGTCGATCAGGCGCTCGTAGGCGAGGAAGGGCAGCACCGCCGCCCCGGTGGTCTTGAGGCGCTCGCGCTGATGGTCGCGATAGTCCAGCTTGTCGTCGCGCACGCTGCGGATCATCCAGCGGCGAAACGCGGGCTCGATGCGCGCCTGCTTGAGCTCGAACAGCCGGCGAAGATGAGCGACCACGGGGCGCAACGCGGGCTCCTCGGGAGCTTGCACGAGCTCGGGGTTGACCGCGAAATATCGCTTGAATTGGGCCGCAGCGACAGCGTCGAGGCGTCGCCAATCGCGCTCGAACGCGGCGTAGGCGACCTGATACTCGTGGACATGGGCGAGCAGGGCGTCCGCCTGGACCGAAAGGTCTGCCGGCGCGCCGACGGCCAGACCGAACATCGTGAAGATCTGGCGGAGTTCGTGCACGCCGAGTTGGAACGGAGTCGCCGTCAAGAACAGCGCCTTGTTGAATCTTTGATACAGCGCCGACGCGATCGCCTGGGCGCGGATCGTCTCCGAATTCTTGAGCTTGTGCGCCTCGTCGATGACGAGCACATCGAACACCGGCAACATCGCACGCACGAGGCGGAAGCGGGCGACGTTCATCAGGTGTGCGAGCTTGCCGGGCTCCCCGAAGGTACCGTCCTTGTGCTGGTCGTAGGCGGCGTCGAGACCAGGCTGGCCGTCGTCGTCGCCGCGAAATGCCCGGTCGAGATGCGGGGCGAGGTCGGCGTAGCTGAGCTGGCCGAGATAGGTGGCGTCCATGAGCTCGCGTGCATTCAGGCCGTGGCCGAACTGCTTGAAGATGGCTGTGCGCGTCGCACCATGAAGGCCCTTCCACTGGCAGAACGCGCCCAGCAGGAAGGCCTTGTCGGCATCACTGACCCGCAGGAACATACTGACGGGTGCGATGACGAACCGAGATTTGGCCGCTGCGGCGAGAAAGGGCCCTAGTCGGGTGACGGCCTCGACCTGGTCCGCCGGAAAGCCCTTGAACACCTTTTGGTCGCGGGTAAAGCGGGCCAGCTCCTTTTTCCACTTCTTGTTGAGGTCGGGACCGGGAGTGAGCACGAGGAAGCGACTTCCTGGGTGCTGGTGTTCACGCGCCGCGAGGACGCCCAGCGCCTCGAAGGTCTTGCCCATGCCGACCTCGTCCGCGAGCACGACGCCGGGGCCCTGATCGAGGACGTCGAGTGCGCGCAGGACGGTGTCCTCCTGCCGGTCGATGTCTCGGCCGGGGATGTTGCCAGGCGACGCGAGCGCCTCGAGGTGCAGAAAGCCGCGCAGCCACGCGCGATCGCGGGGTGTATTGGGGTCAGTCATGGGGCATCCCCGTAGAATCGGATGATCGTGTCGACCCACGGCAGTTCGGTGGCGTCGGGGATGAAGGAGAGGAGCTCGCCGCGGATGCCGCGGACAAGCTCGCCGAGCTCGGTGGCCTTGCTCGAACGGTCGGGGTCGTCGGGGAGCGTGAGTCCCGCGAGCGTCCTGCACATTTCGATGCCGTAGAACCACAGCTGTTCGCGCGACAGTTCGCCGCCGAGGGCGTCACGCATCGTCTCCCAGACGGCGCGTACGCCGGTCGGCCGCTGCAAGACGTGACGAAAACCCGGCAGTGAGAGGGTCGGATCAGCGAGCTCGCGTGCGAGCGAGAGGAACATGCGAAAGATGTCGGTCGGGGTGAAGCCCTCACCGAACAGCTCCTCAAGGAGCGGCCGCGCCTCGTGGCTGGCCTGCTGGGCGACGAGTTGGCGAAGGCGAGCGACGCTGATCCGGCGGCTGAGCAGGGCGATGAGCGCCGCGAGATCGTACTTGGTCACGAAGGGGTCGACCTGCAGGGCGGCGAGGTTGATGACCACGATCGGGATGCTGTACTCGTCCTCGCCGACGACGAGCAACAGCTCGCAGCTCGCGGGCTTGAGCTCGAAGTCGCTGAAGGTCTGGATCTCGCGCGGTGGAGAGTGGCCCTCGGAGAGCGTGGTGCCGAGATAGACGAGACGGTGCGCGGTGAGGGACCCAGGGCCTTGCTCAGCCCATTGCACCCGTAGCTCGTGGGACTGTGCATCATACTCGACGGCCTCGATCCACCGCCCGAGGTCTACGAGTCCGACCGGGAACTCTGGGGTCTCCAGGGTGAGCTGGTCGGGGGGACAGGCGACCAGCTCCGGGACGAGCATATCGAGGGTCCAGCGGCCCGCGAGTGCGTAGGCGAGGGCAAACTCGACGTTGGCCTGCGAACCGGGGATCATCAATGCGCGGCGCGAGGCATTGGGAGAGCCCGCGAGCACGAAGGTTGTCTCGCCAGCCGCGGTGCGAACGGCGATGGCGATCAGCTTGGCATGCAGCGGCCGCTTGACGGGTCGACCGGCTTCAAGGCGCAGCGAGGGGTAAAGCCAGGTCCTGAGCGTGTGGCGCTGACGGAGCAAGCGGACCAGCTGTTGCGGTCCGTTGGCGATGCAGGGGGCCGCGGGGAATAACGTGCGAGCGCTCCATGCCTGCTCGGCCTCGTCGCGCGCCCAGGTGCGGCTCGTTCCGGTTTGATCGTCGTAGCGCAGAGACTTGGCCGTGAATTTACTCGGCGTGAAGTATTCGAGGGTCGGCGGCTCCTTGCTGTGTCGTTGAACCCAAAGCGTGCCGAGACGGTCGGGTAGCGACGGGATCGTGGCGGGTGGACCGAACGGTCCGCCCTGCCAGGTGAAGCCCATATCGATGGTGACCTCGGTGCTGACGCGGGCGTTGAGGATCTCGGCGATGACCCCATCGACCTGGCCGGGCTCCAACGCATCGGCGTCGTCGAGCTCGTAGAAGGGGGCGAGCACGCCTATCTGGAGGATCTGTGCATCCTTGGGGAGGAGACGCAAGAAGGCGGGGAGGATCGGCTCGTGGAGGGAGTGCAAGAGGTGGCGCGTCGGCGCGGTCGATGGCGGGGTCGCAGGGGGCAGCCGCGCCGTGATCACGCGGACGAGCTCGGCGACAGCGGCGCTGCTGCGACCCGCTAGCGTCTCGATGTCGACGAGCGCAGCGAGTAGCTCACGCAGCAGCGCCGTGTCGTGCTCGGCGGTGTACGTCAGCTTGTGCGTCGACCACAGCTCTGTGTTGTCACCGTAGCCACCGCGGGTCAGATTGCCCGAACCGAGCAGTAGGCGCACGTGGTCGGCACGTGCGAGGATGGCGAGCTTGGGGTGAAATACGCGCCGGGAGATGGTGTACTGCTCGTACGGCAGGCGCTGGCCGTGTGAGCGCCCCCCAGTCTCAGCAAAGTTGTCGCCTCGGCCGAGAGGCCAAGCCATCAACAAACAGGGGGCGAGAACATGCAATGAACCGTGAACAGTGGAGAGACCCCTAAGATCGGCGAATTTGAGATCCAC
>Ga0209480_10003413_pt1 | contig 10374 bp, 12 predicted proteins | sample JI61114C2DNA_FD_187501 | JGI IMG/M metagenome (GOLD analysis project Ga0209480, IMG submission 187501) | Wastewater effluent complex algal communities from Wisconsin, to seasonally profile nutrient transformation and Carbon sequestration -... | ecosystem: Engineered > WWTP > Effluent > Algae...
CGGGGCAGGCCCGCTGCATCGAATACGCCCGCCTGGCTTACGACCAGGCCGATAGGGTGGTCAAGATCGACGGGCAGGTGGTGGATCTTTCGGCGCGGGAGATCGGTCTGCTCGAAGTCCTGTTGCTGCGTGCCGGGCGCCTTGTCAGTAAAGAGCAACTCGTCGACCACCTGTGCGGCTGGGGCGAGGAGGTCTCCAACAACGCCATCGAAGTCTATGTGCACCGCCTGCGCAAGAAGCTGGAGCACAGCGGGGTCCAGATCGTCACCGTGCGCGGGTTAGGCTACTGCCTGGAAAAGCCGGATGTGGTCGCCTAAGTGGCGCAAGGCGGAAGACGATTCCGCCAACGATGGCAAGCCCTTCAATTCGCTATTCGGCGAGATTCTCGACTGGATGCTCGCGCCGCTGCTGTTTCTGTGGCCGATCTCCATCATCGTCACCCATAACGTCGCCAACAGCATCGCCAATCAGCCTTACGATCAAGCCCTGGCGGTGAATGTGCGCGCCATTGCCCGGCTCGTGAAGGTGGAGGGCAATCAGGCGCGGGTTAATTTCCCGGCGCCCGCCCGCTTGATTCTGCGGGCCGACGAGGACGATACCGTCTATTACCAAGTGCGCGGGCTCAAAGGCGAGCTCCTGGCCGGTGACAAGGATATCCCCGCCATCGCTGCCCCCGACAACGTCGAACCCGACCTGGTGATGTTCCGCGACGAGCAGATCGCCGGCGAAGAGGTGCGCGTCGCCTATCAGTTTCTGCCCCTCGTCGAGGGCACGCCGAAGCGCTGGGTGCTGTTGCAGGTGGCCGAAACCCGCAACAAACGCAGCACCCTTGCATCGCGGGTTGTCACCGGCGTGCTGTTGCCCCAGTTCGCCATCATTCCTATCGCCGTCATCCTCGTCTGGGTCGGGCTCTCGCGCGGCATCGCACCGCTCAATCAGCTCCAGAGCCTGATCCGGCGCAGGCGCCCGTCCGATCTGTCGCCCATCTCGGCGTCGCGGGTTCCGGAGGAGGTCCGTCCGCTGATCATCGCCTTCAACGACATGATGGCGCGCCTCGAAGAAAACCTGCAGGCGCAGCAGCGCTTCATCGCCGACGCCGCACATCAGATGCGCACTCCGCTGACCGGCTTGCGCATGCAGACCGACCTGGCTCTGATGGAAACCGACCCGGCTCAGGTGCGTCGGTCCCTCGTGCATATTTCCCAGAGCGCCGAACGCGCCAGCCACCTGATCAACCAGCTGCTTTCGCTGGCCCGCGCCGAGGCGAGCTATGAAAAAATCTATGCAGTCGAACGGGTCGATCTCGAGCAATTGCTGCGAACCATGCTGAGCGACTTCGTACCCCGAGCCCGCCAGAAGAATATCGACTTCGGCCTCGAAACCACCGATGCCCCCCTCGTCATCGACGGCAATCCGGTGCTGCTCGCCGAACTCATCAAAAACCTCATCGACAACGCCATCAAATACACCCCGGAGGGCGGCTGCGTCACCGTTCGCACCATCGCCACCGAACGTGCGATCGTCGAAGTCGAGGATACCGGTATCGGCGTTCCCGAGGCCGATCGGGAGCGTGTCTTCGAACGGTTTTACCGCGTGCTCGGCAGCTCTGAAAGCGGCTCCGGCCTGGGTTTGCCCATCGTCCGTGAGATTGCCGACCTCCATCGCGCCCAGGTGAGCCTCATCCCCAACCCCAGTGGCAAGGGCACCATCGCCCAAGTTGTCTTTCCCCGCAGCCGCGCTCCGGACGAGAGCGCCGAGGCGGGCGCGGACAATCCGCGCCCCGTCTCCTTTCCGCCGGGCTGACCTTCATCGCGTCGGCACTTAACGGGCGAGTCAAAAAAATCGCGAAAGTCTTTGACAAGCCCTCAAGCTCGGTCTAATATGCGCGCTCTCTCAGGCCAGTTAGCTCAGTTGGTAGAGCAGCGGATTGAAAATCCGCGTGTCCGTGGTTCGATTCCGCGACTGGCCACCAAGAATATCAAGCACTTACGCCAATCCTCAGGGGTTGGCGTTTTGCTTTGTAGCTTCTGTGTAGCCACGGTGTAGCCAGATTTAGGCTATCCCCGCATCGCAACCAAGCCCGCCAGTCTATCCACCAGCGGTGAAAACGTCGCGCATGGTGCCGATGCCCTCCAGCGCCTTTAGGTCATCGTGTCGTCTGCCGACTGGACGCCGCCGGGATGGGCAAATGCCGGAATCCCGGTAGTCCATCTTCAGCTTGAGGATGAGATGCTCCAGCCGGGCAGGGTCTCCAGCCCTTGGATACCCTTCATGGCGCATGATGGTCGGCAACACGCGGATAGCCGAAGCAGGAATGCCTGTATCGCAGGCAAAGCTCACCAGCAGCCGCTCGGATCACGTTTCCACCATTGGAGGAAACCTGATTGTCGGGTTTCCGGTAGTTGTTCGCCCTCAGCTTGAGGATGAACCAATTTTGGATCATCCCTAGGACTCCTCAGTTTTGAGGCGTCCGACAGCACCTCCTCAAACTGAGGAAGTGTCGTGCTCGGCAATCAGCACCAGCAGCCCATAGGTGCGTTTCCCTTCGCTCAGGCTACCCATGCCTACCCTGTGCCCGTTGTCGCGCTGGCGGGCCTATAAGGGCATGGCTCAGAACTGAGCGACCCCTTTCACTCAGCTTGAGGAAAAGAAAACCCGCCACGCAGACGGGCCTTAGCGGGTGTCACCAAGGGCGGTCGGGCATGCTTGGGGCGGGCTTCACTCACTCTTGGTGCGAAGGTAGTTCATCACCGCCGCCGCCTGCTTGTCCGTCCCGTATGTGAGATTCAAAAGGAGGGCAACAGGCTTTGGGACGTTCCGGCCGCTCTCGTAACGGGAACCGCCCGACTGCGTTACCTTGATTCGATTCCAGAAGTCGGATTGGTTGAGCAACAGCTTCCTTCGCAAGGCCTTCAGTTCTGGACCCGTGGTGAAGGCGAGCTTTGGGAGCTTCGGCCCCTTCTTGGCTGTCGTTTTCGTATCAGTCATGGCAGTGATGTCGTCTAGTTTGCGAAGGATGCTTTGCGGCATTGGGTCTTCTTGCTTTGGAGAGACTTCGAGGATCTCGATGTCGTCATCGGAACAGGCGGGGTAGCTGCTGATCAGCATCCGTAGCGGGATGCTCCCTGTCGCCTGGATCTTGTGAGGCGTTCCGGGTGGAATCTGAACGGTGTCACCCGTACGCACCTGAAACCACTCATCGTTAAGAGTCACTCGCCCACTACCCGCGATCACGTGGCAAATCTCTTCGCTCCTGCAATGCCGGTGCATCAGGGTAGTCTGGCCCAGCTTGACGGTCGATTCGACGAGCCATTGAGCAGTTTTCGTGTCCCTAGCGGGTTGCGCCAGCCTCAGGATCATGGAGCCATCCTTAGCCTTGCCAGGCTTCACCCCGCTGCGACGTTGGACCTTGGCTGTCGCGGCTGGCGTAGCTTGATCCGTTGGTTTTTTCGACATGCATCGTTCCGTTCGCAAAACTCATTGGTATAAGCAAACAAGCTAATCGATTGCAACGAAGTATTCAATTCGAGAAGTTTAAATATTGTTACTTCTGTCGGCGCTCAGTGAATCGTTCATAGGCAAATGGTCTTCAGCTGTGCTGGGTCAGACACCAGCGGGTTCCCTTTGCCTTGCACCCGGATGATTCGTTCATCTCTCACGCGCTCCCACTGATCCACCGGGTAGCTCCTCGCCCATGCGCACATGAGGCGCTTGTCCTTCGCGCTGAGTGCAAGTCTGTAAGTCTGTGCCATGTAAAGGGTGACCCTCGCCACTCGACCACGAATTTCCTCTCGCGGCTGAACCCGCCGTTCCTTGAAGTCCACTATCGTGGCGCAGCTGCCGTACATGGGCACGGGGTTTGAAGTCCAGGCGCTGTAGGCAAAATTACTCCTGTCGCCGTTGACCTCGCCAAGGGCCGGAACCAAGTTGTTCAAATCCCCTTCAGCAAGCCGAAAGACTGGATCGTTATCAGTGCAGTTCTTCCGGCCGCCAGCCTGCCAGCACTGGCGCTGATGACCGATCACCCAGGCCGGGACGACATGCTCCCACTCGATCCTCCCCGCACGGATGGGGTTTTTCCTGGGCTTGGCGTTGCATGAGGCGAAGTGCACCACGTTCCCCACGTAGCGGCAGCCACAGTAGATGTCCTCCTCCAAGCCTTGAAACACGGTCGGCAGGATCTTCTTGGCGTTGGCAAAGTCTCTGTGCCCAACCGCTTTCTTGCTGTTCACCAGCTCAGGGATGCGCTCGGCAGGCGTCGATAGTGAAGGGGCTGGCCGGTCAGGCTCGGAAGGCTTTGGGGCGAGGGGCAGGACAAGGCTGCAGCCGGCGAGAGATCCGGCCAAGAGTAGAAAAACGATGCGCATCTAAGCTAGTTTATCTGCTCCCACGCGGAGACCCACCATTCACGACGATGCGCCGCTCATTGTGGGTGGTCAGCCATGCGTGAGGCATCGCCTTATGAGATTATCAAGCACTACCACTTCACATCAGACGGGGCGACCATCAAAGCTCCGCGTACTGCTATGGCTTCACACCGAAAGGATGTTCTCGGGGCTGTCGCTACCGTCCTGATTTCGATCAACCTTGCCTATGCCCACGGTGGCGGCCTTAATGCTGAAGGCTGTCACAACAACCGACGAACCGGCGACTATCACTGCCACAGGTCGGGATACTCGCCTCCACGGTACGTTGCCCCTGCTCAAACGGTTCAGCCGCTGTATGCACCTCCAGCACGCGCGAGCAAGTCAGAGCGCTTCGGGTCTTCCGATGGGGCTTATAGCCCTCGCAGCCCGGAAAGCAGTGGGGCCAGCTGTGTACGGGATGCAGCGACCGAGCGTGCTCTGTGCCAAGACAGGCGGCGCGCCGACAGGGAGCGGATTGCAGACCTGGAGCTATACATCAGAGACCTGAAAGACCAAGTGGGGAGCCTGCGCGCAGAGGTGGAGCGGCTGCGACGAGAGCGCCAAGGCTATTTCCCATAGCCGAGCAACGCTCAACTAGCCGCGAGTAGCTAGAAGCCTTCTTCGCCGCCTTCGCTGATGGTCGTAGCCGTCAATAGGGCTTCAAGCTGGCTTTGGCGAGCATGGATCTGGTCGTATATCCCCACCCATTCGGTGTTGGGCTTGTGGCTGGTCTTGGCGGTCATTGCGCAGCCCTCCCAGCAAAGGCCATACGGAAGGCCATGACGGGGCCGGTGACGCGGCGCAGAGCACGGTAGATGGTCAGGCGGGCGCTCATGATTGCACCTCACGCAGTTCATCGAGGACCAGCTCGAAGGCGGTAGCGCGGCCTTGGTTGAAGGCTTTGGCCTGTCCGGTTTCGACGGTGGCGAGGTGCTCGGATTCGTGCAGCAGGGCCTCAAAGCGGGCGATGGCGGGGGCGAGGGTCGGCGTAGGCGTGCCGTGGGTGTTGTTGGGCATGGTGATGCTCCTAGACTGTGGTCTGAATCTCCGTGCTCCCCTTCCTACGGGGGGGCGGCGGAACCGTGCGGGGGTAGGAATGCCGGGTCTAGGATCCGGCCAGCCTCGCGGCTGCCCCACACGGCCCGCCATAGATCAGACGACACCATGCGCCAATGAAAATGCCGCGTCTGTGCGCGGCCTCATCGGCCTTAGCTTACGGGCCGCCAAGCCCGCGCCCCTCTGTTTCGGGACTTCATAAGTATCAACCGCCCAAGACAGCATCGTCAAGTTTTTTATGCTTAACCAATGCCGCAACAATGCCAAATGGCATTAATATAGTGCGCGTACCTACTAGATTGCATAGGAAACACCATGATTGTCCATGGCGTGCGCGCAGCTGCATTGTTCTTGGGACTCTTGATTGCTACGGCTGGATACGCTGCCGCATCAACGCCATTGAACAAGGAAGAACGCAGTGCATTCATTGAAAAGCTGCTTCCTCAGTGCTTGGCGGAGGCACGTCAATCCTTTCCACCTCACTTCGGAGACACTGAGATAAGGAGAATGTGCATGTGCACTGCGCAAACCATTACGCAGCGCCTGTCGCGTGAAGACTTGCTACCACAAAACCTACATCGCGTCGCTGAAATTGCTAGGCAAAGCAACGCAGACTGCGTGGTTAAGCACATGATGACCGACTCACTGAAGTAGCGAAGTGGTTGCTGGGGCTGTACGGGTTGGCGTACCGACCTCTAGGATATCAACAGCTTCCTAGAGGCTTTTTAGTTCGGAGATTTCAGGGCAGGAGGGGGGAGATGATCTGTCGAGTTAGAGTAGCCGCGGCCATAGCAGCTATTTGTGTTTCGACCGGACATGCTAACGCAAGGCCAGCGTTCGACGATGAGGATATCAAGTCATGCATTCAAGGGGTAATGTCTGCACGACCTAATCCTGGGCCAATATTTGCAGCTGCATATTGCCCATGCCTCGCACGCGAGATGAACAAGCGGGTCACGTATGACGACGCGAAAAACTATGCAAAACTTCAGTCCGCCTCTGATGCGTCAATGCAACTTTGCCTTGCGGCCACGGAGAGGTGGATGAAGCAACAAAAGTAGGGCTGTCGGAAAGAACCAACGCCCTACCGCTTCCGACGCGCAGCCCGTCTTCCAAGCTGGCGGATCTTCTCCGGGGCAGGTTCAGCCTTCAGGGCATCGCCCCACGCACGAGAAAACGCCTTGTGCTGCGCCTCCACCGTCCCACCGTCAGCAAACGCCCCTAGGCCCGCCGTAACAGCCAGCGCGGGAATCGCACGGGAAGCGGCCTCGGCAAGAGAGCCGGCCAGTGTGGAAGCTCCCTCTGCGGCTTCTGGCACGCTGACATTCGCCCCCTTGGCGATGTTGGCAGCGGCATCCTTGTAGGTCTGTGCCATCGCCGGGTCGGTAGCGTTCTTCGCGGCATCCGCATACGCATTCGCTGCATCGGTCGCCTGCGCCTGGTTGCCCGCCATCCGCATTCCGGCAACGCGACTTTGAACCTGATTGCCCGCGTCGTCATCGAGAGCGCCCACCAGCTTCCCGATGCCGTCACCAACCGCAGTACGGGCTTCGCGAAGGAGTGTTCCACCTTTGGACTGCGGCGCACCTTTGCCGTCGCGCATCTGTCGGAAGGCCATCGTAGTGTCGAGCACGCTCGAACCGCCCCCGCCTACCGGTACCGCGACGGGCTCAACCTCTGGAGCCTTCGGTGCCTCAAAACGGTAATTTGGATCGGCGCGCCAATCGAAGTCGCCTGCGCGCTGCTGCTGGGTGACGGATGTCATGTTCTTTTCTCTAGCCGGCCTATACAAGCCGTTGATTTGGATAAGTGAATTTTACGCCCCACCGCTTTTTCATAGGGCTGCTGGTGATTTTCCAGCGAGAAATGTCGGGGCGGTTTCCAGCGTGGTTTCCAGTGAAGCGCGCAGTTTTCAGACTGGCGGAATGTGAACATCTTTCAACAACGGCAGAACCTGCCGCCGTCGTCCGCCCCCTGTTTTATGCGCATATGGCTGTGCGCTTTTCTCTGAACTTTCCTGCGCGCTTTGATGTACGGATTGACGTGCGGATTGCACCCCGAAAACCTTAACAACCTTCAACGGCACCGCCGATTGATGACCGATTGACCGCCGATTGATGACCGACAAATCGGCCGATTCCGCATTAACCGGCGAGGCATTAACCGCTGATTGCATCTACCGCTACATGAACTTCGAGCCCAAGGCCTGCCGTTACCGGCTACGGCATTAGTAAGTGCAGCAGTCCTTTTGGCGCTTACCGACGTGCTAACTAACCGAAGCCTGAGCCGCCGACCTGGTTAGTCATCGCGTCCTGAGCCTCGCGGGTTTGGCGACGTAACAACTCGTCGAGCCAGTCGCCCGACTCTGGCGGGATGCACACCTCCGCCTCGAAGCCCTTGAGCTTCAGACGATGGGCTGCGGCGAAGGCTGCTTTTTGCCCTGCGAAGTTCTCATCGTTGTCTGCGAACACGATCACCTCACGAACGCCGGCCGGTGGCTCGAAGCTCTCGATGCCTTGAGCGCTCACGCAGGACCACACCGGCACCTCGAACAACTCGAATGCGGCGAGAGCTGTCTCGATGCCTTCAGCGATGCCCAGGACTTGCGAAACGGCCGTCAGGCGAATTGCGGCACCAGCGAGGGATAGTCCTGCCATCAACTTCTTTGGGGCGCTCACAGGCGCTTTGCGGCCGTCCTGAAGGTATGTCCGGTGCAGGGACACGGCGCGGCCATCCGGTGCGGTCACGGTCGCAAGCATCGTGGGATAGACGCCTTGGTGAGCGTCATCGCGATAGTGCAGGCCCGGATGCAGTCGGACACTCTCGGGAAGGTCGTGCAAGCGAAGCCCCCGGCCAAGGAGGTATCGCTCGGCTTCGTCTCTGCGCTGAATCGGCTTCGACCCCGACCACGCCCGGCGCAGGGCGGCCAGCTTGTCGTCGTCGGATCGATCCGGCTTGCTGGCGGTCGGCTGCACCACACCCGCCAGCCGTTCGATTTGCTCGGCGGTGGCCTTGAAGTCCTGCCCGGTGATGCCCATCGCCAGCTTCACGCCGTCGCCGGCACCGCAGCCGCTGCAAAAGTACGTCCCCCGCCCGTCCCGGTCGTCGAACCTGAACCTGTCCCGCCCCCCGCACATAGGGCAGGCGCAGTGCTTGCCGCTCAGGCTTCGCTCGTCCATGCCCAATGTCGCGAGGATGGAGCGCCACCGGCCTTGTGCTGCGGTACGCACGTCGAGGCGGTTACCCATGACGCGCCTCCTTGCGGTTCGCCCAGGCGCTGTTCCTGGACTTCACCCAGTTGCGCAGGTCAGAGGTCGGCTCGCGGCAGATGGAAGGAAGCCCCTTCGGCCACACCCCGAAAATCTCGCGGTACTTGTGGCTCGCCCATCCGTGCGAATACCCCCGTTCATCGGCAATGTGCAGCAGGCCGGCGAAGGTCGCGGCTTTCTCGAAACGGCCGGCGGCGGGCTGCTTGATCTTGCGGTCGAGCTTCACAAGCTGCCCGTCAGCCACCTCCACATCGCTTTGCCGAGTCGGCGCGAAGCCGCAGGACGGGCAGACATGGACACCGGCCGGGCGGACGTACTTGCACGACGGGCAGGGCTTCGGCTCGCTGGCCTTGCGCTCCTGCTTCTTGCTGGCGGACGTGCGGGCGGTGCCGTCGTCAAGTTCAAGCGGCAGGTCGTCGGTAGCGAAGCCCAGGCGTAGGACTGTGCCTGAGTGGTCGAGCAGGAGAGCACGCACCTTGCCCGGTGCCGGCCTGAGCACGCGACCGACCATCTGCACGTAACGGATGAGCGACTTGGTAGGACGGGCCAGAATCATCACTTCGGTGCTCGGGCAGTCCCACCCTTCCGCCAGCAGCGCAGAGTTGGACAGCACCGTGATTTCGCCGCGGGCGAAGGCGTCGAGGATTTCGGCGCGCTCGTCGTCCGTGTGGTGATAGTCGAGGTGCGCGGCCTTCACGCCATGCCGGATGAACTCGGCGACGATGTGCTGAGAGTGCGCGATGTTCGACGCGAAGCACACGGTCTGCTTGCCGGCGGCAAGGCGCTGCCAGTGCTGTACGATGTCGCCCACGAGAGCCGGCTTATCGACTGCTTCGGCAAGCTGGGTTTCGTTGTAGTCCAGCTCGCCGCCGATGCTGCGCTGAGTCTTGACCCCGGCAAGGTCAGGATCGGCCGGCGCGAACACATCACAATCGACGAGGAATCCCAGGTCGATCAGTTCGCGGATCGTCACGGCCTCGACCAGTGCCTCGAACAGCGGGCCGCGCAATTCATCGTAGTGCTTGCCCATGCCCGGAGCGAACGGCGTCGCGCTGAGGCCGACCACCGGCACGAGGTTGTACTTGAACAGCAACTCCCGGTACTTCACGCTACCGGCGACGGCGTGGGCCTCGTCGATGATGATGAGTCCCACGTCGTCAGGCAGGCCACGGCGATGCACGGTGTCGACGCTGCACACCAGTACCTTGGCGTCGAGGCTGCGCGAGTTCTCGGCCTGAAGAATGCCGTGAGCGATGCCGGCGGCGTCGAGGCGGCGGGATGCCTGCCGGACAAGCTCCTTTCGGTTGGCAACGAACATCACTTTACGGCCCTTGGCGAGCGCACCGACGATCATCACGAAGGCCATTTCGGTCTTGCCGCTGCCGGTCGGGCTATACAGCAGCACCCGCCTAGCCCCCCTGGCCAGGGCGGAGCGGAGTTTGCCAATCGCGCCTTCCTGATAACCCCGAAGCTGAATCCCGGTCATGCTGCACCGCCAATCCCGAGAGCCATCTCGGCCGGGAGCACGTCGGCCAGAAACGCCGGCTGAAAGTCATTCGCCCCTGGCTGGGGGCTTTTGACGTTGCCGGAGCGGGCAGCGACGGTGCCTTTATTATTTAGCATGCTTGGTGGCATGCCTGTGG
>Ga0209480_10003414_pt1 | contig 10373 bp, 7 predicted proteins | sample JI61114C2DNA_FD_187501 | JGI IMG/M metagenome (GOLD analysis project Ga0209480, IMG submission 187501) | Wastewater effluent complex algal communities from Wisconsin, to seasonally profile nutrient transformation and Carbon sequestration -... | ecosystem: Engineered > WWTP > Effluent > Algae...
CCGGCTCAGTGGGCCGCGGCGGCCGGCAGCTTCACCCACACCTACGCCGACGGCGCCAGCACCCCGACCATCACCGTCAGCACCACCGACGAAGACGGCACCACGGTGCTCGGCACCCAGGCCGTCACGGTGAACGATGTCGCCCCGAGCGCCAGCCTCAGCGGCCCGGCCACGGTGAACGAGGGCAGCGTCTACGCCCTCGGCATCGGCGCCATTCTTGATCCAGGCGCCGACACCGTCAGCGAATACCGCATCGTCTGGGGCGACGAAACCACGCCGGGCAGCTACCAGAGCATCAGCGCCGCCCAGCTCGCGCTGAATGGCGGGGTCGTCACCCACAGCTACGCCGACGGCGCAGCCAACTACAACGTGCAGGTCTTCGCCCAGAACGACGACGGCCTCTTCGCCCTCGGCACCCACGCGGTGGACGTCCTCAACGTCGCCCCGACGGTGGACGCCAGCGGTGCCGCCAGCGCCACGGTCGGCGTCGCCTACACCCTCAGCCTCGCCAATTACGTCGATCCGGGCCAGGACACCCTGCTGCCCAACGGCATCGTGGTGGACTGGGGCGACGGCACCCAAAGCACCGCCAGCAGCCTCGGCGATCTCACCCACACCTATCTGGCGGCCAGCACGCCCACCCTTACCGTCAGCCTCGCCGACGAAGACGGCAGCTACGCCAATGTCGCCAGCCTTGGTATCACGGTGCTAGCCGGAGGCGGCGTCAACCACGCCCCGGTGGCCGACGACGAAGTCTTCAACCTGCGCCCGAACCAGGTGCTGGACATCGCCGCACCGGGCGTGCTCGACGGAGATCTTGACGCCGACGGCGACGTGCTCAGCGTCAGCGCGGTGGACACCACCGGCCTCGCCGGCAGCATCATCCAGCTCGCCGACGGCGCCTTCCGCTTCACGCCCACCACCGACTTCGTCGGCAGCACCGCCTTCACCTACACCGTCTCCGACGGCAAGGGCGGCTTCGACACCGGCCTGGTCACCCTCAACGTGGTGAACAGCGCCCCGCAGGCGGGCAACGACAGCTACACGGTGCACGCCGGCGTTCCGCTCGTCGTCACCAGCCCGGGCCTGCTCGGCAACGACGCCGACTTTGACATGGACGCCCTGTTCATCTCGGCGTGGGACGCCTCCGGCCTCAACGGTGACCTCGTCCTCTCCGCCGACGGCAGCTTCAGCTTCACGCCGACCGCAGGCTTCACCGGCAACACCGGCTTCAGCTACACCGTCGCCGACGGCTACGGCGGAAGCAGCATCGGCGTGGTCGGCATCACCGTCACCAACATCGCCCCGGTGGCCGACGACGAAATCCTCCACGTCTGGCGAAACGGCAGCCTCGACATCACCGCCCCGGGCATACTCACCGGCGATCTCGATGCCGACGGCGACACCCTCAGCGTCAGTGGCGTAGACACCACCGGCCTTGCCGGCAGCCTGGTGTACAACGCCGACGGCAGCCTCCACTTCACCCCCACCGCCGGCTTCAGCGGCACCACCGGCTTCACCTACCAGGTGAGCGACGGCAACGGCGGTTTCGACACCGGCAGCGTCACCTTTGAAGTGGTGCCCGAAACCACCGTCACGCGGATCGGCGCCGCCCCGGACCGCCAGTCCGGCAGCGGCGGCCAGTGGGCCAGTGCCTGGACCCACACCGGCATCGACGCCGAGCACAAGCACGACGCCACCAGTGCCGCCGAAAGCTGGAGCACCGTTGCCTACCACGGGGTCAGCCCGCAGAACCTCGCCGGTGGCGACATCTACGCGGGCGATCTCGGGGTCAGCAGCCAGTCGGCTGTCACCAGCAGCGTGCGTCAGGAGATCGACGGCAAGGAAGCCCTGCGCTTCAACCTCGCCGAAGAAGCCACCGGCGTCACGGTCAACCTGTCGCGCTTCTTCATCAACGACGACGGCAGCCTCTACACCGAAAGCGGCCGCCTGCGCCTCATCGACGACAGCGGCACGGTGGTGGCCGAAACCACCTTCAGCGCCACCTCCGCGGCCGGCACGCAGCAGGTCAGCCTTGGCAGCGCCGCCGGCTTCAGCCACGTCGAACTCAGCGCCGGCGCCTACGACGGCACCGACTTCGTCTTCGGCGGCTACCAGGACGGCGCCGGCCACTTCGGCAGCGCCATCACCACCGACGGTGCGGGCATCCAGCACGGCAGCGACTTCCTCGTCGATTGGGTCGAATTCGACTTCCCGATCGTCGGCGTACCGCTGCCCCACGACGAGCTGTAAAATCGGCCAACGCAGGCCCGGGGGCAAGCCCGGGCCTGCACGACCCATAATGTGTCGGCGTTTTTTACAAATCGATTTCTCGATTTGTCGAAGTTATTGAATTCACGAAATTTCTTTACCTGGCACTGCTCTTGCATGGTGTTAGCAAATCCCCAAAATCCGGAGTCCGTCATGGTTCTCAAGTTTCGCCCCCGCCTTGTTGCCGCAGCGGTCACCTGTCTGTTGGTCAGCGCCGGCGCATCCGCCGCCACCCTCTACCAGCAACTGCCCGACGCCGCGGGGGTCAGTCAGCAATCCGACAACAGCACTGGCACACCCTACGCGCAGACGATTCCCGCGCTCGGCAGCATCACCCTCGAAACGATCAGCTGGTGGGGCTTCCACGGACAGAACTCCCTGGGGTCGGCCTTCGATAATTTCGAAGTCTTTGTCGGCGGCGGCCGGCAGGCCGGCACCCTCACGTCCGGAACCGACTCGGGATTCGCCTTTTACACCCTCGACATCCCCGACATCGTCCTGGACGGCGCCCAAAACCTCGAAATCTGGAACAACTCCCTCGACGTGGAGTGGTTCTGGGCCGGCGCCGCCGGCACCGATGCCACCGCCTTCCGCCTCGACGGCACGCGCAATGGCGGCACGGTGCCCGAGCCGGCTTCGCTGGCGCTGCTGGGTCTGGCGGGCCTCGGCCTGTGGGCCAACCGTCGCCGAATGGCTTGAACGGCCGGGCTTCGGCCGCTGCAGCACAACAGAATGGGCCGGCTTTGACCGGCTCTTCTTTTTCAAGGGATCACCGTGTCATTTCTCGGACTTGAACGGCCGCGCATCGACACGCCCATGGGACAGGCGCTCGAATGCGCGCTGGGAGTACTCAAGCGGGTCGGTTTTTTCAGCATGTTCATCAACCTGCTGACGCTCACCTCATCGATCTACATGATGCAGGTGTACGACCGGGTACTGGCTTCGCGCAGCGGCCCGACCCTGCTTTACCTCACGCTCTTCGCCGGTGCCTGCCTGGCCACACTGGCGGCCCTCGAAGTGGTGCGTTCCCGGCTGCTGGTGCGGCTTGGGGCGCGCTTTGATGCGCAGCTGTCGGGCCTCGTCTTCATGCGCACGCTCACCGCCGGGCGCAGCGGCCAATCCCTGCGTGATCTCGACCAGCTGCGCAACTTCCTGACCGGCTCGCACATCCTGAGCTTGCTCGATGCGCCGTGGATGCCGATCTACATCGGCCTGGTCTACCTGCTTCACCCCATGCTCGGCCATGTGGCGCTGGCGGGCGGCGTGCTGCTGTTCTTGCTGGCCCTCTGGAACGAGCGTGACACCCGCGAACCCCTTGCCGAGGCCGGCAAGCAGATGGCCGCCGGCACCCAGTTTGCCGAGATTTCGGCGCGCAATGCCGAGGCGATCCGCGCCATGGGCATGCTGCCCGGCCTCACCGTGCTGTGGCGCAAACGCCACGACCTGGGCCTCGGCCTGCAGGGCCTGGCCAGCGATCGGGCCGGCAACGTGGCCGCGGTGGCCAAGGCGCTGCGCTTCTTCCTGCAGGTTGCCATCCTGGGCGTGGGCGCCTGGCTGGTGATCAAGCAGGAATGCACCGGCGGCGTGATGATCGCCTCGTCCATCATCATGGGCCGCGGGCTGGCCCCGGTGGAGGCGGCCATTGGCGGCTGGCGCGGCTTTTTGATGGCGCGGGAATCCTACGGGCGGCTGCTCAAGGGCTTTGGCGGCGATGCCGCCGACGCGCCCACCATGCTGCTGCCCAAGCCCGAGGGCAAGCTGGTTTTCGAGGGCGTCTCGGGCGGCCCGCCCGATTTGCGCAAATTCACCGTTCAAAACCTCAGCTTTAGCCTGAATGCCGGCAGCGTGCTGGGCATCACGGGCCCCAGCGCGGCCGGAAAGTCCACCCTCGCGCGGCTGGCGGTGGGCGTGTGGCGGCCGGGTGCCGGTGTGGTGCGGCTCGACGGCGTGAATATCGCCGACTGGAATCGCGAGGACGTGGGCCCGCATATCGGCTACCTGCCCCAGGATATCGAGCTTTTTCCCGGAACCGTCGCCGACAACATCGCCCGCTTCGGCAAGGTGGACCCGGACAAGGTCGTCGATGCGGCCCAGCTTGCCGGGGCGCACCAGGTGATCCTCGAGCTGCCCCAGGGCTACGACACGCCGATCGGCCCGTCGGGCGTCAATCTGTCCGGCGGGCAGCGCCAGCGCATCGGGCTGGCGCGGGCCTTCTACGGGCGCCCGCCGCTGATCGTGCTGGACGAGCCCACCTCCAACCTCGATGCCGAAGGCGAGGGCGCCGTGCGCCAGGCCATGGAGGTGCTGCGTGGTCAATCGACGGTGGTCGTCATTGCCCACCGGCCGGCGGTGCTGGGTGGCACCGATCAACTGATGGTGATCCTGAAAGGACAGATCGTGAATTTCGGGCCCACCTCGGAAATCATGCCGGTCATCACGCGGCGCGTCATTGCCCGCCCGGAAGGGCTGCCGCAGGACGCCGGAGGCGCAGCCAATGGCTGAACTCGCCCGTGAGATCGATTCGGGCCCACCTCGGAAATCATGCCGGTCATCACGCGGCGCGTCATTGCCCGCCCGGAAGGGCTGCCGCAGGACGCCGGAGGCGCAGCCAATGGCTGAACTCGCCCGTGAGATCGAAGCCTCGCTGATCGTCGGCGAGGACAAGGCGGTGGCCGACACCCGGCGCTGGAGCCGCATCGGCTACGCAATCCTGGCCGGCACCTTCGGGCTCAGCATCGTGTGGTCGTCGCTGGCGCCGCTGTCCTCGGCCGTGGTGGCCCAGGGCTCGGTCAAGGTGGACAGCAGCCGCAAGAAAATCCAGCACCCGGAAGGGGGCGTGGTGAAGGCGATCCTGGTGAAGGATGGCAGCACCGTGAAGGCCGGCGATGTGCTGGTTCGCCTTGACGAAACCAAGGCCGGCGCCGCCTACGGGGTGGTCAAGGGCGGGCGCGAAGTGGCCCTGGCGGCCCAGGCGCGCCTCGAGGCCGAGCGTGACGAGCGTTCTTCCATCGTCTTTCCCAAGGTGCTGACGCGCCAGGCAAACGAGCCGCAGATTGCCGAAATCCTGCGCTCCCAGGAGTCCGTCTTCAGCGCCCGGCGTGCCTCGCGCCTGGGCGAGGTGGGGATTCTCGAGCGGCAGATCGGCGCGCTGCGCAGCGAGATCGCGGGCCTGCAATCCCAGCAGCGCTCCAAGCAGGAGCAGGCGGCCAGCGTCAAGGCCGAACTCGACGGGCTGGCGTCACTGGCCAGCCAGGGCATGGTCGAAAAAACCAAGATCCGCACCATCGAGCGCGATCTGACCCGCCTCCTCGGCGAGCGGGACGAGCTGGCGTCCAAGGTGGCTTCGGCCAACACGGCAATCAGCGAGAAGGAACTCAAGAAGTTCCAGGTGAAAAAAGCCTTTCACGAGGAAGTCGTTGCCGAGCTGAAAAAGGTTCAGGCCGAAAACTTCGAGTTGATCGAACGTGAAAGCGCCACCCGCTACACCCTCGAGCAAACCGAACTGCGCGCACCGGTGGATGGCACCGTGACGGATCTCAAGATCCACACCGCTGGCGGAGTGATCGGCCCCGGCGAAGTGGTGATGGAGGTGGTGCCCAGCTCCGACCGGCTGATCGTCGAAGGCAAGGTGCTGCCGCCGGACATCGACCGGGTGGCGCTGGGGCAGGATGTGGGCGTCAAGCTGCACGCCTTCAACGCCCGCACCACGCCCGAGCTCAAGGGCAAGCTCAGTTACGTGTCGGCCGACGCGGTGCTCGACCCGCGCACCGAGATGAGCTACTTCATCGTCAAGGTCACGGTGTCGGCCGACGAACTGAAGCGACTCGGCGAGCAGAAGGTGCAGCCCGGCATGCAGACCGACGTGTTCATCATTACCGGCGAGCGCACCTTCCTGGGCTACCTTTTCCAGCCGCTGGCCGACAGCTTCAACCAGGCCTGGCGGGAGCGCTGACGGGGTCTTTGCTGCCCGGCATTTCCTCGCAAACCTTCACCCACGCCCGCGCCGCGTGGGACATGTAGCGGCCGGGCTTCCAGATCAGCGCCACATTCCAGTCCAGGGGCGACTCCGGCGCGGCGAGCAGGGGCCGTACAAGCAGCTCGTCGCCAATGTTGAGGCGGGCGAGGAGGGGGGCCGGGATCAGCGTGGTGCCGAGCCCGGCGGCGGCCAGCGCAACGAGAAAATCCCACTGGCTGCTCTGGGCAGCGATGCGCGCTTCGAAGCCCGCCACGACGCAGGCCTCGCGGATGCGCCGGGTCCGCAGGCCTCGCGGATGCGCCGGGTCAGCGAGAAATCGTCGCCGAGCAGCAGCAGCGGCTCGTCTCGCAGTGCCGTCAACGGCACCGTTTCCGCCCGGCCCCAACGCGCCTGCCGTGTGCCGACCACGAACACCGGATAGCGCCCGAAGCTGCGCGAATCCAGCCCCAGCGCCGGGTCGGCGGGCAGCAGCGTGGCGCCCACCTCCAGCTCGCCGCTGGCCACCTGCTGCTCAATCACCTGCCCGCCGTTTTCCTGCAGGCGCAGGCTCACCGCCGGGTAGCGCTCGCGAAAAGCCTTCACCACCGGCGGAAACAGCAGGTTCACCATCGGAGGAATCCCCACCGTCAGCTCGCCGCGGACGAGCGTGGTGAGGTCGCTCACCTCGCGGGTCAGCCGCCCCATCATGCCCAGCGCCTCCAGCCCCCGTTCATGCACGATGCGCCCGACGTCGGTCAGGCGCAGCTGGCGCCCGTCGCGGATCAAGAGCGGCTGGCCGATTTCTTCCTCCAGCTGGCGGAGCATCTTGCTGACCGTCGACTGGGTGACGTTGAGGCGTTCGGCGGCCACCGTGAAGCTGCTGTGGCGAACGGTTTCGACGAAATAGCGGAGTGCGCGAAGGTCCATTTTCATGAAAAAAACGACTGGAGTTCAGTAGTTTAAGTCATAACATGACTGTTTTCCCCGTCCTATACTGCCCGCCGACCCGTCCGTCGAGATGGGGCCACAAAATCGAGGATCGGAGAAAACGCAATGCCCATGGATCGAATTCGCCTTGCCCGCCTGCGGGACCGCATCATGTCGCCCGAAGCCGCCGCCGAACTGTTTCGCGATGGCATGACCGTTGGCATGAGCGGCTTCACCCGCGCCGGTGACTGCAAGGCCGTGCCTTTTGCGCTGGCCGAGCGGGCGGCCAACGAGCCGCTGCAGATCACGCTGATGACCGGCGCGTCCCTGGGCAGCGACATCGACAAGGTGCTGACCGACGCCAACGTGATCAGTCGGCGCATTCCGTTTCAGTCCGACCCGACCCTGCGCCGCAAGATCAACGCCGGCGAGGTGATGTTCATCGACCAGCACTTGTCCGAAACCGTCGAGCAACTGCGCTCCGGCCAGCTTGCGCCGGTGGATATCGCGGTGGTCGAGGCCACCGCCATCACCGAAAACGGCGGCATCGTGCCGACCACCTCGGTGGGCAATTCGGCCAGCTTTGCCGTGCTGGCGAAAAAAATCATCGTCGAGATCAACCTGACCATGCCGGCCGGGCTCGAAGGCCTGCACGACATCTACATCCCCACCTACCGTCCGCACCGCCTGCCGATTCCGCTGATTGCGCCCGAGCAGCGCATCGGCCTGCCGTTCATTCCGGTGGACCCGGAAAAAATCGTCGCCATCGTGATCACCGAGAAGGCCGACAGCCCGTCCAACGTGCTGCCGCCGGACGACGAAACGCGGGCGATTGCCGGTCACCTGAATGAATTCCTGGGCCACGAAGTGAAGGCTGGGCGTCTGTCGGCGTCGCTGCAGCCACTCCAGGCCGGCATCGGCACCATCGCCAACGCGGTGCTGCACGGCATGCTGGATTCGCCCTTTCGGGATCTGAAGATGTATTCGGAAGTGCTGCAGGACAGCACCGTCGAACTGCTTGACGACGCTGCAGGACAGCACCGTCGAACTGCTTGATGAAGGTCGCCTGAGTTTTGCGTCGGCCTCCAGCATCACCCTTTCGCACGGTACTTATGAGCGGGTGCTGGGCGATATCGAGAAATACAAATCGCGTCTCGTGCTGCGTCCGCAGGAAATCAGCAACCACCCCGAAGTGATTCGCCGCCTTGGCCTGATCACCATCAACACGGCGCTGGAGTGCGACATCTACGGCAACGTGAACTCCACCCACGTGGGCGGCACGCACATGATGAACGGCATCGGCGGCTCGGGCGATTTTGCCCGCAACGCGCACCTGTCGGTGTTCGTGACCAAGTCGATCGCCAAGAACGGAGCGATTTCGAGCATCGTGCCGATGGTGACCCACGTGGATCACACCGAGCACGACACCGACATCATCGCTACCGAGCACGGCCTGGCCGACTTGCGCGGTCTGGCTCCCCGCGAACGGGCCCGGCAGATCATCGACAACTGCACCGATCCGCTCTACCGCGATGTGCTGCGTGATTATTATTTGCGCGCCTGCCGCCGTGGCGGCCACACCCCGCAGTTGCTGCAGGAGGCCTTTGCCTGGCATTTGCGCCATGAGCACAGCGGCTCGATGCTGGAACGGCAGCCGGAAGCCGTGCCGGCTTAAGGGTTTACCCCGAACGCTCACCCCGAACGCGGGCGCGCGCAGGCCGCGCTCCGCGGGCTCCGGCTGATCGAAAGCGCCCTTCGATCCGGAGCCTCTAAACAAGGCCTGCATCTCCCCGAGCCAAGCGCGTTCCGCACTCCCCGGCGGAACGCGGTTTTTGGCTTTGTGGGGAGTGCGCGCCGGCAGGTTCAGGCGGTGATGTGTACTTCAGCGGCGCCGGGCTGCATCCGGCCGATCACTGCCGCGTCGCCAAAACCGCCAGTGCGGAAGGTTTCCAGCACGGTGGCGACACTGGCTTCGTCGCAGGCGACCAGCAGGCCGCCGCTGGTCTGGGCGTCGGCGAGCACGTTGCGCTGCCAGCTTTCCACGCCGTCGTCGAAGCGCACCGCGTTGCCACAGCTGTCGAGGTTGCGGGCGATCGCGCCAGGGCCGATGCCCTGTTTGGCAAACGGTACGGCCGCCGGCATCACCGGCACGCGGGAGGCCGCCACCGCCGCGCCCAGCCCCGCACCCCGACACACTTCCAGCAAATGGCCGAGCAGGCCGAAACCGGTAACGTCGGTCAGTGCGTGCACGCCCGGCAGGCTGGCCAGGGCCGGGCCCACGGTGTTGAGGCGGGTGGTGGTGGCGATCATCTGGGCGTAGCCGTCTTCACCGAGCACACCTTTTTTCATGGCCGAACCGAGAATGCCGACGCCCAGCGGCTTGCCGAGGATCAGCACGTCACCATCGCGGGCGTCGCGGTTGCGCTTGATCACGTCCGGGTGGGCGATGCCCAGCGCGACGAGGCCGTAGATCGGTTCGGGGGAGTCGATGCTGTGCCCGCCGGCCACCGGAATGCCGGCTGCCGCGCAAACACTGGCGCCGCCTTCGAGGATGCGGCCGATGTCGGACAGCGACATCTTGCCCACCGGCATGCCGACGATGGCCAGCGCCATGATGGGCGTGCCGCCCATGGCGTAAACGTCGGACAGGGCGTTGGTGGCGGCAATGCGCCCGAAGTCGAAGGGATCGTCGACGATGGGCATGAAGAAATCGGTGGTGGCGATCAGGGCCTGCTGGTCGTTGAGGCGCCACACGGCGGCATCGTCGGCGGTTTCGGTGCCCACCATCAGATTGGCGAAGGGCTTGGCGGCCGGCATGTGACTGAGCATTTCGCTCAGTACGGCGGGGGCGATTTTGCAGCCGCATCCGCCGCCGTGAGACAATTCCGTGAGTCGCAGGGGTGCTTCAGTCATCTCTTTTTTTCCAGTTCATTCAGCGGGTTGTTCATTGTGTCTTCTCATTCTGCCCCTTTTTCCGCGCGCTTCGAGCAGCTCGACGAGTTCGACGCCATCATCGACGTGCGCTCGCCGTCCGAGTTTGCCGAAGACCATATTCCCGGGGCCATCAACTGCCCGGTGCTCGACGACGAGGAACGCATCCGGGTTGGCACGCTCTACAGGCAGGTGTCGCCTTTCGAGGCGCGCAAGGTGGGGGCGGCGCTGGTGTCGCGAAATATCGCGAACCACATCGAGACGCATTTTCTCAGCAAGCCGAAGGGCT
>Ga0209480_10003415_pt1 | contig 10373 bp, 6 predicted proteins | sample JI61114C2DNA_FD_187501 | JGI IMG/M metagenome (GOLD analysis project Ga0209480, IMG submission 187501) | Wastewater effluent complex algal communities from Wisconsin, to seasonally profile nutrient transformation and Carbon sequestration -... | ecosystem: Engineered > WWTP > Effluent > Algae...
CGTTTTTGGATACCTGATGTATGCGCTGATAAAACCTGAAAAATTTTAACATGAATTGGACGCATTGGAAACACGAAGCCACGTATGCATGGATCGTTGTCAAACTCCTTCTCATCATAATGGTCGCGGTCTTGACCTTGATAAACCTGATTTTAATTTTTAACAAATCGTACGTATGAATACCGAAATCTTAGGCGTTGTCGTCCTCTTCATCCTGACGGTGGTGCTCGCTATCCCGCTGGGGAAGTACTGCGCAAATGTTTTTAAGGGTGAGAAAACGTGGCTCGACTTTATGGCCCCGGTTGAAAATTTTATCTATCGCATTTGCAAAATAAATCCCGTCAAATCCATGGATTGGAAAGAGAATGTGAAAGCATCGCTCATCCTCAACCTGATATTTTTCCTTTGGGCGATGACGATCCTGTTAACACAGCGTTGGCATCCGTTCTGGAACCCGGACAACATTTCATCGATGGAACCTACCACAGCATTTAACACAGCGGTAAGTTTCATGACGAATACAAATCTTCAGCATTACAGCGGTGAGACTGGCGCAAGCTATCTAACACAACTCTTCGTCTTTTGCTTTCTTCAATTTGTAAGCGCGGCCACGGGTATTGCGGCAATGGCCTTGCTGTTTAGAGGTGTTATACAGCGTCAGGCTTCTGACCTTGGAAACTTTTATGTATTGTTTTTGAAAAGCTGTACGCGGATTCTGTTACCACTGGCAATTGTAGTGGCTGTATTTCTGGTGCTGCGTGGAACTCCTTCAACATTTGAAGGAGCTGCCGAAGTTATAACGATGCAGGGTGATACGGTGAATGTTGCGCGCGGCCCGGTCGCACCCATGGTGGCTATCAAGCAGGTCGGAACGAATGGTGGTGGATACTTTGGACCTAACTCCACACATCCGTTCGAGAATCCTGACTACCTCACGAACATGGTTGAAAACTTCGCGATCCTGATTATCCCTATCGCGCTGGTATTTGCCTTTGGGTTTTATATAAGGAAGCCAAAAGTAGGGTATGCCTTTTTTGCGGCTATGACGGTCGTGTTTATCACATTCGCAAGTATAACTGTTTACCTGGAATCCCAGGGCAACCCAATGATCACAAGCATGGGAATTGATAATTCACTTGGCTCTATGGAAGGCAAGGAGGTTCGAATCGGCCCTGCCGCCAGTGCATTTTGGGGTGTGTCAACAACATCAACATCTAATGGCTCTGTTAATTCGATGCACGATAGCCAAACTCCATTATCCGGAGGTATTTATATTCTTGATATGATGATCAATGCCATTTATGGTGGTGTAGGAGTAGGATTTATTAACTTCTTTGTGTTCGTCATCATTGCGGTATTTATTTCAGGATTGATGGTGGGAAGAACGCCTGAACTTTTTGGTAAAAAGATTGAAGCAAAGGAAGTAAAGATCGCAGCGCTTGTTGCCATTCTGCATCCTTTTCTTATCCTGACCGGAACAGCCATCGCATCTCATATTCAAACAGGTAATCCGGATATCGGTTGGTTGGCAAACCCATCGTTCCATGGATTTAGTGAGATGTTATATGAGGTAACATCTTCAGCCGCAAACAATGGATCCGGCTTTGAAGGGCTGGGCGATGCAACACCGTTTTGGAACATCCTCTGCGGAGTGTGCATGCTGTTGGGTCGGTTTATTCCAATTATCGGGCCGTTGGCAATTGCCGGTTCGCTCGCTTCCAAAAAATATATCCCTGAAAGTGCGGGCACACTGAAAGTTGAAAGTCCTGCATTCATCGCGGTACTGCTTTCGGTGATCATCATCATCGCTGCACTTTCGTTTTTCCCGGCACTCGCCCTCGGGCCGATTGCTGAATACTTTTCGATGTAATGATTAATCGCCAAGACTATGAGCAAGAGAATAAGTAAAGAAATCCGGTTGTTTGAACCCGCCCTCGTGCGTGAATCGATCAGCCAGTCGTTCGTCAAATTAAGCCCGCGCCTGATGATGAGGAATCCGGTTATGTTTTGCGTGGAGATCGGAACTGTGATTATGTTCCTGGTTACAATCTATTCGTTTTCAAGCACAGACCAAGGCTCACCGATGTACAACGCAATCATTTTCATCGTGCTATTACTCACATTGTTGTTTGCAAATTTTGCTGAAGCTATCGCGGAAGCAAGAGGTAAAGCCCAGGCAGATTCCTTACGGAAGACCCGGGAAGAAACTCCTGCAAAAGTCATTGCTGACAATGGCATCGTCACCACAAAAGCTTCGAGTCAGTTAAAGAAAGGAGATGTGTTTGTCTGCGAAACAGGCGACATCATTCCTACCGATGGTGAAATCATTGAAGGTATTGCTACGGTCGATGAAAGCGCTATCACAGGGGAATCTGCTCCGGTGATCCGGGAAGCAGGTGGCGACAAGAGCTCTGTAACCGGTGGTACAAAAGTATTATCGGATAAAATTAAAGTAATGGTCACTACTCAGCCAGGCGAAAGCTTTTTGGACAAGATGATTGCGTTAGTGGAAGGTGCAAGTCGGCAGAAAACACCAAATGAGATTGCGTTGACATTATTATTGTCGGGATTTACTATTGTGTTCCTGCTTGTAACCGTAACACTTAAACCCTTCGGTGATTATGCAAATACTCCCATCTCTATCGGTGCATTGATTGCGTTATTCGTTTGCCTTATCCCAACCACGATTGGTGGATTATTATCAGCAATCGGTATTGCAGGAATGGATCGCGCATTACGTGCAAACGTGATTTCAAAATCGGGCAAGGCAGTTGAGACAGCGGGTGATCTGGATGTTATCCTGCTTGACAAAACCGGTACGATCACCATCGGCAATCGGAAGGCAACTAATTTTTATCCTGCTGAAGGCACGCATGAAGATGTGTTGATCGAAGCTGCAACGATCGCCTCGTTATCGGATGAAACCCCGGAAGGAAAATCAATCGTGGAGCTCGCAGCATCCAAAGGATATAAACACCCTACTATGGTCGGTACTCAATCTGATGTCACGTACGGTTTGCCAGGCGCACGCATTATCAAATTCACTGCGGAGACTCGTTCATCTGGTATTGAGCTAGGTGGAAGAAGCATTCGTAAAGGAGCGTACGATGCAATTCGTAAGTTAATTGAAAAGAATGGCAGCATATTTCCAAGTGGTATCCTGTCCGTGGTTGAAAAGATATCCTCCAATGGTGGAACCCCGCTGGTCGTTTCAGAAAACTTTAAAGTCCTGGGTGCCATTGAGCTTCAGGACATTGTAAAGCCCGGCATCACCGAACGGTTTGAACGTTTACGCAAGATGGGCGTGAAGACGGTTATGGTTACCGGTGACAATCCGCTAACTGCAAAATATATCGCAGAGAAAGCGGGAGTTGATGATTTCATTGCTGAAGCTAAGCCGGAAGATAAGCTTGCGTATATCCGCAAGGAGCAAAGCGAAGGTAAATTGGTAGCGATGATGGGTGATGGAACAAATGATGCGCCTGCGCTCGCGCAAGCGGATGTTGGAGTTGCAATGAATAGTGGAACCCAGGCTGCAAAAGAAGCGGGTAACATGGTTGACCTGGACAACGATCCAACCAAACTCATTGAAGTGGTGGAAATTGGTAAACAATTGCTGATCACGCGCGGAACGCTGACCACGTTTTCTATCGCGAATGACGTAGCGAAATACTTTGCCATCGTGCCTGCTTTGTTTATGGCATCCATCCCTGCGTTACAGTCGCTGAACATTATGCGACTTGATAGTCCGGAAAGTGCGATCCTGTCGGCCGTGATCTTTAATGCTATAATTATCCCTATTCTTATACCCTTAGCATTGCGGGGTGTGGCCTACAAACCAGTCGGGGCAAGCGCGCTGCTTACGCGCAACCTTTTTATCTACGGATTGGGTGGGATAATCGTACCCTTTATCGGGATCAAACTGATTGATTTACTGATTGCTCCATTGATTTAAAACAGAACTGAATATGAAAACGCATTTGATAATTGCATTAAAATTAACCTTTGTTACCGCCATACTTTTTGGAGCTGGCTACCCATTGCTCATTACTTTAGTAAGTAAAGTTACCGTTGGAGCGGGAGAAGGTGAACAAATTATAGTTGACGGATCGCTCAAAGGCTTTGAGCTGATCGGCCAGAGATTTGATGCGGATGAGTACTTTAACAGCCGACCTTCAGCGGTTGATTATAATGCTGCCAGTACAGGAGGATCAAACAAAGGCCCGACAAATCCGGATTACCTTTTACAAGTGCAGGCACGTATTGATACTTTTCTTGTCCATAATCCTACTATTACCAAAGATCAGATCCCCGTTGACCTTGTAACGGCATCGGGTGGTGGACTTGATCCGCATATATCCCCTGAAAGCGCATATGTTCAAATCGACCGAATTGCTAAGGTTAGGAACATCGAGCGTACAAAACTAGAGTCGTTGGTCAGCCAGTATGTCGAACAGCCAACCTTGAACATGGGCACAGCGCGCGTTCATGTGTTACGGCTGAACATTGCCCTTGATCAACAAAAATAATCTTACTATATCTGTAAAACGCTAATTCATAATGAAAAATATTTCAGTGCTCTTATTGTTTTTGATGGTTTCAACAGTTGCTTTTTCTCAAGATGAAAAACCATCACCGTTTACCGTATCCGGGTATGTTGAGACTTACTATGTATATGATTTTAATCAACCCATCAATAATACCCGACCGAGTTTCATTTACTCCTATAATCGTCATAATGAAGTTAACCTTAACCTTGGGTTTGTAAAAGGGTCTTATATAACAGACAACGTTCGCGCCAACCTTGCCCTGATGACGGGTACCTACGCGAATGCTAATCTTTCCGCTGAGCCGGGAGTTTTGAAGAACATTTTAGAAGCTAACGCAGGTGTTAAAATCTCTAAAAATAGAAACCTATGGATTGATGCTGGTATTTTTGGCTCCCATATCGGTTTCGAAAGTGCGATCGGAAAAGATTGCTGGAATCTGACACGAAGTATCCTGGCAGACAACACTCCCTACTACGAAGCCGGAGCAAAAATTTCGTACACAACGGATAACGGGAAATGGTTTTTATCAGGAATGGTTTTAAACGGCTGGCAACGCATCCAACGTGTGGACGGAAATTCACTTCCCTCGTTTGGAACGCAAATAACGTTTAAACCAACTTCAACAGTGACGCTGAACAGCAGCAGCTTTATCGGAACAGACAAGCCGGACAGCGCAAGGCAAATACGATACTTCCATAATTTCTATGGAATTTTTCAGGTATCGTCAAAGCTTGGTGTAACCGCGGGGTTTGACTACGGAGTGGAAGATGAATCTCCGGAAAGTTCCTCCAAAAATGTGTGGTATTCACCGGTGATAATTGTGCGGTATAATGCATCGGATAAAGTAAGTCTTGCGGTGCGCGGTGAATACTATGATGATGAGCACGGAGTGATCATTGCCACCGGAACTCCAAATGGTTTTAAAACTTCAGGTGTTTCGTTTAATGTTGACTATGCTGTTACGGCAAATGTGCTGTGGCGCACGGAGATTCGGAATTTCACCAGCAAGGATGACATCTTTGTAAAGGATGAGGATCAGGCTACTAAAACCAATACATTTATCGGAACATCACTGGCAATCAACTTTTGACTTTCTGACTTTTATAAGTAATAACAATCTGGATACTGCATTTCTCCCATGAGTGAAAAAGAAAAATCGGTTGAGCATTTTTTAAACCTGATCCGCAAATCAAGACGCGGAAAATTCAAGGTTTACATCGGCATGAGTGCGGGCGTTGGGAAATCTTACAGGATGCTGCAGGAAGCACATAGTCTTTTGAAAAAGGGCGTGGATGTTCGCATCGCCTATATTGAAACACATGGAAGAGAAGAAACACACGCGCTACTGAACGACATTCCGGTAATCGAAAGAAAGAAGATTTTTTACAAAGGCAAGGAGCTTGAAGAAATGGACCTCCAGGCAGTTCTGAATGCGCATCCTGAAATTGTTCTGGTGGATGAGCTTGCGCATACAAATATAGAAGGCAGTAAAAACGAAAAGCGCTGGCAGGATGTTATTGAGATTCTTGATGCGGGGATCAATGTAATCAGTGCCGTAAACATTCAACATATCGAAAGCCTGCACAATGAAATGCTGCAAATCACCGGAATTGATGTGAAGGAACGTGTTCCGGATAAGGTACTTCAACTGGCAGATGAAGTAGTAAATATTGACCTGACGGCCGATGAACTTATTGCCCGTTTAAAGGATGGGAAAATCTATCATGCTTCCAAAATTCAATCAGCCCTACAAAATTTTTTTCAGTCTGATAAAATTCTTCAACTTCGGGAGTTGGCGTTGAAAGAAGTTGCTGCACAGGTAGAGCGTAAAGTTGACACCGAAGTTGTGATTAACGACAGGCTTCGCCATGAGCGCTTTCTGGCCTGCATCAGTTCGAACCATGAGACTGCCAAAATGATAATCCGCAAGACGGCCCGCCTGGCGAACTATTACAATTCAAAATGGTATTTGCTGTATGTTCAGACTCCACGGGAAAACTCGAATCGGATCAAACTTTCCGTTCAGCGCCATTTGATTAATAATTTCAAAACTGCTACAGAAATGGGCGGTGAAGTGATACAGGTCAAAAGTGGTAACGTTCCTTCAACCATCGCACGAATTGCGGAAGAGAAGCATATTACGACTGTTTGCATTGGCAAACCTCATCTTCGCCTCTGGCAGGTGATTCTGAAAACAAATGTCTTCAATCAGTTGCTGAATAGGCTTTCAGATTCGGATATTGACCTTATTATACTGTCATGAGCATAAAAAGAAAAGTAGCGCTCGGGTTGTTGTTTTTGTTTGTAGTGATCATTGGCATTGCTACGATGGGTGTATACTACTTAAAAACCCTCTCCGATGACTCAGAAAACATTCTTCGAAATAATTACGAGTCACTCGAATACAGTAAGCGTATCATCGAACATTGTGATAGCCTTTCACTTGACAGCGCGAGATCGCTCGCTGCGATAGAAAAAAATCTCCAATGGCAGGAAGCCAACATTACCGAAAAAGGGGAACAAGAACTTACGCATATGCTTCGCGTTCACATTGAAAAAATGAAGAATACCGGAATAACGGATTCTTTAACAACTAAGATTCGTCAGGCTTCACTTGCCATTCAGGAAATAAACATGCAGGCAATCATTCGCAAAAACCAGATTTCAATGAATACCGCGAAAAGAGCTTCAAACTACCTGATCCTAATTGGCACGATTTGCACTATGCTTGCCCTAACGTTCATGATTAATTTTCCGGGATACATTGCTAACCCCATTACGCAATTAACACAGAGTATAAAATCGATTGCCAACAAAGATTATGAAGAACGGCTGCACTTTGATCGCAGCGATGAATTCCAGGAGCTTGCGCAGGCGTTCAACCTCATGGCGGAAAAGCTGGACGAGTATGAGCATAGCAACCTCGCGAAAATACTGTTTGAAAAGAAGCGCATTGAAACAATCATTGACCGGATGAACGATCCGGTGATTGGCCTCGATGAAAAGAGCAAGGTCGTGTTTGTCAATGATCAGGCGTTAGCACTATTGAACCTGAAACGGAGCGAGGTGATTGACCATTACGCACCCGATATTGCGGTCAATAATGACTTGTTTCGTAGTTTAATACGTCAGCCGGAGAAAGCAAATGAATCCACGTTGATTAAAGTATTTGTGAGCGGAAAAGAAAATTACTTTTCACGGGAGGCAACCAGTATACACTATCATCCAACCGGAGAGCTAAACACCCGAGAGATCGGGCAGGTTATTATCTTAAAAAACATTACCTCGTTTAAAGAGGTCGACTTGGCTAAAACGAATTTCATTGCCACGGTTTCGCATGAGTTGAAAACCCCGATTGCATCGTTACAAATGGGGGTAAAACTTTTACAGGATAATCGTGTAGGAGAGTTAAACACCGAGCAGAAAAATATTGTTACCACCTTATTCGAGGAGATGGGTCGAATCTCCCGCATCACCAACGAGTTGCTCGATCTTTCACAGGTTGAAACGGGTAATATTAAACTGAACATTAAAAAAGCCCATCCAAAAGATATCATCCCCACTGCCATAGAGGCTGTGAAATTTCAGGCTGAACGGAAAAATGTTACCGTCCAGGTAAAAATCGACTCTGCTATTCCTGAAGTTCTTGCTGACTTTGACAAAACTGCATGGGTATTGGTAAACTACTTGACCAACGCAATTCGGTACAGCCCGGAGAATGGGAGTATTATTGTTAAAGGACTTGTTGTTGATAAGCAGGTTGAATTCAGTGTAAAGGATGAAGGTCCCGGCATTGAAAAAAAATACATGTCGCGCTTGTTCGAAAAATTCTATCAGGTTCCCGGTACACCTTCTGGCACAGGACTGGGGCTGGCAATCTCCAAAGAATTTATTGAAGCGCAGCAAGGCAGTGTCTCAGTCACCAGTGAGATCGGAAAGGGCTGTAGTTTTTCCTTTACTTTGCCGGTCGCTCCTTGAAATGTAATTTTCGGTCGAATATTTCCGGCTCATCCTGATCCGTTTCGCGTTTAATCTTAACCTTAGCTTGCGGACCAACCTGAATCGGCACTCTTTCGACTTCAATATTTGCAGCTTCTAATCCATACATCGCTTCTGTGGACAAGCTGATCGACTTAATTGCACGGTACCCGGTGATCACAAATCGATCAAAGGATGATACTTCACTGTCGACCGATGCCCAGGAATGAATTGAGATAAACTTAAAATCCGCCATCATACTGTATTTATTGAGCGATGGATAAGGGCTTATCAAATCAATTTCCTGATTATCGGCCATCTCGTGGATTATTTTATTGAATAGCGTATTAACCCGGTGCGCAGTCTTGAACCCGAGCTTAATGTTGATGTAAAAGCAATGTTTTGGTATAATGGTTTCAACATTGTATTTGCTGGTGAACGGACTTTCGACTGTTTCAACGTGCAAAAACCAATACACATCAGCACGCTTTGGACGCTTTTTAAAAATCGAATAAATAATATTGGAATCAATGTACTTGCGGCTATCAGCAACCGCAAGGTAGACCAGATTCGTAGCTTCCTTTGGAACCGTTAGATCAACTTGCAAATCTTTCAGCATATCTTCATAGTGTCGTAAATCCACAAACTCCGTATGACGCTTGCGCAATTCACGGGCTTTTAAGAGGATAAACATCATAAAGAAGAATATCATCGCAATGAGAAAGGTAAACCACCCGCCATGATGAAACTTGTCGAGGTTGGAAATGAGAAACATTCCTTCAAGGGAGAAGAAAACAATTGCGAGTAGAGCGGACCGGTAGGTCGATTTTTTTACAGTCGTAAAGTAATATACCAGTAGCGAAGTAGTCATCAGCATATTGACAGTAATGGCGAGGCCATAGGCACCTTCCATCGCGGAAGACTCCTTGAAGATGACCACCACCAAGATGCTCCCTAACATAAGTATCCAATTAATTGCCGGGATATACATCTGCCCTTTTGATTCACTGGGATATCGTACACGGCTTGCCGGCCACAGCTTAAGCTTCATGCCCTCATTGATCAAGGAGAATGTTCCGGTAATCAATGCCTGGCTGGCAATAATGGTTGCCATCGTTGCGATCCCAATCCCATATATCAGAAACCATTCAGGCATCAATGAATAGAATGGGATTTGACCACCCAGCTGGGTATTGGTATGCTGCAACAGCCAGGCGCCTTGCCCAAAATAATTCAGCAGCAGACATATTTTTACAAATCCCCAACCAACGCGAATGTTTGACTTACCTACGTGGCCAAGGTCAGAGTACAGCGCTTCGGCTCCGGTGGTACACAGAAACACCGCACCCAACAACCAGAATCCTTGAGGATATTCAGCGAGCAACTGATATGCGTAATACGGATTTATTGCTTTAAGCACTTCAACATGCTGTGTCAGTTGATTGACACCGAGCACGGCTAACATAATAAACCAGACTGTCATAATCGGCCCAAACGTTTTTCCAACAACGGCAGAGCCAAATTGCTGAAAGACAAAAAGTACCAGCAGGATCGCAATAACAATACTGGTTGTGGGGATGTTTGGATAAATTAAGCGCAACCCTTCAACAGCCGAGGAGACACTAATAGCAGGTGTAATGAAGCCATCGGAGATCAGGGTGCAGCATCCGATGATTGCGGGGTAAATAACCCATTGTGCTTTATACTTCCTGACTAATGCATATAATGCGAAAATTCCACCTTCACCTTTATTGTCCGCATTTAGCGCGAGATAAATATATTTAATGGACGTAATAAGTGTCAGTGTCCAGAAGATACAGGATAAACCACCCAGAATTAAATCTT
>Ga0209480_10003416_pt1 | contig 10371 bp, 6 predicted proteins | sample JI61114C2DNA_FD_187501 | JGI IMG/M metagenome (GOLD analysis project Ga0209480, IMG submission 187501) | Wastewater effluent complex algal communities from Wisconsin, to seasonally profile nutrient transformation and Carbon sequestration -... | ecosystem: Engineered > WWTP > Effluent > Algae...
GGTAAACAACAACTACGAATCATTCACTTTTCACAATCAACCAATTAACCAATTAACCAATCAACCAATTAACTACACTGTAGAAGGAGATTGGAGTGGTGCAGCATTTTTATTGGTTGCAGGAGCAATTGCAGCTCCCAATAGAATTTTTATTAAAGGATTGGATGTTTTTTCTACTCAAGCAGACAAAGCCATTTTACAAGCATTGATGGATTGCGGTTGTAGCATTTCTGTTCAGCCAGAAATAATAGAAGTTGGTTTGCCTGCATCGGGAATTGCCGGTTTAAAAGCCTTTCAGTTCAATGCAACAGATTGCCCAGATCTGTTTCCACCATTGGTTGCATTGGCAGCTTATTGCAATGGAACAACAGTAATAGAAGGGGTTAGCAGATTGGCTCACAAAGAAAGTAACCGAGGCTTAACCTTACAAGAAGAATTTGCAAAAATGGGTATTGAAATAATTTTGCAAGATGATTTAATGTTGGTTAAAGGAGGTACAGGCGTTAATGCTGCAATTGTACACTCACGTCACGACCATAGAATTGCAATGGCATCTGCTGTTGCAGCTTTACAAGCCAATGGGAATGTTGAAATTGAAGAAGCAGAATCTATCAATAAATCATACCCTAATTTTTACGATCATTTGCAAAAGCTAGGAGCAACAGTTCAATATTCATAATTGCAAAAGTGTTTGTTTGGTGGAATAAATAATTATCTTCCACTTTCAATCTCAGCTTATGAAAAAAGTGTTTTTGCTCCTATTAATTTCTGTGCAAGTTTGTGCACAAGATTTAAGTTATTACTTACCCAAGCATGTTGCTTACAACAGTTCAATTCCAACTCCAAAATCAATTATTGGTCATGAGGTTGGCGAATGGCATGTAACGCATGATAAGTTGGTGTATTTCATGAAAGCAGTTGCAGCAGCATCCAATAGAATGCAATTGCAAATAATGGGTAAAACCTATGAAGGTAGAGAGCAAGTTGCCCTAATTATTTCTTCTCCTGCAAATCTTGCAAAATTAGAAACCATTCGTTTAGAGCATTTGCAATTAAGTAATTCTCAGCAATCTGCTACTCAAAATATTGCCAATATGCCCGTTGTAGTTTGGATGGGTTATAGCATACATGGCAATGAAAGTAGTGGTTCCAATGCGTCTCTTTTAGCTGCTTATTATTTGGCAGCAGCTGAAGGCGAAGAAGTTGATAAATTATTAGCTAATACTGTAATTATTATTGATCCCAGTTTCAATCCTGATGGATTGAATCGTTTTGCAACTTGGGCAAATATGCACAAAAGCCAAACTCAAGTTAGCGATCCCAATTCAAGAGAGTTTAATGAAGTTTGGCCCGGTGGAAGGTTCAACCATTATTGGTTTGATTTGAATAGAGATTGGTTGCCTGCACAGCATGTAGAAAGTAGAAATAGATTGCAATTGTTTCATCAATGGAAACCAAATATTTTAACTGATCATCATGAAATGGGAAGTAACTCCACTTTCTTTTTTCAACCTGGAGTTCCGTCAAGAGTAAATCCAAATACACCAGATAAAAATCAACAACTTACTGCAGCTATTGGTAACTATCATGCAAAATTCTTAGATAGTATTGGTTCTTTTTATTTTACCAAAGAAGGGTACGATGATTTTTATTATGGAAAAGGTTCAACTTATCCAGATATTAATGGTGGTGTTGGAATTTTGTTTGAACAAGCTAGTAGTCGTGGTCATGCTCAAGATACAGAAAACGGATTACTCACTTTTCCATTCACCATTCGAAATCAATTTACCACTACACTTTCAACTTTAGCAGCAGCAAATGGGTTAAGAAAAGAAATGCTTACCTATCAAAGAAATTTTTATAAAGATGTAGCTAAAGAAGCTGATGCATACAATATTAAAGGTTTTGTTTTTGGTAATAAAAACGATAAAGCCAAAACCAATATTTTAGTGGAAATGCTTTTGCGTCATCAAATCGAAATTTTCAACTTAAAACAAGATGTAACTGTTGATGGACAAGTGTTTACTAAAGATGAAGCTTATGTTATTCCTACCAATCAACAACAATTTAAAATTATAAAAACTGTTTTTGAAAAAACATTTGATTATAAAGACAGTTTGTTTTACGACATAACATCTTGGACAATGCCTCTAGCATTGGGACTTCAATATGCAGAAGTGAAAAACAATGTTTCAGCTTTAATGGGCAATAAGATTATAACCAATCCTACTTTGCCTTTGCTTACACATCATATAAAAAATCCGTATGCTTATATTATAAAGTGGAACGAAATGTTTGCTCCAAAAATTCTTTACCAATTGCAACAGAAAGGAATTATAGCAAAAGTTGCAACACAGCAATTTATTGCTACAATCAACAACAAAGAAGAAGAGTTTGGGTATGGAACAATTGTAATACCTGTATCTATTCAAAATAAAAATGGTGAAGCACTGATTAATTTAATTGATGAAGTGGCCAACAATACTGGTGTAGAAATATTTGCAGTTTCAACAGGGTTGTCTTCTAAAGGAATTGATTTAGGAAGTGGAAGTTTAATGAATGTGAAAGTGCCTAAAGTAATGATGTTGGTAGGCAATGGTACATCTCCAACTGATGTTGGTGAAATTTGGCATTTGTTAGATACAAGATTTAAAATTCCTGTTTCAAATGTTGATGTAGAAAGAATCAACAATATTTCTATAACTAAATACAATGTAATTATTATGCCATCTGGTTCATACAACACATTGGCTAAAGATGCACAAGAAAAATTGAGAACTTGGGTTAGCAATGGAGGAACATTAATTGCAACAGAAGATGCTGTGAAAGTGTTGGCAACTAATGGATTTACAAAAGTTCAATTTAAAAATATTGAAGGTAAAAAAGATTCAACTTTAAACATGCCTTATTATTTGCGTAGCGATGAAGTAAGAGCAAAAGAAATGACAGGTTCTATTTTTGAAGCAAGTATAGATATTACTCATCCTTTATGTTATGGCTATAAGAAACCAACAGTAAGTATTTTTAAAAGTAGCAATTCGTTGATGTTGCAAAATCCAAATCCTTATGATAGCCCTGTGTTATTTACAGAAAATCCATTGCAAAGTGGTTATTTATTTAGAGGATATAAAGATAAAGTTGGCAATACTGCATCTGTTAATATTGATGTTTTGGGTAGAGGGAAAGTTATTTCAATGATTGATAATTTAAACTTTAGAGCTTATTGGTTGGGCACCAATAAAATATTTATGAATGCTATTTTCTTTGCAGATTTAATTCGTTTATAGGTACAATTTTTTTGTATTTAATTGTGTATTTTTTAAAATAGAACTATGTTAAAAAGAATATTGATTGTTGTTTGTACACTTACGTCATTGTTGGTTACAGCACAACAAAAAAACCTAGATTATGATGCTGTGTTTAAAAACACTGCAATTGGAATTTATACACCCTTGCCAAGTTTTGTTAGGTGGATTGATAATGACAATGCTGTTTTTGCAGAACGGAAAGAAGGGAATAAAAGACCAACAGAATTTATTTTAAATATTGCTACTGGGGCTAAAACAGTTTTGCCAGATTCGTTACTTGAATTAAAACAAGCTGAAAAATTATTGGATGGTGCTTTGAATGCAACAAATTCGCCCAACCAAACGATGGTTGCTTTTACACAAAAAAACAATTTGTATATAAAGCAAGTAGGAACAAATAGTACAAAACAACTTACGTTTGATGGTAGCGATGTAATTTTAAATGGCTATGCTTCTTGGATTTATTATGAAGAAATCTTGGGCAGACAAAGCAGATACAAAGCCTTTTGGTGGAGCAATGATAGTAAGTATTTAGCCTTTATGCGTTTTGATGATACTGAAGTTCCTATGTATCCAATTTATGTTAATAGTGGTCAACATGGATATACTGAAAAAACGAGATACCCAAAAGTGGGCGATAAAAACCCAACAGTAAAAATTGGGATTGTAGAAATTGAAACAGGCAAAATTACTTGGGCTAACTTTAATGATAAAGAAGATCAATATTTTGGAATGCCCTATTTTAATCCCAACAATGAGTTGTGGGTTCAATGGATGAATAGAGGACAAGATGAATTAAACATTTTTCAAATTGATAAACAATCTGGGGCTAAAACACTTGTATACAAAGAACAACAAACTACTTGGATTGATTTAGACGATACAGATAGAATTGAATTTTTATTGAACGGGAAACAATTTATTTTAAAGAGTGACAAGAGTGGTTGGTATCAATTTTATTTACACGATATTTCTGGCAAACAAATTAATGCAATTACCAATGGCAATTTTACTGTTGGTTCTATTGTGAAAATTGATCAAAATAAATTATTTTTTACAGCAAGAAAAGAACATTCTGCACGGTGGGATTTTTATTCGGTACAATTAGATGGAAAAAATTTACAGCGACATTCATTTGGAGATTTTTCATTTTCAAATATTCAATTATCACCAAAAAATAATTATTTCATTGCGAATTATAGCAATACTTCAAACCCTGCAACATTGGCTGTAGTTGACTTAAAAGGAAATATAAAACAAGTTATTGGAACAGCAAAAGGTGAGAATTTCAATCAATATCAACTTCCTAAAAAAGAATATTTAACTGTTACAAGTACAGATGGGTTGTTTCAATTGCCCATTGTGATTACTTATCCAATCAACTTTAATCCCAATCAAAAATATCCTGTATTAATGAATGTTTATGGTGGCCCAAATGCTGGTAGAGTATACGATACTTGGAATACTTCACTTACTGATATTTGGTGGGCACAAGAAGGCTTAATTCAAATTAGTGCCGACAATAGAAGCAGCGGACATTTTGGAAAAGTTGGCATGAATTATATTCATAGGCAATTGGGTATTTATGAAATTGAAGATTTTATGGCTGTTGGAAAATGGATTAAACAACAAACTTGGAGCGATACATCTAAGCTGTGTATTACAGGAGGAAGCTTTGGTGGTTACATGACTTGCATGGCGTTAACTTATGGTGCTTCTGTATTTAATTATGGTATTGCAAACTCATCTGTTACAGATTGGAAATTGTACGATACACATTATACTGAACGTTTTATGGATACGCCAAACGAAAACCCAGAAGGCTATAAAAAAACAAGTGTACTGCAATATGCAAACATGTACAAAGGATTAATTAGAATTGTTCATGGAACATCAGATGATAATGTGCATCAACAAAATAGTTTACAGTTGATTGATCAATTACAAAACTTAAAAAAGCATTTTGAGTTTATGTTGTATCCTGGTGAAAGGCATGGAATACTAGGTTTGAAAGGAATACACAATAGAACTGAAGCTTATCAATTTTATTACAACAATTTGTTGAGCAAACCAATGCCCAATAATTTCTGGAAATAATTTTGTTGGTTTTTATTCCTTGCACTAAAGTGATGAGTAGGGGCTACTATTTTCTGTAAAACTCAGTTTTCTTCTATAATTATTTGAAGAGCTATGAATTAAATTTCTTTTTCGTCAAATTCAATTCCTTCAAGCTTTAAAGCATTTAAAACTGGGGTATAAATTTCTTTTACAATTGGTATATGCAAACCTGTTATAGTAATTTCTTTTTCAATAATTAATTTGGCAGCAATACCCAATGGCAAGCCAACGGTTTTAGCCATTGCAGTAATTAAATGATTGTCGCCTTTTAGTTCTAAGTAGCTAATAACTTTATGGCTGTTGTTGTTTAGTTCGTATTCAATTTCATGCATCATTACTACTAAATCTTTATCAGTAGGTTGTAGTGCAAGTTTTCTTTCAAGAATAAATTGTAACACATCGGCAGCACTACAAAGCCCTAAATTTATTGGGGTATGATCTTCTAATCCCAAGAAAAACAATTGTTGTAAACTAATATTTACATCGTGAATACTATTGGCCAAAAATTTTGCACTTTTATTAATATTAGAAGTTTGCAAATTTCCATTTTCATCTACTGTTAAAAATTCTTCATTACTTATTTCTCCAACTTCAGCAGCTTGTTCTTCAACCTTCATCCAGTTGGTTATTTCTTCCATCATTTCGGTGGTTAGTAATAATTTTTTATCCATCATGTCAACAATCCACTTTTCAAAACCATGCTTTTTAAAATGTGCTTGAAAGAAGTTTGCAATAGTCATATTGTTCGTATCGTACACTTTTTCTTCATTGGTGAGTTGTAAATCAACAATGTTTTTCCAGCCTGCAATAAATTCAGGATGACGCAAAGTGGTTCTCAAAAAATCTTGTATGTTTTCTAAGCCATACAAATTTATATAACCCAAAGAATCTCTATTGGCATAGTAAGCATATAAAACTTCAGTAGGCGTTAATATCGTATTTTTTGTGTTGAACAAATTTTTGTAACCAATTTCTTTAACTTGATTGTTGGATCTATAAATGGCTCCTGCTTTTCCTGCAAGAATAATGTTTTTGGGGTTCCAACTAATTTTGTAATGCCAAGGGTTGTCGTCACTTTCTGGAGCAATTAAACCACCACAATGCGATTTAAAAGAAGCAATATTTCCACCTTTGTTTTTTATTTCATCAATTAACTTCATTGCACTCATGTGGTCTATGCCAGGATCTAAACCCATTTCACATAAGAACAGTAAATTGTTTTCTTGAATACTTGACGCAAGTGCTTTTATTTTTTCGTCGATGTATGATGCAGTTAATAAATGCTTTTTATAAGTAATGCAATCCAATGCAATTAAATAATGAAGGGTAGGAGGCATCATTGAAATAACAACGTTTGCTTGCTCAATTAAAGCTTGTCTGCTATTGGCATCTTCAATATTGATTAATGTAGATGTTACAAAACTTGTTGGTATTACTTTTTGAGCCAATAATTCAGCATTCCCATCGGCAATGGTTACTTGCCATTTTTTTTCTTCAGTCAATTGTGATAAGTAATTAATTAAAACTGTTGCTGATTTTCCTGCTCCAAAAAGTAAAATATGATTCATGTTCAATACTATTATAATGAGTTGTTAGAATGGCAAACCAATGCCCAATTGAAATGCAAAGTTTTTAATTTCTGTTTTGCTACTATTGTCTCTTTCTTCACTCCATTTAAAATTTTTAATGCTCATCCAACCATCATTACCTGGTCGTCCTGGATCTTTTGCTTTATAAGCAAAATCTACACGAATTAAAAAATACGAAAAGTCGAATCTTAAACCAGTGCCAATACTTACTGCTAAATCTTTGTACATTCTGTTTAAAGAGAATTCTGCATTGGTATTGGTTGCATCTTTTTTTAAATTCCAAACATTGCCTATATCTGCAAACAACGCACTACCAATTTTAAAACTACCAATGGAAGCAATATTGAAACGATATTCGACATTGGCTTCCAATTGAATATCGCCAAATCTATCTCTAAAAGATGTAGAAGCAATTGTATCGCTAAGTATAGATGAGCCTAAGCCCAATTGTCTTAAGTTCCAAGCTCTCATACTGTTAGGACCACCAGCAAAATATTGTTTAAAAAATGGCAATGATTGACCATCTAAAGGAATGCCCAAGCCACCAAATACACGATACGCCAATTCACTTTTTGATAACTTTTTATTGAGCCTATATTCAGCTTCTAGCTTAATAAATTTGTATACAGTTCCTTTTTTGTCATAAGGAATCAAGTAATTGAGTAAACCACTTTCTTCAAAACCCAATCTTATTAAATGTGTGTTGTTCGGATTTTTTAAACTTGTTCTGCTTCTATTAAAATTAATTACACCCAATCCTAAACCAATTACATTGCCTGTGTTAAATGAATTTCTTAAAAAAGGATTTGCATCGAAAAGTTGTATTAAACCTGGCAACGTATCAATTTTATACAATTCAACATTAATCGGTTTCCATAAATATACATCTCCATTTTTTACTTGTCCTTCATATCCTAAACTTACATTGCCAGATCGAAGTTTAAAAATTTGAAAACGCTCTGTATAAACCAATCCTGTATTAATTAAGGTTCTTTTATTTTCTGCATTTCTAAACATTTTTACGTTCGATAAAAACGTTGGCATAATCAATCTTGGAAAACTATAATTATGCGATAGGCTGAATTGTAAACTTTGAATTAAGTTGCCTTTTGTTCCGCTTGTATCGGTTGCATTTAAAATATTTAACTCAATTCCTGCTCTTAAATTGGTGCTACTTTGTATGGCTTGTTTCCAAACATTTCTATTGTTTAAAGTAGCACTTAAACTTAAGCCCAATAAATTACCAGCAGTAAAATCGCCTGAGTTTCTACTAGTTTCTAAGTTATAGTTTGTTTGATATTTACTTTGTGGAATAAGAAAAAAATGTAAGTCTAACGAGTCTTTTCCAACTTCAATAATTCTACCTTCAATTTGTTGCCAAGCAGGAATGCGAGACAATGTATTGATGGTTTTTAAATAAGCATCTTCATGATAAATGCTATCTTTTCGTAAGTAAGTATGTTCTCTAAGTGGACGTAGTTTGAACAATCCTTTTTCTGCTCTAACAACTAAATTGCTTTTCTTGCCAATAATTGCATTGTCCCATTTCTTTTTAATTAAACTGTCTGGGAAATCAGTAATTTTTGTTTCGGGATAAAAATAAACGTTGTTCACATAGTACCTATTCAAAATACTTGTATCTTTTTCTGTTCTTTGTTTTATGCTAATATCCCATTCTGGTTTTTCCTTTCTTTTTTGATCGGCTTCTGTAATAATTTTAGCCAATTCAATTGGGTCAAGTGTAAGTTTAAATAAATTTTCGTTGGTTGTATCTACCAAAGCATAAATATGTTCTCTGGTAAATTTGTAATAACCATTTTGTCTAAACCACGAAACCAATCTATCCAACTCATCAGAAATTTTTTGTTTGGTATAGGAACTTCCTTTTTTTAGATACGTGTTTTTAAATTGTTGCATGGCAATATTTTGCAACAACGAATCTTTTAATGTTTGATGCGTTGTATCTACAAAAGCATAAGCAACAGAATCTATCTTAATATTTTTTCCTGGTTGAATATTAAATGCCACTGTAGTTCTAAGTTGATCTTTTACTGTATCAATTTTTACTGGAAGAACTTGCTCAACAGAAGAATAATAATAGCCTTGAGCATTTAAGTAAGCCAACATAAACCGCTTAGAACGATCTACATTTAATGTATCGTACAAAGGAGGATTTTTAGTAACATTAATAAACCCAAATTTGGTAACATTTCTAGCTTTTAAACTATCATCCCAATAATTATTCAGTTCTAGGGTCAATCTTTTTTTCTCATCTTTGGCAATATCGCCTTCAATATTAATTTTATTGGCAAAAATAAAAGGTTTGTTGGGCTGATAATTTTTTACAGTAGAACAAGATGCTACAAAAAGCAACAAAATAATTAAAGGTAATATTGTAACAGTTGATCGTTTAAATTGCATACACAATGGTAAGTAAAAATGAGTTCAAATATATCCAATCTTTGTGCCACAAAAAACAAAGACTGATAGAAGGTCTTTTTATTGCTGAAGGCCCCAAATTGGTAGAAGAATTATTGAACAGCAATTATTCAATAGAAAAAATTTATGCAACCAATAATTGGGTACAATTACATGCTACAACTTCACTAAATATTGTTGAAGTTTCAGAGGTTGAGTTAGAAAGAATGACCAACTTGCAAACCTCCAACGAAGTGTTGGCAATTGTACAACAAAAAAGCAATGTTTTTCCACCATTAACCAATCAATTGCACTTGTTATTAGATGGAATTCAAGACCCTGGAAACTTGGGTACAATAATTCGTATTGCAGATTGGTTTGGTATAAAAAATTTGTATTGTACACCCGATACAGCCGAATTGTACAACAACAAAGTAATACAAAGTACAATGGGTAGTTTTTGTAGACTGAATATTTGGTATGGAGATGTTGTTGAACAAGTATTACAACCAACCAAGTTGCCAATTTTTGGAGCAGTTTTAAACGGAAAAAATGTATTGGAATTTGGACAAATTAAATCAGGCATTCTAATCATTGGCAACGAAGGAAAAGGAATTAGAGAAAACATTTTACCATTTATTCAACAACCCTTAACAATACCAAAGTTTGGAGGAGCCGAAAGTTTAAATGCTGCTGTTGCAACAGGCATCATTTTATCGCATATTATCTAAATTGGATGGCTTTTACAGGCTTAATTTTTCGTACCAACAATGCAGGTAGGGTTAATGCAAAAAAGCAAACAATGGACGTAGAAATACAAACCAATATTACTTGCCACCAAATTATTTTTACAGGAGCAACCGAAACATAATAATTGCTTTCGTCTAACGTAATAAAACCAGTATAATATTGCAATAAACAAATGCCAACACCTAACA
>Ga0209480_10003423_pt1 | contig 10352 bp, 9 predicted proteins | sample JI61114C2DNA_FD_187501 | JGI IMG/M metagenome (GOLD analysis project Ga0209480, IMG submission 187501) | Wastewater effluent complex algal communities from Wisconsin, to seasonally profile nutrient transformation and Carbon sequestration -... | ecosystem: Engineered > WWTP > Effluent > Algae...
GGCGACGCAAGAGGCATGGAATTTCTCAAACGATTCGAGGTCTGGGTGCTCCTCCTGCTCGGGGGCGGGGCGGGGCTGTGGGTGCTTTTCGATCAGCCGGTGGTCGAGGGTGATCCTGTGCCGATTGAGGCCAGCGAAGTACCCAGTGCCGAACCCGTGCTGGTGATCCACCGCTGCACGCTGGAGCGTGATTACGGCAACGCGCGTCTAGACATCGAACTGCGGTATCGGAACGTGGGACCGCGCCCGCTAGTGCTGCAGCCACCGGACGTCAAACTGCTCACAGCGGATGGGAAAGAGGTGCCGCCTTTCATCCTGCCGATCGAAAAGCCGCCGCAGATCGCCGCGCAGACGGTGCAGAGTGTGCGGCTGCGCTTCTGGCTGGAGGCCGCGCATCTCAAAGGTGCTCTCACGCTCGAGGTGCGTGGCAGCAAGGCGGAGGTAAAGGGTGCTGCCGCACTGGAGTTGGAAAAGCTGGAGAACAAAAAGCCGCAGTCCTGGCAGGGAGCCATCCGCTAGGGGCTACTTCAGCATGGGCAGGGCCTGGATGAAGAGGCTGTAAAACTCGTTTTCCTCAGCAGACATGCCATCACCTTCGAGGATTGCATTGAGGACATCACAGGCTTCCTTCTGCGCCGCCTTGGTGGTAAATTCAGCGGCCCGTTCGTTGAGGTAGTCAAAGACGGTTTCATCGCTTTCGGAGGCCTCACGCGCTCGGGCGAAGGATTCCTCGATGAAGAGATCTTTGGGGTAGGACGACTTCCAGCCCTTTTTCACAAAGGCCTGCTTCAGCAGATCCTCCTCGGCGAGCGAGATGTGAGCATCGGCATAAATGGAGAGAGAGAGGAGGTCGAAGAGGGCTTCGCGTTGCGGTTGAGTCATTTTTGGGAAGGATTTCATCTGACTGCGGGCCGGATGTCGATGCTGAAAACGTGCCGATTTTTGTTCCGGCGTGTCGATTCTCAACCTCCGTGCAGCTCACGGCGCAGATCGGTGATGCCATCACGCAGGGAGAAAAGCTCCTTCTGCCAGCCTTCGAAAAGGGCGAGATGCACAGTGTAATCAGGGTGCTCACAGAGATCTTGGAGGGCGGCCAGGGCTTCGTTGGCCCAGTTCAGGCAGCGTTTGGTGATGGCAAGAACATGACCTGTTTCGATGTCGATCTCGGCAGGCCTGCGACGGCTCATCATGGATGTAGCGGCGGCCAGTTTGCCAGAGATTTGCATCGTGTTGGACAGGAAGCGGTCCAGTGGATGGTCGGTCGGGCCATCGCGGACATCATTGAGGCCGGACGTCTTCATTTCATTGAAGATGCGCAGCATAAAATCTCGGGATTTGCGATTCAGTGGATGGTTCCGAACGGTATCGAACCCGGAGTCGATGTCGTCATCTTCTACGCCGTCGTCATCCAGGTGAGCATCTTGAGGATCATCATCCTCTGCGTTGTCATACTCACCCTCTTCGACTGCACGGCAGGCTTCGTTCATGGATTCGATCCACTCGCGGCGGCGCTTCTTTTCGGGCGGGTCATCCTCGGATGGCTGCACGCCTTCCTGGGCATCCGCCATGTCTTCGATGATGTGATCCCAGCCCATGACATAGGCGATCTTTTCGGCGGAGTCTTCGTCCTCCTCATACTTGTCGTGAGCCTCCATGCTGGCGTCGTTGAGGCGGTCGGAGGCCTTGAGCTGCTCCTCCCATTTTTCCTCGGTGAAATCTTCCTGACGCAGTCCGGGATCACATTCATCATCCTCGGACTCAGGCGGGCGCTGGATGATGTCAGCGAGGTATTCACGCATGACATGCATGTTGGCCATTTTCTGCGCGGCCTCTTCATCCTCATCCATCTGCCAGGCGTGCTCGATGACCTGAAGCTCGAAGTCGGCGCTTTCCACGACACAACGTCCGTGTTCATCGGCATACCATTCAAGGTAGAGGCTGTTCCGCATCTCCGTGGGCACGGAGTCGATGCGATCCTCCATGTAGGCCTGCTTCCACTCTTCTTCTGGCACGGTGAAAACTTTGACTTTGCGGGAGGCTGTGATGTCTCCGACGACACCGGTCTGCACGCCGGAGCAGGGCGGAACTTTATACTGGTGCTTCGGATTGGGATTCACGAAGTGGAGCCGGCTGCCGGCGATGTCGCGCCAGGCATCTCCGGTGAGATCGAGCAGGATGGGCTCGGAGCGTCCGACCACTTCCAGCCGCACTTGGACGCGCCCCCTCTCGGTGTTGTCGAGTTCACCGCGAATGACTGCTTGATCGAATCTCCAGGCCATGATGAAAGCTAGCTGGGTAGCGGCAGAAGAGACAAGAAAAAGTCGAGCAAATGCACGGCAAAAGCGTAGATTTTCAGATGTCCGCCAAGCTCGAACCCTTTCATGACAGCCCTTCCGCACGTGCGGAACTGGTGCCATTTTTCATGAGACAGTTTCAGGGAGAGGGCTCATGCTCGGAAGAGCAGTGGTTGAAGCGGCTCTCGCACTGGTGGGACACGAATCCCTTTGCCCAGGCACACCCGTGCCGCGGATGGTGCCTCCGTGATGAAGGGCGGCTCGTGGGTTATCTCGGCACGATCCCGACGCTTTACGAGGATGCGCAGGGACAGCCGATCCCTGCATTGATTGCGACTTCATGGGCGGTGGAGGAGGGGCATCGACACGCGGCTCTGCCGATGGGGCTGATGTTCCAGCGCCAGGGGCGTGGACTGATGCTGGTGGACACCACGCCCAGCCCAGAGGTGCAGCAACTGCTCATCCGCTGGGGCTGGGTGCCACGCACTCATGTCCGCCGCAGTCTTGTGGTGCGCGGTGCCTCGGCAGCGATGTTTGCCAGTTGGATGAATGCCAGTCTTTCCAAGCTGGGAGAGGGGTTGGAAATCACCACGGATGTTAGCCTCATCAAGTCTGTGGCTCCGAGCCGACCTGGAGGCTGTGTGCAAAAACACATCACACCCGAGTACCTTCGCTGGTATGTGGCATCGCCGATGCGTGAGCATCACTTCGTCGGCGTGGTGGACCGGGAAGGCGTGCTAAGTTCGTATGTGATTCTGATTGCGAAACCAGTCGGAGGCATGCCCACCTGGAAAGTGATGGACTGGTTTACGACTCACGACACAACACGCGAGCTGCTGGCCATCATCGGCTGGCTCATGAATCACTCACCTGCTGTTCATGGAAATTGGTGGCCGTTCATCAGTCTCGCCGCCTTTCTTCCTGATGATCCTTGGCAGGGCGCTCCGCAGGTCTATGAAAAGGAGGAGAAGATCAGCCACTTCTGCTGGCTGCCTCCAGCGCTCAAAGACCAACCTTTGCGCCAGGTGATGGCCGAGGGTGACTGGGGACTATGAGCTACTGAATCAGCGGGAGCAAATTCGCTGGTGTGGCGAAGGTCTCGACGGTGATTTTTTCATCCGGGATCGTCACACCAAACTCCTGCTCCAGAGCCATCAGGAGTTCGATGGATTGCATGGAATCGAGCCCGAGCCTGCCGAGTTCGGCATCCATCGGCAGATCGGCTTCGGCAGGAAGCAGGCGGAGGAAGGGGCGCAGGAGTGTGATGAGGCGGACTTCGAGAGACATGACAAAAAGGATCAGCCCACCTTGGCGTGGCCATGGCGAAGTTGCCAGGACTCGATTTCGATTCCGTTTTCGTGGGCGACTTCCACCGGTGGTGGATGGCTGAGGAAAGCGAGCAAACTGGCTGTGATCCCATAGGCTCCGACATTTGGGATGCCAATGAGATCTCCAGGCTGCACGGGCGGCATTTTCAGACCGCGGGCGAGACTATCCAAAGGGGTGCAGAGCGGGCCGACGAGGTCAGCGGTGATCAGCGACTCAGCCGACATCTCGCGGCTGAGATTGATCAAGGTCACAGCTCCACGCGGCACGCGCCCCAGACCCGCCATGCCACCGAGATGATGAATGCCGGTGTCGAGGATGACGAAGATTTTGCCGGGTAGAGCCTTTACCTCCAGCACACGCGCGATGAGCCAGCCACTACTGGCGCAGAGGTAACGGCCTGATTCGAACCAGAGTTCAGCTCCGTCTTCGGCGAATCGAGTGCCTTGCCAGACATCATCGAGACGTACTCGCAGTCCTTCGAGGACAGGTGGTGTGTGGTCATTCGCGTATGGCCAGGGGAAGCCGCCGCCTGCATTGATGATACGGCAGTCAAAGCCCAGTGCCTCCTGAACACGATCCGCAGCGGCGAGTGCACGCTGGGTGTTCGCCGTGAGCGCGTCCACTCCAGCCACCTGCGTGCCGAAATAAACATGCACGCCGCAGACATCGAGATGCGGCAGCAGCACACGCTCGCGAGCCGCAGGATCGAGCAACAGCGACTCTTCGAAGCCGAACTGACTCTCCACGCCACTCATGGCTAGCCTTGCCTCTGGAGCCTCCGATGGATTCACTCGGAGAAGTACTCGGACAGTGGTCTCCTGCTGCTGACAGTGCGCTGAAAGCTGGGCGAGGTCGTGAAAGGATTCACAGGAGAAAAGGCGGATACCTGCGGCGAGTGCAGCGTTTAGCTCGACTGTTGTTTTGCCCGGGCCGCCGAAGAGCATTCGATCTCCCGTGTATCCTGCGGCGAGTGCGGCATTGAGCTCGCCTTCGGAAGTGATTTCAGCACGTCCGCCGCACTCGCGCACGCAACGGGCGATGGCCGGCATCGGGTTCGCTTTAAATGAGTAGCACACTGACGCACCTGCGGGCAACGCGGCATAAAGATCACCAGCCCTGGCCCGCACCTCGGCGAGATCATAGGCATAGATCGGCGTGCCGTGGCGCTTTGTCAGAGTTTCAGCGAGCGCAGCATTCATGAGGCAGGAGTAAGCAAGGCGCGAAGTGCTTTGCGATCCACTTTTTGGTTCGCCGTGCGTGGCAGCTCTGACAGGTGGATGACGCGGTCAGGCAGCTTCGCTCGTTCGAGATGCTGCGAGAGTTCGGAGAAGATGACAGCATCTTCAGGCCTGGTGCCAGCCGTTGCGAGGAAGAGACAGAGCTTGTCCTGCGCCTCATCTTTGATACAGCCGGCCGCCGTGACTCCAGGCACACGGCAGGCCGCTTCCTCGATCTCCACGGGGCTCATGCGATGCCCGCGATGTTTGATCATGAAATCACTGCGTGCATGGAAGTGCAGGAACCCGCCGGCATCCACGGTCCCATAGTCACCGGTGACCAGCAGGCGTGTGCCATCGGGCAGCGTGCGGTAGCGTTTGGCCGTCTCCTCAGGCGCACGCCAGTAGCCGAGCCCGACATGCGGCCCCTTCACGATAAACTCGCCGACCTCGCCAGGAGGCAGTCTTTGCCCTTCGGGAGACTCGGCCCAGACTTCCGTGCCATCAAGCGCCCGGCCGACGCTGTTTTCATGAGCATCGATCTCCCCGGGCAGGAGGATGGAGACGCGCTTGCACTCCGTCAGGCCATACATGGGGAAGACGGAAGCCTCAGGAAAGAGCTGCTGAAGCTGGCGGATGTGCGGCAGGGGCAGATGATCTCCCGTGTTGCTCAGCAATCGGAGCTGAGGCAGGGCGACTGGACGCCAGGACTGCATTTTGATAAGACCCGCGAAGAGTGTGGGCACACCGGGGAGCACCGTGATCTCGTGGCGCGCTAGAAGTTTCGGCAGTTCCGGCCCAGCCATCTCAGGCCTGCCGATGAAGAGCGCCGCGCCGCTCATCATGGCGTAAAAGAGCTGGTAGAAACCGTAGTCGAAAGACAGCGGCAGAAAGACGCCTATGCGGTCCGTTTCACGATACTGAAGCCTTGCCAGGATCGCCTTCGTGACAAACTCCACATTGGCATGACTCAGCATCACGCCACGCGGCACTCCGGTGGAGCCGGAAGTGAAGACGAGAAAGGCCAGTTCATGGCCACCCTCCATGCGTGGCAGCTCAGTGAGACTGCTTTGGCTCAGCGTCTCGAAGTCCTGCTCCAGCACCACCACCTTGGCTGCCCCACAGCAGGATCGCAGGTCGGCTCGACTGGCCTCCAGGACGATCAGCACTGGCTCACATTGTCCGACGATGCGCTCAAAGGAGGCCTCTGTGATCTGCGAGGAAAGAACGGAAAAAACAGCCCCGGCATGGGTGGCTGCGAGGGTGATCAAAGGCAGCTCGAGGCGGTTTTCGGAGACGATGAGCACACGGTCTCCAGGCTCGGCTCCGAGCGCTCGAATCCCGGAAGCCAGCCGACCGACCACTGCCGCTGCCTCGGAGAAAGTGAGGCAGGTCTCCGCTCCCAAAAGAAACAGCCGCTGCGGGTAGCGCAGGGAAGCTTGATGTAGGAAATCGGAGATCTGAAAGACTGACATTCGGGGGGAGAAGAAAATGAACGTCTTCTAATTTCTAGAATCAAGCGTCTTTTAGTCCGTCTTGTAGCGTCAGCCGCCACTCAGTGCCTGCGCGGGCTGCGTTTGGCTTCCTGCTTAATAAATAGCGGTTCCAAATGCTCACGAATCCACGCGAAGGCCGCCTCCAGCCCTTCACGCTGATAAATGATGCCGATGTCAGCCTCGACCTTGGTCGGATTGCCGATGCAGTTGAGGAATTGATTGCAGGTGAAGCGTGTCTTCATCTCCGCATCCATCACGCCATGATGCTTCAGCACCCAGGAGCGGACATAGAGTTCCAGGACGGCATCGCCAACCCAGGCATTTTGACGAAGGATGACGAGAGGATCTGGAGCGTCAGGCATGATCGGCGAGAGTGGTCAGCCTCTGCCAGAGCGCACCGCAGTACTTATGCAGAGAGGATTCGAGATGTGCGGCAGGCAGGCGGTCCAGCAGATGGAAGCGTGCACGGGCGGTGTTTTGATGCGCGATTTCAGGAGTCAATGTCTCAGCAGCCACACCAGCGAATCTGGCGATGCGTTGCACCTCATCGCCAAGCCGCTCGACACGAACCACGAGAAGCCGCGCAGGGGGCACGACATCGAGCACACGCTGATGATGCTCTGCCCAGAACGAAAGTGCTCCAGCCAAGGAAGGACGCCCCATTTCCGCGAGCAGCCGCTCGGGGCCGCTGATGTCAGCGCAGGGCGGGCCGAAGCGCAGTTCCTCGATCGGCCACCAGACTGGCGACATGCCTCTGGCGAGGCGATGATTGAAAAGCGAATCCAGCCAGGCACGCGGATCTCGGATCGTGAGCACGAAACGTGCGGTGGGGAAGGTGTGCACCAGCGCGGCGAGGTGCCAGTGATGGAGCTGCGAGCTGTCGCACTCTAAGAAACCAGCACGCTCATCCCGATCTCGCAGCCATGACTCATCATCCACAGTCATATTTTTTGTTGCGCGCTGGATCGTCCCCACCGCATCAAACTCATGAGCGCTATGATAGCGGCTGAAGAGTCCCGCAAGACTGCGCGTGCCTGATTTGGCGATGCCAACGCCAATGATGTGACAACGACGATCACTGGAGGATCGAAGTGGCGCAGTGACAGGCAAAGAACACTCAGCAGCAGCCTCAGTTCCCTGCCAGAAGGTTCGCTCGCTCAACCAGTCTGGCGCATATGGGTTTAGCGGTCCATCGAGAGGCTTCTGAAGTGTGAGGACCTCCATCCCCTTCACCTCATCACGTTGCACATCATCCAGCAGCCAGCCCTGAGCCGTGGCTACAGCACAGGCCTCGTGGCGTGGATCGCGTGTTTGAAAACGACAGCGGCCACCTGGAGCGGTCCCTGACCATTGCCCGCGCAATTCACGCGACAGCGAGCCGTCACCGAGACTCAGTGTGCGCGGCGTGATCAGCCGCTGCAGCAGGTCCTGGGCGAAATGACGCAGAGGTTTCATCAGTGCCAGCGGGTGAGTTGGCGGGTCATGTAGCGGCGCAGCCGGGCGAGCAGCGGCCAGCGGACAGGCGGCGCAGGCAGCAGGGCCTGACGTAGCGCTTTTTCCAAAGCCCCCCAGCCGAGATCATGCGGTCCACTTTCATGCATGAGATAGAGTCGGTAGCAATGCCCAGGCAGCATCTGCCAGGAACGCCCGGCTTCACGATGACGGCGCAGATCATCCGCCAGCTCGATGAGCGGCTCGTCGGCAATGGGAGTGCAGGCCACAGACTGCCGGAAGCGCGCCAGCAGACGATGCAGCTTCTGCACGCTCGGATCATCCGCAGACAGGGATGTCTCGACGACAAAACGTGGGCGGGCTGCCCAGGCCAGCACTTCCTCCAATCGCTCGCTGAAACCAGGCATGATCTTTTCCCAAGTGCGTGTTTCACGCAGCAGTTCGGCGTTCTGGCGACCGGCATTGCGGACAAGATCGATATTCGCCTCACACCAGTCGAAGGCTTCGCGGAAGGCGGCGATGCTGCGCTCCTTCACAATGAAACCGTTTTCACGATCTCTCACCAATTCAGGCACGATCCCAACATCCGTGCAGACGGGGAAGCAGCCAGCGGCCATGGCCTCGATGAGCGTGAGCGGCTCGCCTTCATGCGCGGAGGTCACCGCTATGACATCGAAGCGATTGTAGAACTCGTTCATCGCCTCATGATTCATCGTGCCCTGAGCCAGCTCAAACTGATGCCCCTGCGCCGCCGGGACGAGAATTTCACCGTAGCCTTTGACCGAGTCTCCCTGGAAACCGGCGGCGCCGATGCGCAGCGGCCCGGTGCGTTCACGCAGGCGGTGGAAGCGCGAGATTTCAAAACCATTCGGAGCGTGAAACACACGCGGACATTCGTCCTTCAGCAGATTCAGCAGCCGCTGAGATGTGGTCAGAATCGTGCCCGCCTGGCTGAGGTGACGCCAGATAAAGTCATGCACGGAGAGCGGCCCATGCTTGCCCGGGTGCTGCCAGCGATGACTGGAGACGTATTCGATGACGCGGTTCGGATCAAACCCCCGCTGGAGATGAGCGGTCTCCGCCCAATAAAAGACGAGCGCGAGGTCATAGGGCTCCGGACGCAGCATCGGATCATCCGTGGAGTAGCGCACGCGGATGTCATACTCGGGCTCCAGGCGGCGGAGGATCGACTGCGCGGAGAAATCATAAGCCCACTCGCGACGCGGCACCATGAAGAGCACGCGCGGTTTCCTGGTTGGCAAAGGTGCCCCCAGGGCACATGGCAGACCATTGACCTCCAGCACAGCACGCATCTCGGCGGCCAGTGCGGACCAACGCTCGCCGAAGTCTGCGAAATCACCCATGCGCTGCGGCCCCCAGCTCAAAACATCCGCCGGTGTCGCCTCGCGGATATCGAGATATGGCAGTCCCATCAGCGAGCAGAAACCTTCGACGCGGCTGTCGTGCCCGACGAACCATGCCGGTCTGCCATAGGCCAGGGAAAGCATCCCGAAGTGCAGTCGGAAGCCGCCCGTCCACGCTTGATGTTGGGCGAACCACTCGAACACCTCGTCCGAGTGATCATTGTCGAAGACATGATCGAGGTCATGCTCCCACACGAGCCGGTGCGCCTGCGCAAGATCTGCCGGACCTTGAGTGATGATGGTCGGGTGATGTTTCTGACAAAGCGCCTCCAGCAGGGCTTCCTGCCGCCTTTCCAAAGGCTCCGCACCATGCAGGAAGGTCTGCCGCAGACTCACGGTGACGGGACCACTCTCACCGATCTGGATCTCAGGCTTCTTCAGTCCGTGGAAGAGCACCGGACATCCCGTGAGGCGCACATTTTTGATGCCCAAGCCGTGCAGGAAACGCTGCGTGCCCTCATCGCGCACGGAGCTTTGCACGCAGCGCGAATGCAGGCCGCGCACGATGTCCGCATCCTCAGCACTCATGTGCGGAATCCCGCCCGTAGCAGCGCTGGTGCCCATGCCGAGCGGGATGAGCGGGATGCGGAGTTGATCGAGGAACTTCTGGTCCAGCGCGCAGCGGAGACGATCCTGATAAATATTTGAGCCACAGAGGATGGCCGCATCGCAGCCGTTCAAGACAAGCATTTCCTCCTCGGTAAGTGGGCGACGGATGCTGAAGCGCACATACGACTCCGCTGGCACAAGCCGACGGATGGCGGACTCGATCATCGCATCACCCGCATTACGGCTGCCGATGGCGGGCGTGAGCAGGGCCAGTTTCATACAGCAGCGCCTCCTCTTTCACAGATCCAAAAAACACCGTCACGCCGCCAGTCACTCCGCACGCGCAGAGAGGCACCCGACTGGCGGATCACCTCTTCGACTTGCTCTCGGGTGAGCCGGCCTCGCCAGCCCTCGCGCCAGGCACGCAAAGGATTCCAGCCATGGAAGCAGGAAAAGACCGTCCAGTGCGCATGGGTCAGGGCATGACGCAGCAGCCGCGCAGGATCGGGCATGTACTCCAGCACACCGAGCATGAAGATCACCTCGTGCCGCGCCTCGGGCAGCGTTTGAGTGAAGTCACAGACGCGCGTG
>Ga0209480_10003427_pt1 | contig 10349 bp, 8 predicted proteins | sample JI61114C2DNA_FD_187501 | JGI IMG/M metagenome (GOLD analysis project Ga0209480, IMG submission 187501) | Wastewater effluent complex algal communities from Wisconsin, to seasonally profile nutrient transformation and Carbon sequestration -... | ecosystem: Engineered > WWTP > Effluent > Algae...
TGTCTTGTGGTCGTAATTCAGGCAGGGAATTACCGTGATGGCGCATTGCTCTTTGTTGGCCAGCCATTTTTCTCCGTTCAGCATTTTGGCATATTCGCCCATCGTCATGCCATATACAATTGGAATGGGCTGCATACCTACAAATGAACGGTATTGCGTATCTAAAACCGGACCATCCACATAATGTCCGTTTGGATTGGGGCGGTCTAAAATCACCAGCGGTTTGTTGTTTTCAGCGCAGGCTTCCATCACATATTGTAAAGTAGAAATATAGGTATAAAAACGAACGCCCACATCCTGAATGTCGAACACCAGAATATCCAGATCTTTTAATTGTCCGGGCTTGGGTTTTTTATTATCGCCATACAAAGAAACAATAGCCGTTTTAGTTTTAGGGTCAACGCCGTTGCTTACATGTTCACCCGCATCTGCCGTTCCGCGAAAGCCATGCTCGGGTGCAAAAACCAGTTGCACATCAATGCCTAGACTGAGCAAAGTATCCAGTAAATGGGTGTTTCCAATTGCGGATGTTTGATTGACAACCAGTCCAACGGATTTCCCTTTTAATAAAGGCAAATACTGGTCGAGGCGTTCAGCACCCACGACTACGTTTTTTGCCTGAACAGTATGAATCAGCAAAAACACACTAAAAAGGACAACAACTAATTTTTTCATAGAATAAAGTTATTACAAATATTGTGCTAAAGATTGTAATTGATGTTGGTAATCCAAAAGGAAAGAAATACTTTTGGTGTTAATAACTAATGAATCTCGAACTCTTCATAGCTAAACGTTTAGCACTCGGCGATAAAAAATCGTTCTCGCGTTTTATTATCCGCATTGCTATGGTGGCCATTGCACTCAGTGTGGCGGTCATGATTGTTTCGACCTGTATGGTTTCCGGATTTTCCAAAGAAATAAAAGAACGTATTTTCGGTTTCTGGGGAGAAATCCATATCACCAATTTTGACAACAATGAATCGTTTGAAACAACCCCGATAAAGAAAGAACAGGTTTTTTTAGATAAAATCCGTAAAGCAAACGATGTGCGAAATGTTGCGCCCTTTATTATCAAAGCCGGTATCTTAAAAACCAAATCAGAAATAGAAGGAATTGCCTTAAAAGGTGTAGATAAAGACTACGACTGGAAAACCATTCAAACGTATTTGAAAGAAGGGAGCATTCTTTCATTTAAAGATACCATTGCAAGTAAAGATATCCTGATTTCCAAATCGACCGCCAAACGCATAAACCTGAAAGTGGGAGATAACGTGATTGCTTATTTCATCCGGAAAGATCTGGTGGCACCTTTAGGCAGAAAACTAAAAGTATGCGGTATTTTTCACACAGGTTTAGAAGAATACGACAAACAATATGCGTTGGTGGATATTCAATTACTGCGGGAACTTAATCAATGGAAAGCCAATGAAGTGGCCGGCTATGAAGTGCGGCTGAAAAATATGGACAGAATGGATGCTTTTAAAGATTCCATTTACTACAAGTATGTCGACCAGAGTGTGAACGCACAAACCATGAAAGAAATTAACCGTAATATTTTTGAATGGCTGGATTTGCAGAAAATAAACGAATATCTCATTCTTGGATTTATGGTGCTGGTGGCTATGCTGAATATGATAACGGCGCTGATTATTCTTATTCTAGACAGAACCAATATGATTGGTATTTTGAAGTCTTTGGGTGCAAATAATAAAAGTATTACCAAGGTTTTTATTTACAATGCAGCATATATTATTCTGAATGGTCTTTTCTGGGGAAACATACTGGGTTTAGGCATTTGTCTGATACAGGATTACACGGGGTTTATAAAACTAAATGAAGAAAATTATTATTTAAGTGTTGCACCCGTTTATTTTAATATCTGGGCAATTGTTTTAATAAATATCGGAACCCTGCTGATTTGTACTGTAATATTGCTGTTGCCCACGCGACTGATTAGCCGAATCTCTCCGATGAAGGCTATACGATTTGAATAATATCAAATCCTCATTTTGTTGTGCTGATTCGGGATAATACAGAATCTGTTTTTCATGTCACCTCTATTTCTTATATTGCAATAATGTTTCAGCAAATTCGCAAATGGAAATGGATTATTTCGGCAATTACCTGCTTTATATTGCTGTATGTTTTGCCAACTGCATTCATTGAAAAATACTACTCTAAAGGCTTTTTCCTTTTAGTCAGAAAATTGCTGGATAATACCTTTGGCAAAATACCTTTCCCTTCTTATTATATTTTTCTCGCTTTTCTGTTATTTATCGTAATGAAATGGTTTCTGCATTTTTTCAGAGAAAAGCCACAACCGGTCTTACAACGCTTGTTTAAGATTTTCTCTTTTGCCGGTTTTATGATCTCCCTTTTTTTTATTCTCTGGGGATTTAATTATGGAAGAATTCCTCTGGAGCAAGAGATAAAGCTGAATATACAACCATTAACGGAAGAGCAATTAATGGCAGAAACCAATGCAACGATTCAGAATCTGGCTCATGTGAGAGGAATGATAAAAAAAGATACCAATCCGATTCCGCAGATTGTATTCATAAACAACATCGAACAAATTAGCAGGGATGCGCTGGATACCTCATTAGCACATTTTAATTATCCGTTCAGTTCAAAAATACGCGGACGAATAGTGTTTGAAGATATGTTTCTGATATTCAGCATTGGCGGACAATACCTTCCGTTTGTTGGCGAAGGGAATGTAGACGATGCGGTTTTTTATTCCAAGAAACCTTTTTATCTGATGCATGAAATGGCACATGGAAATGGCTTTACAGAAGAAGCGGATTGTAATTTCCTTTCTTATGTAAGTTGTATGCAGTCTTCTAATTTGTCTTTGCACTACAGCGGCGAATTAAACTACTTATTGTATTTGTTGTCAGAACTTAAAGTAAGAGATGAAAAAGTACATCAGTCCTTGAAAGAGGCCATGCCAAAAGCAATTCGTAAAGATCTGGAAGAAATTAAAACATACTATGAAAAGCATACATTTAAAACCGGATTTTTAGGGGATGTTGTCAATAATGTTTATTTAAAAATAATGGGCATTCAGGATGGCGTAAAAAACTACGACAAAATGGTATTGATGGTATATGCATGGAAAAATCAAAAATGATGTTTAATTTGTAATGCTAATAGATTCACTATGACATTTGAATATACCAATCCTGTAAAATGTACCAAGCAAGAAGCCTGGAATTTAATTGCAGATTTGGAAAGACGTCCAGATTGGATTCATTTTCAGGAGAAATGTTACTGGACAGACAAAAAGCCCGGCATGGTGGGTTCCCGTTATCAGGAAAAGGAAGTATTTCTTGGGTTTCCTTTAAACGTAAATTATGAAATTACCGTCTGGAAAGAATTTGAACAAGTAAGCAGTATCTGTTTAATGCCTCCATTTCATCAAACTGTGGATGTTATTGTGAAAGAAAATGCATCCGGAGTTGTTTGTTCGTTGATCATCGAATTAAAAATAGGCGTTTTAGGTTTGTTGCCTAAAAGCATCATTAAGAGACAAGTAGATAATCTGGTACAGCCGCTGGTGGATCAGTTTATTAAAATACTAGAAACAGAATCAGTTTTAAATAAAAAATAATTTAGCATTCCTATGATTTTTGAATACAGTAATCACGTGCAGTGTACAAAAGAAGAAGCCTGGGCATTTATAACTGATTTAGAACGTCGTCCCGATTGGATTCATTTTCAGGAAAAATGTTACTGGACCGATAAGAAACCTGGAATGGTGGGTTCTAAATATCAGGAGAAAGAAGTATTTCTGGGTATTCCGTTAAACGTAAATTATGAAATTACCGTTTGGAAAGAATATGAGCGTGTCAGCAGTAAATGCAAGATGGCGCCGTTTTATCAGGTGGTGGATGTTATTGTAATGGAAGAAGAGGACGGTTGTTTCTGCTCGCTGGTTATTGATGCCAAATTAGGCCCGTTTTTTCTGGTACCTGAAAAATTCCTGCGTAAACAGGTGGACGCCATCGTGCAGCCCTTAACAGATAAATTTGTAGAAATACTGGAAAGAGAATCGGTGCTTCGTCGCCCTAAATAAACGTTAAATTTCATTTTATTAACCTGCATCAAGAGTTTCAGAACAAAAATTAATTAACTTTGTTAACTTATTTAACTTAGTTAACTAAAATGTCAAACAAAGAAAGAAGAAGGAAAGAAAAAGAGGAACTCCGTCAGCAAATACTCGACGTAGCAAGGGATATTGCCTCTAAAGACGGATGGCAAAACGTCACCATCCGTAAAATCTGTGAGCAGATAAAATACACGGCACCTGTCGTTTATCAGTACTTTGAAAGTAAGGAAATGATTTTGCAGTCTTTGCGCAAAGATGGTTTTATTCAGGTTTTTCATCTCTTTGAGGTAGTAGATAAAAAATACAAAGCACCCGAAAAACGCTTGTTTGAATATGCACTTACCTGGTGGAATTTTGCCATTCAGCATCCTGAAATTTATCAGGTAATGTTCAATCTTCAGGGAGCAGTTTGTTTGCAGAATGAAGGAAATATAAAAATCCACAACACCGTAATGGATTACTATCATCCGGCTTTTGAATCCATTAACCAGAAAGCAAAACGTTCTGAAATATATTGTCTGGAGCTGACGGATAATTTCATAGCCATTATCCATGGTTTTATTTCGATGAACATGGCAAACAAAATAAAATCTGGTAACGACAGAGCTTTACTGATTTATAAAAACTCTTTACAAAGATTCATCCATTCCATAAATGATATAAATACGAAGAAATGACAAAAGGAAAAATTATATTCTGGTCTCTTTTAGTCCTGATAATTGCCGGCTTAGCCTACATAAAACATACTAAGAACAAAGAAGTAGCAGCAAAGACAGCTCCAATGGGCAAAGGCGGACCGCAAACATTAATGGCTGCAGGGTTTGTGGCAGAATACTCAAAACTATCAAATAATCTAAGTGCAAACGGAAGCATTCTGGCACAGGATGAAGTGCAGCTGCAGCCTGAAGTGTCAGGGCGTGTAACGTATCTGAATATTAAAGAAGGTGCAATTGTACCCAAAGGAACTTTATTGCTTAAGATTAATGATGCTGATTTGCAGGCACAGGTATTTAAACTAAAAACACAGTTGAAAATCGCGCAAAGTAATTTGACGAGATTGGCCGAACTCTTAAAGATTAAAGGCGTTTCGCAGGCAGAATACGATGCCGCTGATAATGCGGTAAACAACATAAATGCAGATATACAATTGCTGAATGTTCAAATTGCAAAAACAGAATTGCGAGCACCTTTCTCCGGAAAATTAGGGTTGCGAAATATCAGTTTAGGTGCCTATGTTTCTCCAAGTACGGTGGTTGTTTCTTTGCAGAATACAAGTCAGTTAAAAATGGATGTATCGGTTCCGGAAAAATATGCGGGTGTTATTCAGGTAGGCGATAACATGCAATGTACCGTTGCAGGTATTGAAAATCCTTTTCAGGCAAAAGTAATTGCCATTGAACCCACTATAGATGAGATGACACGTAATTTAAAAGTTCGTGCAATGGTTCTAAATCCCAGCTCAAAATTAGTGCCGGGTGCTTACGTAAAAGTGCAGTTGAAATTAAAAGAAACACCTAATGCCATTATGATTCCGAGCAGTGCAGTGATACCGGATGATAAAGCTACTAAGATTGTGGTGACAGACAGCAGTAAAGCAAAATTTGTAGCAATTGAAATTGGCGTAAGAACGGAAAGTGAAGTGCAGGTATTAAGCGGAATTAAATCCGGAGATACTGTATTAACAACAGGTTTATTGCAGGTTAAACCTGGTATGTCTGTAAAAATTACAAAAACAAGCACCCGTTCAACAATCAAATAATTGCCGCATGATATTCAATAATTTAATAACTCACCAATTCAATAAATAAAAATGGGTTTACCTTCAGTCAGTTTACGTCGTCCGGTCTTTGCCATCGTGATGAATATCATCATTATACTTTTTGGTGTCATCGGATATACATTTCTTGGAGTGCGTGAGTATCCGTCTATAGATCCGCCGGTAATTACCGTGCGTACTAATTATACGGGTGCCAATGCAGATATCATTGAATCCCAGATTACGGAACCACTGGAAAATGCCATAAACGGTGTGCAGGGAATTCGTACGATTTCTTCCGCCAGTAATCAAGGTTCCTCCAATATCACCGTAGAATTTGATTTGTCTGCGGATTTGGAAACAGCTGCAAACGACGTGCGTGATAAAGTATCTCAGGCTTTGCGTTTACTGCCACAAGATATCGATGCCGCTCCGGTGGTTTCAAAAGCAGATGCTAATTCAGATGCCATCATTTCTATGACAGTTCAAAGCAACAGTAAAAATGTATTGGAACTGACGGATTACGCAGTCAATGTATTACAACAGCGTTTGCAAACGATTCCCGGTGTCAGTAGTATTCAGATATGGGGGCAGAAAAATTATGCCATGCGTTTGTGGTTTGATCCGCAAAAATTAGCGGCTTATCAGTTAACTGCCATCGATGTACAGAATGCACTGAATAAAGAAAATGTAGAATTGCCTTCCGGGAAAATTGCAGGAACCAACACGGAGTTAACCGTGAATACCTTGGGCCGAATAAATACGGAAGAAGAGTACAACAACATTATTATAAAAGATGTAGGCGGACAAACTGTGCGTTTGAAAGATGTTGGATATGCTGTATTGGGTACGGAAAATTTTGAAACAAGTTTGAAAGAAAGTGCCACAGGAATGGTTGCACTGGCTTTAGTGCCACAGCCGGGTGCCAATTATGTTGAGATTTCCGAAGAGTTCTATAAACGACTCGAACAGATTAAAAAAGAAGTTCCGAAAGATATTATTTTAAATATAGCACTGGATAATACGGTGTTTGTGAAAAATTCCATTTCAGAAGTAAAAGAAACCTTGCTGATTTCTATTGTGCTGGTGGTGTTGATTATTTATTTATTTTTCAGAGACTGGGTAATTGCTTTGCGACCCTTGCTGGATATTCCGGTATCTCTGATTGGTGCGTTTTTTATCATGTATATTTTTGGTTTTACAATTAATGTATTAACGCTCTTAGCTATTGTCTTAGCTACCGGTTTGGTGGTCGATGACGGAATTGTTGTTACGGAAAATATTTTTAAAAAACTGGAGTTAGGAATGCCGAAAATGCAGGCCGCGCGCGAAGGATCGGAAGAAATATTTTTTGCCGTTATGTCTACTTCCATCACATTGGCAATTGTGTTTTTGCCTATCGTTTTCATGCAGGGATTTGTAGGAAGTTTATTTAAAGAATTTGGAATTGTCGTCGCCGGCGCGGTATTAATTTCGGCATTTGTTTCCTTAACGCTGACACCGGTTTTAAATGTTTGGTTAGGAAAAAAAGTACATAAAAATTCATGGTTTTATGATAAAACAGAACCTTTCTTCAAAGGACTGGATGACGGATACAAAGATATGCTGGGTTCGTTTATGAAAATACGCTGGGTTTCATTTTTAATTGTATCTGTTTGTTTTGTACTGATATATTTTGTGGGTAAAAGTTTACAATCAGAACTGGCACCCATGGAAGACAGAGGTGCATTCCGTGTATCACTTACAGCACCGGAAGGTACCTCTTACACAGCAATGCAAAGTTATGTGGACAGAGTAACCCAGTTTGTGATGGACTCTGTTCCGGAGCAGCGCATTGCGCTAAGCGTGACTTCACCGGGTTTTATTGGCTCTGGAGCGGCAAATACAGCTTTCATGCGTATCCGTTTAAAAGAAAAAGATGAACGCTTAAAAACACAGGATGAAGTGGCACAATATTTAGGTAAAAATTTTTCTAAGTTTAATTTGGGAAAAGCATTTGTGATTCAGGAACAAACTATTTCTGTTGGTTCCGCAAAATTTGGTCAGCCGGTTCAGTTCGTAATCAAAAATTTTAATTTTGAAAAATTGCAGGCTGTAATTCCAAAATTCATGGAAGAAGTCTCAAAAAGTCCTGTATTAATTGGCTCTGACGTAAACCTTAAGTTTAATAAACCGGAAGTGGAAGTGATTATTGATAAAGAGAAAGCCACTTCTTTAGGTGTTTCTGTGCAGGATATCGCACAGACATTACAGTTTTCCATGAGCGGCCGTCGTTTTGGCTATTTTCTGAAAGATGGTAAACAATATCAGATTATTGGACAAACGTCATACGATGAACGAAATAAACCGGAAGATTTAAAAAATATATTTGTTCGAGGTAATTCTGGTAAACTGATTTCATTAGACAATTTAATTACTACAGAAGAGCTAGCAAAGCCACCACAGCGCTATCACTACGACAGATATAAATCTGCAACTATATCGTCCGGTCTTGCACCTGGAAAAACGGTTGGAGATGGAATTAATGAAATGGAACGCATTGCTAAAGATGTATTGGATGAATCGTTTACTACTTCATTGGCAGGTTCCTCCCGCGATTTTGCAGAAAGCTCTTCTAATACAATGTTTGCATTGATATTGGCATTGGTTTTAATTTATCTGGTACTGGCCGCACAATTTGAAAGTTTTATAGATCCGTTTATTATCATGATAACGGTTCCGCTGGCACTGGCTGGAGCATTATTGTCGCTCTGGATATTCGGACAAACGCTCAATATTTTCAGTCAGATTGGTATGATTATGCTGATTGGTTTGGTTACCAAAAATGGAATTTTAATTGTTGAATTTGCCAATCATAAACGAAAAGAGGGAATGAGTACAGCAGAAGCGGCGACATATGCGGCAGCCATGCGTTTACGCCCTATTTTAATGACGAGTTTAGCGATGGCACTGGGTGCAGTACCGATTGCAATGGCCTTAGGAACAGGCTCTACCAGTCGTGTTTCATTAGGGATTGTTATCATCGGCGGTATTATGTTCTCGCTGGTATTAACCTTGTTTGTGATTCCCGCCATGTATTCATTTATGTCACGCACAAAAGTACAAACGGAAGAAATTTAAAAAAATAAACCTTTAGGATTTATCTTCTTTATGGTTTTAAAATTATAAGTATGAAAAAGCATAAAATAATATCACTCATTCTTCTCACTTTCTTGTTCACTTTTTCTAAAGCACAGGAATTATTGACTCCTGAAGATGCCGTAGCATTAGCCATCAGCAAAAATTTTGATATCGTGATAGCAAAGAACGAAGCGGATATTGCTAAAATCAATAACAATAAAGCTACCGCAGGTATGCTGCCCAGAATAAATGTGACGACCGGCGATGTATTCAACCTGAGTAATATCAATCAGAAATTTACCACAGGACAGGAAGTGAAAAAAAACAGGGTGCCTGTTAATAGTTTTAATGCAGGCTTAAACCTTAACTGGACCATTTTCGACGGACTGAGAATGTTTGCCACCAAAGACAGATTAGCTGCTTTGCAATCTTTAGGTGAGATTCAATTAAAAAATCAGATTCAGGAAGTAGTGGCGCAAGTGCTAAATGCCTATTATGAAGTAGTTCGTCAAAAACAACAAATAAAAGCACTGAATGAATCCGCTGCTATCTCCGTAGAGCGTGTAAGTTTGTCGCAAAAAAAACTGGACGTTGGTTACAGCGACAAAACACCTTTGTTGCAGGCTAAAGTGGATTATTCCGCACAGCAGATTAATATATTGAAACAGGAAACTGTTTTACAGCAAACAAAAGTGTCACTGAATCAACTATTAGGCAGAGATGCCAATATAGAGTTTGAAGTACTGGATACAATTGAAGTGAATTATGTGCCGAATCTGCAGAATATAAAGGATACAACCTTAGCTGAGAATTTTTCAATTCAGTCCGCTGAGAAGAATATTGAAATTGCAAAATTACAGCACAAAGAAATTAATTCGCAAAGATTACCTTCTATAAACTTTAATACCGGTTACTTATTTACGCAAAATAATAGTAAAGCTGGATTACAGTTGTTCAATCGCTCTTATGGTCCCACTGTTGGTTTAAATGCTACTATACCGATATTTAACGGAGGTATGGTGAAGAAGGAGCTGGAATCTTCAGCTGTAAATATTGCCATACAGCAGATACAACTCGATCAGATTAAAAATGAGCTTGACTCAAAAATTTTAACAGCCTACAAGAACTTTGACTATGCTACAAAAATGCTGAAGTTGAATGAAGAGAATGTAAAAGTGGCACAGGAAAATGTACAGATTACGCTGGAACGATATCGTTTAAACCAATCCAATTCCATAGAGATTAAACAGGCTCAAGGTAGCTACGAAGATGCCTTATATAATGTAATTCTGGCACGATATAATGCAAAAACTGCAGAGATAGAATTGAAAAAACTGAGCAATGATTTAGTGAAATAAGACT
>Ga0209480_10003428_pt1 | contig 10348 bp, 8 predicted proteins | sample JI61114C2DNA_FD_187501 | JGI IMG/M metagenome (GOLD analysis project Ga0209480, IMG submission 187501) | Wastewater effluent complex algal communities from Wisconsin, to seasonally profile nutrient transformation and Carbon sequestration -... | ecosystem: Engineered > WWTP > Effluent > Algae...
GGCGTGGGCGTCGAGGGCGGCCTGAACTTTGGGCCAGGTCTCGGCGGCGTAGGGGACCCCGGTGGCGAGGAAGGCGTCGCGGGCCTGCTCGGCGCGGGCGGGGTCCCACACGTCCACCAGCGGCTCGGCGCCGTGGCTGCAGCGGCGCTCGTCGGCGAGCCAGCCGGAGCCGAGGGCGCCGAGGGTGGCGAGGCCGAGGGCGCCGAGGCCGAGGCCGACGCGCTTCCAGGTGCGGGCGGGGTCGCGGCCGAGGTCGGCGAGCAGCGCCTGCATGTCGGGGTAGCGGTCCGCGGGCTCGACGGCGAGGCCGCGGGCGACGATGCGGCGCAGCCGCGCGGGCACCCGGCGATCGCCGGGCGGCGGCTCGGGCGGACGAAACACCGCCAGGCGCAGCTCGGCCGCGGTCTTGCCGAGGAAGGGCCGCCGCCCGTAGAGGCTCTCGTGCAGGCCGATGCAGAAGCCGAACTGATCGCTCTTCGCGTCGGCGGGCTTGCACAGGTGCTGCTCGGGCGACATGTACGCCGGCGTCCCGATGTACGCGCCGACCTGCGTCAGCGTGACCTTGTGGCTGGCGCCGACGCCGGCGCCCGGCGGCAAGAGCTCGTCGACCTCGCCGCCGTGCTGCGGCCGGGCCAGGCCGAAGTCCAGCACGCGCACGCGGCCGTCGTCGCCGACCAGCACGTTGTCGGGCTTGAAGTCGCGGTGGATGATGCCGGCCGCGTGCGCGGCGGCGAGGCCCTGGCCGGCCTGCAGGAACACCGCGAGGACCTCGCGCCAGCTGCGGGGCCGCGCCGCCAGCCACGCGCGCAGGTCCTTGCCGGCGATGTACTCCATCGCCAGGAACACGGCGTCGTCGACCTCGCCGACCTCGTAGATCTGGACCACGTTGGGGTGCGAGAGGCGGGCCATGGTCTGGGCCTCGCGCAGCAGGCGAGCCTCGCCCTGGCTGTTGCGGTCGTGCCGCATCGCGGCGCGCAGCAGCTTGATCGCCACGCGGCGCTCGAGCTCGGGATCGAAGGCGTCGAAGACCACGCCCATGCCGCCCTCGCCGAGCTTGCGGACGATGACGAAGCGACCGATCCGGGTCGGCATCGGCGCGCCGAGGGCGGCCATCGACGCGGAGGGCGGCGGGGCAGGGGCGATCGGCGAGGTCCACGGCGCCTCGCTCTCGGCCAGCGTGCGGGTGCCGGGCCCATCGATCCTCGTCGTCTCATCGGTCACGGGCAGGCAGATCCTCGCGCCGGATCATCCCCGAAAATCGCCGCAGGGAATTGCCCCGGGTCCGTCGCCAGCGGCGGGCCCGCCCTCGACCCGCGCAGTGGTCGGGCGCGGGCGATACTGAACGCACAGACAGGTGCTTGTGGCTTGCGTTCGCGCGCCCGCGGCGTGTAGGGTGTGCCCCCGCCAGCCGCAAGGAACCATTCGTGAAGCCGATCCAGATCTGTCAGAACCTTGGCCAGGGCCATATCGACGCGTACTACGACGAGCTCTCCGGCAAGGAAGTCCGCGCCGTGCTCAAGGCCGGCGGTTGCAACGTCAACGTCCCCGCCACCGCCTATACGCAGGCTGCCCGACGCCGCGCGTGGCGCAAGCGCTTCGACGCCGAGTTCACGGGCGGCAACGACCAGCTCGCGCTGGCCCTGCTGCTCGAGTGGCTGATGCGCCACCACCGAACCATGCTGGTCGACTACCTCGACTTCCTCGGCGTGAAGCACCGCCAGGGCGAGACCGACGAGGACTTCTGCGCCACCAAGGACGAGGGCCAGCTGCGCGACGGCGTCGCCGAGCTGCTCAAGAAGTACCCGCCGGCGCACGTGGCGACCTACCTGCTGCTGGTCGGTCACCTCCAGGAGACGCCGGTCTACGACCAGACCCCCGAGGTGTTGCCTCGCTGGGCCTCGGGGCCGAGGCGGCGGCGGCCTACGTCGAGGAGCACAAGCGCACCTACAAGCCGAAGACCGATCGCTCGGTGACGCCGATGGTGACGATCCCCGACGACAAGCCGGCCAAGTACGGCTCGGTCGCCTGATCCGCGGGGCGCACCATGGATCGTCTGGCGATGCTGCAGGAGTTCGTGGCCAAGCGCCCCGACGATCCCTTCGCCCGTTACGGTCTGGCGATGGAGCTCAAGAAGCGCGGCCTGCTCGCCCAGGCCAACGCGGTGTTCGTCGAGCTGATGTCACGTCACCCCGACTACGTGCCGGCCTATCTGATGGCCGGCAATAACCTGCTCGCCGACGGCGACCGCGACGGCGCCCTCGAGGTGTTCACGCGCGGCGTCGCGGCGGCCACGCGCACCGGAGACGACCACGCCCTCGGCGAGCTCGAGGCCGCGAGGGCGGCGCTGGCCTGACCGGGCCGTCGATCTGCCCGGCTTCGACCGACCTGCTCGCTCCTCCTGTCTCATGCGCCCCATCGAGCCCGACCTCGTGTTCGCCAGTCCGCGCAAGTTGCCGCGGGCGGACGATCTGCGCGGGCGGGTCGTGGTGCTCGACCTGGCCTTCGCCGCCGACGGCATGGGCGGCCCGGGCTTCGCCAAGATCACCGGCCGCTTCCTCAAGCAGCTCGGGCCTCGCCTGGCGCGCTGGGTCGATCATCACGACCACGAGCTGCACGCCCAGTATCGCGGCGACCCGCGCTTCGTGCTGCACACCAAGGCCGAGCACGGGGCCTGCCCGGAGATCATCACGCCGGAGCTGGTCGCCCAGACCGGGCCGGTCGACACGATCGTCGCGCACTTCGACCTCGACGGCCTGTACGCCGCGGCGAAGTGGATCCTCGGCGGTCGCGAGCCGTACCCGGGGGCCGACGACGACGCCCGCGCGGTCGACACGCGCATCGGCGTGCCGAGCCCGCGCGCGCAGCTGATCGACAAGGCGCTGCGCGTCCACTACGACGACCCCGTGCTCAAGCAGCGGATCGTCCACTGGCTGTGCCGCGGCATGCGGCCGGGGGTCGAGCAGGACGCCATCCACGCCGCCGCCGCCGACTTCGACCAGCGGGCCGTCCAGGCCGAGCGCCTCGCCGAGCGCTACGAGATCCTGGACGACGTCGCCCTGCTGCACGTGCCCGCCGACGCGCCCCACTTCGACAAGACCGAGCTGCTGCTGGTCGGCCAGCGCCGGGCGACCGTCGCTGTCGTCGTCGACGGCGTGACCGTCAACATCGCGGCGAGCTTCGAGAGCGGCCTCAACTTCATCACCCTGCTCGGGCTCGGCGGCGGGATGCCGACCCGCGTCAGCGTCCCGGTGCAGCGCCTGGACGACGTATTGCGCAAGATCCGGGCGGCGCTGCGGGAGCGCGGCGGCCAGGCATGAACCTCGACGCGGCCGTCGACGACTACCTGCAGCACCTCAAGGTCGAGCGCCGCCTCCGTCCCAACTCGCTCGCCGCCTACGCCCAGGATCTGCGCGAGCTGGCGACCTTCCTGGTCGGCGAGATCGGCGAGACGGTGCCGCTGGGCCGCATCGAGGCGCCGCTGCTGATCGCGTACCTGCAGTCGATCGCGCCGGCCCTCGCGGCGCGCAGCCAGGCCCGCCGCCTGGTCGCGATGCGCGGCCTGTTTCGCTATCTGCGCGAGGAGGGCGAGGTCGAGGTCGACCCGACCCAGGGCCTGCGCGCGCCCCGGCTGGCCCAGAAGCTGCCGAGCCTGCTGGGACGCGAGGAGGTGCTGGCGCTGCTCGCCGCGCCCGGCACCGAGGGCCCGCTGGCGCTGCGCGACACGGCGCTGCTCGAGCTGCTGTACGCCAGCGGCTGCCGGATCTCCGAGGCGCTGGAGCTGAGCCTCGATCGCCTCTACCTCGATCAGGCGGTGGTGCGGTTGATCGGCAAGGGCGACAAGCCGCGGCTGGTGCCGATCGGCGCGCCCGCGGTCGCGGCGCTGCACGCATGGTTGCGTGACGGTCGGCCGCTGCTGGCGAAGGGCAAGCGGGTCGTATCCGCGGTGTTTCTCAATCATCGCGGCGGTCGGCTGTCGCGGCAGGGCATGTTCCAGAAGCTCCGCGAGTACGCGCTGGTCGCCGGGATCACCCGCCCGATCTCGCCGCACAAGCTCCGCCACAGCTTCGCCACCCACCTGATCGAGGGCGGGGCCGACCTGCGCGCGGTGCAGACCCTGCTCGGGCACGCCGACATCGCGACGACCCAGGTGTACACGCACGTCAGCGACCAGCACCTGCGCACCGCCCATCGTAAGCACCACCCGCGGGCCTGACCGTCGTTCTGGGCGCGCTCGGCGGCGCACGGAAATATGTCGTGTAGGGCCCGGTTCTTGCGACCTGCACATGTCAGGCCTGAGAGCTTCGTCCTCACTCGTGGTCGCGTGGCTGCTCGTCGCGTGTGCGCCGTGGCGGTCCGACTCGAGGATGTGGGCCCCGGTCGAGGACGAGGTCGAGGCGTGGGTGGAGGATCACGCGGTGGCGATCGGGGGCCCGTCCGGCGAGCTCGACGTGTCCCCGGTGTGCGACACCCTCGCGGCCGCGCCTGTCCTCGGCCTCGGCGAGAGTAGCCACGGCGTGCACGAGCTCAAGGCCGCCCAGGTAGCGATCATCAAGTGCATCGCGGAGCGCCCCGGGCCCGCGAGCGTGCTGTTCGAGCTCAGCTACGAGTTCGGGATGGAGATGGACGCGTACGTCCAGGGCGCCGACCCGCGCCCCGACCTCGGCGGCGGCGACATCGTCAGCACCCGCGACCTGCGCGAGATGCTGGACTGGCTCCGCGGGCACAACCAGCGCGTCGCCCCCGAGGACCGGGTGCGCGTCGGTGGCGTCGACATGCAGTGCTGGTTCGAGTGCACGAGGCCGGTGATCGAATACTTGAAGGTCGTCGATCCGACCCGCGCCGTCGCGGCCGAGCGATCCCTGGCGGCGATGGGCCCGCCTTATCCGCGACTCGGGTCCGCGGAGGGGGCGGCGCTGCTGGTCGCGTTCGCGGCGGAGCACGATAACCTCATCGCGCAGCGCGAGCGCTACCAGCATGCCCACGACCCGGCGGCCTGGGCCGACGCCGTGCACCGCCTGGTCCTCGCCCGGGCCACCGGCAGCGAGGCCTTCGAGTCGTTCCCCGCGGGCGTCGATCGCGACCGCGTCATGGCCGACAGCGTCGAGTGGTTCCTCGCCAGCCGTCGCCCCGATGAACGCTTCATCGTGATCGCCCACAGCGGCCACATCGCCGCCGACCCGCAGCGCATGGTCAATGGCCGACGCGCGCCGCCGAGCATGGGCGAGCATCTGCGTCACCGCCTCGGCCGCGACTATGTGTCGATGCACATGGCCTTTCGGTCCGGTGAGTTCCTGGCCTACCGCGCCAATTGGATCGGCAGCAGCAAGGCCGGCTTCGCCAACCCGCTCGTGGTGTTTCCGGTCGCCGAGCCTCCACGCGGCACGCTCGAGGCGATGCTCGGCGGTCCGCGCGACGCCTACGTGCTCGATCTACGGCGCCTGCCCGCGAGCGGCCCGGTGACCCGGTGGTTCGAGTGGGAGCAGCCCGCCCGCAGCCTCGGCAACAGCTGGCGTCGTCGCTTCGCGCGCTGGCCGTTCACGGCCGTGGGCTGGACGAGGCTCAGCCCGGCCCATGCCTTCGACCTCGTGCTCTACGCGCCGACGGCCACGCCGATCGTGCCGCTGTCGATCACAGGTGACGCTCGAACCACCGGAGCGCGAGGGTCATGACCCGCTCGAGCGCACCTGGCTCCTCGAACAGGTGGGTGGCGCCGGGGACGATCGCCAGCTCCTTGACGCAGCGCATGGCTCGCAGCGCCTGCTGGTTGAGCGCGATCACCGATCCATCGGCGCCGCCGACGATCAGCAGCGTGGGCGCGGCGACCTCGGGGAGCCTCGAGCCGGCGAGATCGGGTCGACCGCCGCGCGAGACGACCGCGCGGACGCGAGGGTCGTTGGCGGCCGCGACGAGGGCGGCGGCGGCCCCCGTGCTCGCCCCGAAGTAGCCGAGCGTCAGCTTCGCGGTCTCCGACTGCTTCGTCAGCCACTCGGTCGCGGCGGCGAGTCGGCGGGCGAGCAGCTCGATGTCGAAGCGCAGGTGGGCGGTGTGGCGATCGATCGCCTCCTCGTCGGCGCTCAGCAGGTCCATGAGCACGGTCGCGAAGCCGGCCTGCTGCAGCGAGGCGGCGACCGCCCGGTTGCGCGGGCTGTGCCGGCTGCTGCCGCTGCCGTGGGCGAACACCACGACGCCCCGGCACGGCTCCGGGAGGGCGAGGTCGCCGTCGAGCGCGACGTCGCGCTCGTCGATGGGGATCTGGATCGGCTGGGTGTTCACGGGTGGACGTCCGGGCATGGTGCTTGCTCCTCACGCGCTCAGCCGACGGCGCGCCGCGGGGACAGCTCGACGCGTTCGGTGCTCATGGTGACGACCTCGTCGTGTGGCCCGTGCATAGCCAAGCACGACGACGCGGCAACCCGTCGGCCGGACGCCGGGTCCGGGCGGCCCTCCTGTCCGCACGAGCCCGCAACCAGGCGCACGGGACGCCCCACACGGCGTGCCCCGGCGCCACATCCTGGGTGACCGCGCCGCGGAGGCCTGGCGGCGGCGGGCGCCCGGGGCGCGGGACCCGGTCCAGAACGCCACCAAACCGCGATTTTGGCGGTCCAGGGGCCGGCGTTGACGCCGGCGGGAGCGGCTGCTAATCCCCTCCTCTCGCCCTTGGATCGCGTGTTCTCATCGTCCTCCGCGTTCATGCTGCTCGGTCTGACGGCGACCGACGTGCGCGCGGCGTTGATGTTCGTCCTGTGCCTGGTGGTGGCGACGGCGTTCCACGAGTTCGCCCACGCGATCGTGGCGGACCGCCTGGGCGACCCGACCCCGGGTCGCGAGGGCCGCGTCACCCTGAACCCGCTGGCCCATGCCGACCCGATCGGCACGCTCGCGCTGCCGGTGATGGCCGGCCTGCTGCACCTCCCGGTGTTCGGCTGGGGCCGCCCGGTGATGACCCAGCCGCGCTACTACACGCGCCGCTTTAGCATGCGCGCCGGCATGGCGATGGTGTCCTTCGCCGGGCCGCTGGCGAACGTCGCGCAGGCGATGGTGACCCTGGGGGTGATCAAGCTGCTGCTGCTCGCGGGCGTCGACCGACCGGGCCTGATGGAGGTCCTGGCGACGTTCTTCATGTTGAACGTCACCCTGGCGTTCTTCAACCTGCTGCCGATCCACCCGCTCGACGGCGGCAAGATCCTCGCCTGGATGTTGCCGGCCCGCTTCGAGCACATCGACGACACCCTGGCCCGCTACGGCTGGACGATCCTGCTCGCGCTGATGCTGATCCCCGGGCTCCTGCAAACCCTGTTCACGCCGGTGGGATACGTCGTCGTCTGGGGCCTGCGCCTGGTCGGCTACGGCCACTGAGGGCAGAGCCCTGAGGAGCCCCGCGGTGGAGAAGGGCAGCGAGAGCGTCGCCGGTGAGCCGCGCGGGCGCGCGGCGATCTACTCGGTCGAGCTCGAGCTCTTCGAGGGCCCGCTCGACCTGCTGCTGCACCTCGTGCGCCGGCATGAGCTCGACATCCTCGACATCCCGATCTCCTTCGTCGCCGAGAAGTACCTCGAGTACCTCGGCATGATGCGCGCGCTCGACCTCGAGATCGCCGGCGACTACCTGGTGATGGCCGCGACCCTGGCCTGGCTCAAGAGCCGCGAGCTGCTGCCGGTCCAGGCCAAGCCCGGCGAGGAGCCCGGCGCCGACGAGGAGGAGGGCGAGGACCCGCGCGAGGCGCTGATCCGCCGGCTCGTCGAGTACGAGCGCTTCAAGAGCGCCGCCGCCGAGCTCGACGCGCTGCCGATGTCCGGGCGCGACGTCTTCGCCCGCGGCGCCGACATCGAGATGCCGGCGATGGACCCCGGCCTCGCGCCCGTGACCCTCTATCGCCTCGCCGAGGCCTACTACCGGGTCCTGACGCGCGCCAAGATCAACAAGAGCCACGAGGTGACGATCGAGCTCGTCACCGTCGCCCAGCGCATGCAGCAGCTGACGCTGATGCTCGACGAGCGCCAGGAGTTCGAGTTCGAGGGCCTGTTCCTCGGCCGCAGCTGGGCCAGCGAGCACGAGCTGCGGACGATGCTGGTCGTGACCCTGATGTCGGTGCTCGAGCTCGTCAAGCTCGGCGTCGCCCGCGTCCAGCAGGTCCCCGACACCGACGCCATCCGCATCTATCGCCTCACCATCACCGAGGAGGCCCGCCAGCAGATCGAGGCCTACGACGAGGACCAGAGCTTCGGCGCCCCCGTCGACCTCGGCCCGCCTCAGCCCACCGAGGCCGAGCTCGACGCCGCCGAGGAGCGCACCCTGCTCGCCGAGGCCCTCGCCGGGGTCCTCGTCGAGGACGCCGACCTCGGCCCCGCGGCCGCCGAGGCCGCCGCGGCCAACAACTTCGGACCCCCTGTCCCGGAGGACATGTCCGAAGCGACCGGTTCGGCGGAGCAGGTCGCCGATGACACGGTCGAGGAGGACGACGAGCTGCGGCTGCTGGCGGCCGAGATGGAGGCGCTCGACGCCGCCGCGGCCAGGGACGCCGCCGGCGCGACCCAGGCCGCCGCAGCGCTCGACGCCGAGCTGCGGCTGCTGGCGGCCGAGCTCGCGGCCCTCGACGCGACCGAGGCGGTCGCCGAGGCCGTGACCTTCGCGCGCGGCCAGGTGACGCCGATGCATGCTACGGACGATGCGGACGCGCACGCTGCGGACGCGCCCGATGCGGACGCGCCCGATGCGGACGCGCCCGATGCGGACGCGCCCGATGCGGACGCGCCGGACGCTGCAGACGACGAGGGACGCTCGTGATCACGGTCGAGGTTGAAGCGAGATGGTGAAGAAGCGAGCACGCAAGTCCGGGCCCAAGCCCGGTCACAAAGCCCCCCTCAAGGCCAAGGGCCCGCTCAAGGCTCCGCCGCGGGTGCAGGACCTCCCGGCGCCTGGCGTCGCGGACGATGAGCTCGCGGACGCGAGCGAGGCGGAGGTCGACGAGCTCGATGACGCGGACGCGAGCGAGGCGGAGGTCGACGAGCTCGATGACGCGGACGCGAGCGAGGCGGAGGTCGACGAGCTCGATGACGCGGACGCGAGCGAGGCCGACGTCGAAGCGGAAGCGGGCGACGGATCGGCGATGGACTCCGGTGCGGGCGACGAGCCCGCGGCCGACGTCGCAGCGGAAGCGGACGACGGATCGGCGATGGACTCCGGTGCGGGCGACGAGCCCGCGCCCGACGTCGCAGCGGAAGCGGACGACGGATCGGTGATGGACTCCGGTGCGGGCGACGAGCCCGCGCCCGACGTCGCAGCGGAAGCGGACGACGGATCGGTGATGGACTCCGGTGCGGGCGACGAGCCCGCGGCCGACGTCGCAGCGGATCCGGGCGATGAGCCCGGGTCGACGGTCGAGGAGTCATCATCCGGGGCGAGCCGCGCGGCGTCCGGGCCAAGCGCGTCGCCTGACCTGTCCGAAGGAGCAGCCGAGGCGGATCCCGACGATCCGCTCGCGGCGATGCTCGCCGAGTTCGACGCGCCGCGGCCGAGCGCGCCCGCGGGCGTCAAGCTCAGCGATGAGCTGCCGATCGACCCCGAGGACGACCTGCGGCAGGTCGAGGGCGAGGCCTCGCCGCGCCTGGTGTCGATCATCGAGAGCCTGCTGTTCGCCGCCGCCAAGCCGCTGCGGGTGCAGGATCTACGCAAGGTGCTCGCCGAGACCTCGAAGCAGCAGATCCAGCTGGCCCTCAAGCACCTGATGGCGATCACGGTCGAGCGCGGGGTGGTGCTCGCGCAGGTCGCCGGCGGCTTTCAGTACCGCACGCACCCGGACAACGCGGTGTGGGTGCAGAAGATGTTGCAGGCCCGGCCCGCCCGGCTCAGCCGCACGCAGATCGAGACCCTGGCGATCGTCGCGTATCGCCAGCCGATCACCCGCCCGGAGATCGACGACGTGCGCGGCGTCGACAGCGGCGCGGTGCTCAAGACGCTGCTCGAGCGCGACCTGATCCAGATCGTCGGTCGCAAGGAGGAGCCCGGTCGACCGCTGCTATACGGCACCACCGTGCGTTTCCTCGAGTTCTTCAATCTCCGCAGTCTGCGCGACTTGCCGACGCTGCGAGACTTCCGCGACCTGTCCGAGGAGTCGAAGGCGACCCTGCGCGCCAGGCTCGGCCAGACCGAGGCCGAGGCGCTGGGCCAGGGCGTGCTCGGCCTCGCCGGCGGGGACGAAGCGTCCGCGGACGATGTGGATGAGCCCGCCGCGGACGAGCCTGACGAGGTCGCGGTGAAGGACGAGGCGGCCACGGACGAGCTCGTTGACGCGGGCACCGACGAGGTCGCGGTGATCGAGGACGAGGCGGCCACGGACGAGCTCGTTGACGC
>Ga0209480_10003430_pt1 | contig 10346 bp, 7 predicted proteins | sample JI61114C2DNA_FD_187501 | JGI IMG/M metagenome (GOLD analysis project Ga0209480, IMG submission 187501) | Wastewater effluent complex algal communities from Wisconsin, to seasonally profile nutrient transformation and Carbon sequestration -... | ecosystem: Engineered > WWTP > Effluent > Algae...
TACACGCGCGAAGTGGCGCGGGCACGCACCTTCGGCTTCATGCAGGACGTGGAGTTCATGCGCGCCAACGGCCTCGGTCTTGGCGGCAGTCTTGATAACGCCATCGTGATGGACGAATACCGGGTGCTCAATGCCGACGGCCTGCGTTACGCCGATGAGTTCGTGAAGCACAAGGTGCTCGACGCCATCGGCGACCTTTATCTGGCCGGCCATCCGCTGCTGGCGGCCTATAGCGCCTACAAGGCGGGTCACGCGCTCAACAACCAGATCCTGCGCGTGCTGCTGGAAGACCGCACGGCCTGGGAAATCGTGACCTTCGAAGAAGATGCGAGCACGCCACCGGCCGTCGCCCGGCTGTTCGACCTGGCTCTCAACTGAAGCCGGCACCGTGCTCCTTCTGCGTCTGCTCGCCGTGCTTGCGGGCATCGGAATCGCCGGTTCGGTCTTCGCCTACTTCTTTACCCGCGATGCGCGCTACCTGGCGCTGGCGTGGCGCCTGTTCCGCTATACGCTGATCATCGCGCTGGTGTTCTTCGCGCTGTTGATCGTCGAGCGGGTGCTCGTCCCGTTTGTCTAGCCCGCGCTTTTTACGAAGCGTTTGAGCGCCTTGGCGAGCGGTGAGTCGTCCGGCAGGCTCGCGGCCAGCTTTTCCAGCCCCGTGCGGGTGGTGTCGCTGACGTGCCGATCCGGTGCGGGTGGTGCAGGCGGACGGTATTCGCGTACGGCCACCTTTATCTTGATATCCCTCAGCAGCACGCCTTCGCGTGCGAAGTCGACCAGCAGGCTGGGTACGGCCTGACGCAGCTTTACCGCGAGCCCGGCGCTATCCACGTGAATGACCAGCTCGTCGCCTTTCAGGTTTGCAACCTTGCTGGCACGGGCCATGTAATCCGGCAGCAGCTCCGCAAGCTGGCGCTGGAGGCGCAGCAGGCGGCCGGCGTGGGCCTGGAGGCGGGTGAGGCTGTCGCCACCCCGAAGGTAATTGTTGATGGAGGTCGTGGCCATCTGGGCTTGGTTTCTGAAGAAGCGCCCCCATCGTAGGGAGATCCTCCGGAACGGACAAGTGTGGCGGTCGCCTTGTCCTGCGTCACGGTCGCTTTGAGGCGACATGATAGAATCCGCTCTTTGCCGCGTTTTTCCTTCCAAATCAAATGATCGCAGGCCTTCTCAAGAAAATTTTCGGCAGCCGCAACGACCGGCTGATTCGCCAGTACAGCCAGACAGTGCGCGCAATCAACGCACTTGAGCCGAAGATTCAGGCCTTGTCCGATGAAGAGCTGCGCGGCAAGACGGCCGAATTTCGCGAGCGCATCGCCAAGGGCGAAGCCCTCGAAGCCCTGCTGCCTGAAGCCTTTGCGGTGGTCCGCGAAGCCGGCAAACGGGTGCACGGCATGCGCCACTTCGACATGCAGATGGTGGGCGGCATGGTACTGCACGACGGCAAGATCGCCGAAATGCGGACCGGCGAAGGCAAGACCCTCACCGCCACGCTGCCGGTCTATCTCAATGCGCTGTCCGGCAAGGGCGTGCATGTCATCACCGTCAACGACTATCTGGCCAGCCGCGACTCTGACTGGATGGGGCGCATCTACAGCTTTCTCGGGCTGACCGTGGGCTGCAACCTGTCGCAGATGCCCCACGAGGCCAAGAAGGCCGCGTATGCGGCGGACATCACCTACGGCACCAACAACGAGTTCGGCTTCGACTACCTGCGCGACAACATGGTCTATGAAGTCGCCGAGCGGGTGCAGCGCGGTCTTCATTACGCCATCGTCGACGAAGTGGACTCCATCCTCATCGATGAAGCCCGTACGCCGCTGATCATCTCCGGTCAGGCCGAGGATCACACCGAACTCTACCTGCGCATGAACGCGGTGCCCGCGCTGCTCAGTCGCCAGGAAGGCGAGGGCGAGAACATCACCCAGCCCGGCGACTACACCGTCGACCTGAAGGCACACTCGGTGTTGCTCACCGAGCAGGGCCACGAGCACGCCGAAGAGATCCTCGCCAATCTGGGCCTGCTGGCCGAGGGCGCGAGCCTCTACGATCCGGGCAATATCCTGCTGATCCACCATCTTTACGCGGCGCTGCGTGCCCATGCGCTGTACCACAAGGATCAGCATTACGTGGTGCAGAACGGCGAAGTGGTCATCGTCGATGAATTCACCGGCCGCCTGATGTCCGGCCGCCGCTGGTCCGAAGGCCTGCACCAGGCCGTCGAGGCCAAGGAAGGCGTCAAGATCCAGGCCGAGAACCAGACCCTCGCGTCGATCACCTTCCAGAACTACTTCCGCATGTACGGCAAGCTCTCGGGCATGACCGGTACGGCCGATACGGAAGCCTACGAATTCCACCAGATCTACGCGCTCGAAACCGTCGTGGTGCCCACCTCCCGTCCGATGGTCCGCAAGGACCAGAACGACAAGGTGTATCGCACGATGAAGGAAAAGCACGATGCGATCACCGCCGACATCAAGGATTGCGTCGAACGTGGTCAGCCGGTGCTGGTTGGCACCACCTCGATCGAAAACTCCGAGCTGCTGTCGGACATGCTGACCCGCGCCAAGCTGCCGCACAACGTGCTCAACGCCAAGCAGCACGCCCGTGAGGCCGAGATCGTCGCGGAGGCCGGCCGTCCCGGCGTGATCACCATCGCCACCAACATGGCCGGCCGCGGTACGGACATCGTGCTCGGCGGCAACGTCGAAAAGCCGGTGTCGCTGATCCGTGAGGACGAAGCCCTGTCGGATGCCGAGAAGGATGCCCGTGTCGCCGCCCTGCGCGACGAATGGAAGCTGCGCCACGAGCAGGTGCTCAAGGCCGGCGGCCTCAAGATCATCGGCACCGAACGTCACGAATCCCGCCGTATCGACAACCAGCTGCGCGGCCGTTCCGGCCGTCAGGGCGACCCGGGCGAGAGCCGTTTTTACCTGTCGCTCGAAGATCCGCTGATGAAGATCTTTGCCGGCGAGCGCCTCAACGCGATCATGGTTCGCCTGAAGATGCCCGAGGGCGAGGCCATCGAGGCCGGCATGGTCACCCGCTCGCTCGAAACCGCCCAGCGCAAGGTCGAGCAGCGCAACTTCGACATGCGCAAGCAGCTGCTTGAGTACGACGACGTTTCCAACGACCAGCGCAAGGTGATCTACCAGCAGCGCAACGAACTGCTCGAGACGAGCGACATTACCGAAACCATCACGGCGATGCGTGAGGGCGTGCTCCACGACCTGTTCCGCATCTACGTGCCGATCGATTCGGTCGAAGAGCAGTGGGATATTCCGGGCCTCGAACTGGCGCTGGAGTCTGATTACCAGATCAAGCTGCCGGTCGGTGAGTGGATCAAGGCCGAGCCGACCATCGGCGACGGGGATATCCTGCAGCGCCTGCTGGATGCGGGCGCCCAGGCTTATGCCGACAAGATCGCGCTGGTCGATGCCAGCGCCTGGCACGGTTTCGAGCGCAACGTCATGCTGCAGAGCCTCGACACCCACTGGCGCGAGCATCTGTCGGCCCTCGACCACCTGCGCCAGGGCATTCACCTGCGTGGCTACGCCCAGAAGAATCCCAAGCAGGAATACAAGCGTGAAGCCTTCGAGCTTTTCGAAAGTCTGCTGCAGATTGTTCGCACCGAAGTCACCAAGCTGCTGATGACCGTCCAGATTCGTTCCGAAGCCCAGCTCGAAGAAGCCGAGGCGCCGCCTGGACTGGAAAACGTCCAGTACCACCACGCCGACTACGACGAAGCACTCGCCACCGCCAATCCTGACCGGGACGCCGCCCAGCCGGATGTTCATCTGGCGCCCAAGGCGGGCCGCAACGACCCCTGCCCCTGCGGCTCGGGCAAGAAGTACAAGCACTGCCACGGCAAGCTTTCCTGAAGTAGCGCAGCAAACCTGTTGATTTCGCTCAGGTTCATGAAGCCCGCTATTGCGGGTTTCATGCGTTAACGCCGCCTCAAGCTGCAACGTCCCCTGCCGTTATCGGCGAGAGGTGATTGAATGAGTGCAACTCCCCAAGTGCAGGATCTTTCTGGCTGGATCGCCCGTATCCGCGGGCAGGAAATGCCGGTTTTCGCCCGCACCGTCGAAGGCCTGCACCGAATCATCGGTGACGAGCGGGCGTCGGCGTCAGCGCTGGCGCAGGTGATTCTGAAGGATGCGCCAATGACCACCAAGGTGCTGCGGCTTGCCAACAGCGCCTTTTTCAACCAGTCCCACCAGACCGTGAGTACGGTCTCCCGGGCCATTGTGGTGCTTGGCTTCAATCCGGTCGCCCAGCTGGCCTTGTCTGTTTCGCTGATCGACTCCCTGCTTGGTGGTGGCGTGCGCAGCCGCATCCACGCCGAGATGGCTCGCAGTTTCCATGCCGCGGTGCACGCGCGCTGGGCGATCCGCCGGCGTGGCGAGCAGCAGGGCGAGGAGGTTTTCATCGCGGCCCTGCTGTCCCGGGTTGGTGAAATGGCTTTCTGGTGCTTTGGCGGTGAGCAGGCGCAGGCACTTGATCGCTGTCTGAGCCAGGGAAACATGCGCGAGGAGGAGGCTCAGCAGGTCGTGCTCGGTTTTCCGTTGCGGCATCTTTCCAGCGGACTGGTGCGCGAATGGAAGCTGGGCTCTCTTGCTGCGGCGGCCCTCGAAGGCGATGTGCGCAGTCGTGGGCCGGAGCGGGCCGTGGTCATGGGCCACAGGCTGGCCCGTGCCGCCGAGGAGGGCTGGGATTCTCAAGCTGCCCGCCGGGTTCTGCGCGAGACGGCCGATTATCTGGATCTGCCGCTGAGCATCATTCATGCCGAAGTGCTGGCGAATGCCGGCGAGGCTGCGCGCATTGCGGCTTCCTTCGGGGCCTCCGAGGCGGCGCAGATCATTCCCCGGAGCCGCGTTCCGCTGCAGCCCGAGACGAATGTGCCCGCCCAGCCGCCCGCTCCCGACGCGTCACTCCAGCTACGTATCCTGCAGGATCTGGCGGCAATGACCCTCGATCGCTCTCCGCTGGCCGACATCCTGCAACTGGTTGCCGAAGGCGTGTTCCGCGGCGTCGGTTGTGATCGTGTGCTGGTCGCGCTGCTCACTCCCGACCGCCTGCATCTGCACGGCAAGATCGCACTGGGAACCGGTGCAGAGGCGCTGTGCGGGCGCTTCAGCTTCTCGATGGATGGGGATCCCGATGATGTCGTCGATGCGGCCATAGATAGCGGGCAGGGCTGCTGGATCAACGCCGCCCGCGTCGAGAAGCCTGGCACCGAGCGGCTGCAGCAGGTGACAGCCTGCGATGAGGCCTTTCTGGTGCCCTTTGGTTCGGCGACGAGGCGTATTGGCGTGCTTTATGCTGATCGCAATGGTCGGGCTCTCGAGGAGGAAAGCTGGCGCGCGGTTCAGCATTTTGCGTTGCAGGCCAGTCTGGCGGTGGCCCTGAGCGCTGCCGAATCCGCGTGAGGCATCGCCCGGCCTGATTCCGGCCAGGATAAGGCGGTGCGGGTGCGCCGGTAAGGTCTCCCGGATTATCATGGCGGTCTTTGCCGTTCCGGCGCCCGTTACTGGAGTCAAGCCATGCCCGTTCTGCTTTCCCCCCCCGAAGCCGCAGCCCTTTTGCCCGTTCCCGGTGTTCGTCTTGGTGTTACCGAGGCGGGTGTCCGTAAAGTCAATCGCAAGGATCTGACCCTGATCGAACTGGCGCCGGGCTCCCGAGTGGCAGGGGTTTTCACGCAGAACCGTTTCTGCGCCGCTCCGGTGCAGGTGTGCAAGGCCAACCTTCCTGCCGGCAGCATTCGCGCCCTGATCATCAATACCGGCGTTGCCAACGCGGGTACCGGCGAACCCGGCCTGGCCGCTGCCCGCGCCACCTGTGAAGCGGTTGCCGGCCAGCTGGGTGTTTCTGCCAGCCAGGTGCTGCCCTTTTCCACGGGCGTTATTCTCGAGCCGCTGCCGGTCGAGCGGCTGGTTGCAGGTCTGCCCGGCGCGAAGGCGGCCCTGAAGGCCGATGGCTGGTTCGATGCCGCCCACGGCATCATGACCACCGACACGGTGGCCAAAGCGACTTCCCGCCAGGTGCAGATCGGCGGCAAGACAGTCACCCTCACCGGCATTTCCAAGGGTGCCGGCATGATCAAGCCAAACATGGCGACGATGCTGGGCTTTCTGGCCACCGACGCCGATGTCGCCCAGCCGGTGCTCGATGCCCTGCTGAAGGAGGTGGCCGATCTGTCGTTCAACAGCATCACCGTTGACGGCGACACCTCCACCAACGACAGCTACATCCTGATTGCCACCGGCCAGGCCGGCAACGCCACCCTCGCCGACACCGCTTCGGCGGACTATGCGGCGTTTCGCGCGGCGGTGCTGGAAGTGTCCATCTGGCTCGCCCAGGCCATCGTCCGTGACGGCGAGGGGGCCACGAAATTCATTACGCTGCAGATTGAAGGGGGCGCCAGCCGGGAGGAATGTCGCAAGGTTGGTTATGCGATCGGCCACTCGCCGCTAGTGAAAACGGCTTTCTTTGCCTCCGATCCCAACCTTGGGCGCATCCTGGCTGCGATCGGTTATGCCGGTATCGACGATCTGGATGTATCTCAACTGCGCGTATGGCTTGCTAGCAATGGCGAGGAGGTACTGGTCGCCGAGAAGGGCGGGCGGGCCGCAAGCTATCGCGAGGAGGCGGGGTCCCGCGTAATGCAGTCAGCGGAAATCACCGTCCGCGTTCACCTGGCCCGCGGCAATGTGGCCGCAACCCTGTGGAGCTGCGACTTCTCGTACGATTATGTAAAGATCAACGCCGACTACCGCTCCTGATCCTTGCGCGGTTCGCCCGTCCAACAAAAAACCGCGCAATGATGGCGCGGTTTTTTGTTGGCAGGACACCTTCGATTCAGATGTTCTGGCGCAGCGCGTCCACCACCTGCATCCTCGTTACCTTCAACGACGGCATGATCGATGCCAGCACGGTGCCCAGGAAACCGACCGCGGCGGAGCTCAGCAGCGTGGCTGGGATGACCCGGATGTTAGCCGTGTAACCCACGTTGGCGTTGGGGGGCGGTGGCATCGGGATGCCAACGTAGGAAATCGCCAGCGCCAGCCCTACCCCGATTAGCGTGCCGAGCACGGCGCCGGCTAAACCGAGGATGGCGCTCTCGGTGATGATGAGGCGTACCACGTCGCGGGAGCGGTTGCCCAGGGCCTGCATCGTGCCGAATTCGCCCTGGCGCTCGAAGACAGTCATGTTGACGCTATTGGATACCGAGAGCAGCACCATCAGCAGGATGATGAACTGCAGCACACCAAACTGGCGGTCGTAGAGCTGGACGGTCTTGTCGTAGAAGTCGGAGAGGCTTTTCCAGCTGCGCACGTCGTAAGCGCTGCCATCCAGTTCGGTCTTCAGTTCCCCGAGCACCCGGTCGGTGTCCTCGGTCTTGTGCAGGGACACCACGAGCATATTGGCGCCTTGAGTGACCATCAACTCCTGGGCGGCGGCGAGGGGGATGCGCACCGCTCGGGCGTCGAAATCCTTCGAGAAGCTCTGAAAGACCCCGATCACTTCGAAGTCGAGGGTGTTCATCGCGCCTTCGGCGGCGGACATCACCAGCGTCACCCGGTCGCCCGGCTTGAGGCCCAGCGTCGTAGCCACGCCTTGGCCGACGAGGATGCCCTCGCGGTCGCTGCCCTTCAGGTGGCGGCCTTGGGAGATCATGATGTAGCTGCCGAGGCGCGTCTCCTTGTCAGGCTCTACGCCTTCGCCGACGATCGACAGGTCGCGCTTGCCGTTGTTGAGGAGGCCGGAGAAGTAGATGCGGCCCATCACCTCATCCACGCCGGCGTGGGCGCCGACAGATCTGGCCAGTACTTCGGGCTTGTCGATCAGGTAGCGCTCGGGAGAGCGTGTGCCCTTCTCAATGAAGTCCTTCTTGAATATCTGCAGGTGGCCGGTCTGGGAGTGGATGATGACTTCGCCGAGCTGAATAAAGGTGTCCTGAACGAAACCGCCAGCAAGGATCAGGCTGACCACGCCAAAGATAATGGCGGCCAGCGTCATGCCGCTGCGCACCTTCTGGCGCAGCACATTGCGGAAGGCCAGCTTGAACAGGACGGAGGTGAGTCCGAGCTTTGCGAACAGCTCGTGGGGGGCTGGCTTGGACATGATTGGGCCGCTTTCAGCGTTGGTGACGCAGGGCGTCCACGATGACCATCCGCGACGCCTTCCAGGCCGGAAGGATGCTCGCCAGCAAGGTGGTGATGATCGCCAGCGCCAAGGCTTCGAAGACGATGGTGGAATTGATGTTGATCTGCCCGGTGAAACCCCGGGCCATGCCTGGAGGCGGCGGCATCGGGATGCCGACGTGGGAAATGAGCGCAGCCAGCAGCGAGCCTGCTATGACTCCGATGACGCCGCCCAGTATGCCCAGCATGAGGCCTTCGAGAATGAACAGGCGCAGCACACCCCGGGTGCGTAAGCCCAAGGCCATGATGGTGCCGATTTCGCCAGTGCGCTCAATGACCGCGGCAGACAGGGTATTGCTGATGGACAGGATGATGATGAGGCCGATCATCACGTTGACGCTGCCGATCTGGCGCGACATGAGCGCAACGGTTTTCTTATAGAAATCGGCCATCTCATGCCAAGGCACTAACTGAACGTCGCTGCGGTTGGCGTCGGCTCGGATTTTTGTGACGAAGTTGTCGGTGTCTTCCGTGCGGTCGAGGACGACAACCCAGCTGGTGGCCCCTGTAATGCGGCTCAATTGCTGGGCAATGGGTAGCGGTGTGCGCAGGAATGCGTCGTCGTAGGCTTTCGTGGAGGTCATGAACAGGCCGCGGACATGGCATTCAATCGCATTTAGGCCACCCTTGCGCGTCGAACCGAGAAGAACGACGGTGTCCCCGGCCTTGATGCCAAGGTTGGCTGCAAGACCTTCACCCACTATGATGCCGTTCGGATCATCCGCCGATAGTCCCTGGCCTTCGACGATGAAGAGGTAGCGGCTGAGTTCAGTCTCGCGCGCCGGATCAACGCCCTCGCCGGCAAAGCCGACGCTCGATTCGTTGTGGCTGATCAGGCCCGTGAACGCGAGTCGAGGTGCGATGGCTCTTACGCCGGGGGTTTTGGCGATTTGGTCGAGCAGTGGATCATTTTGGGGGAGCAGGTATGAGTACGGGTCGGAGACGCCCTTCTCGAAGAAGCCTGGCCTAACGATCTGAACATGCCCAAGTTGGGCGTAGATGGTTTTTTCGCGGATGTTATCGAATATCCACTGTATGAAACCGCCTGCCAGCATGAAGGCGATGACCCCTCCGATGATGATGGCCAGGGCGAACAACGACCGCTGCCGTTGCCGGACGATGTTGCGGACGGCCAGTTTCAGATCACGGAGATAGAGGTCGGTCGACATTGTGAGTAGGCGAGGTACTCGCCGATGTGAGCAGAATCATTGCATATGGTCGCTTGGATCTTGAGCCGCGGCAAGTGCTGAAGCTGGCTCGATGAGCCGAAAACACAAACTGATGATTACGGGCAGGCAGCCCGGCAGCTCGCTCGGTGTTGATGTTGGTGCTGTGGTTGAGTAAGCAATGCAACAGGCGCTCGATGCCGGTGAGTCGTAGTCAGCTTGACGCCCTGCTCGTCGTCCTGGCTCTTTGATGACCCTGCAGCGCCGGCTCTCGGCGAGGGGGTGTTGTGATGCTTAATTAAAAAAATGCAGTTCAGCGTGAGCTGAACTGCATTTTTTGAGCGTCATGCCGCTTGGTATGTCAGCAGCATGATGCTGCCGTGCTGGCGCCTATTAGGCAGCCTTGCGGCGGCGCAGGAGGCCGATCAGGCTCAGGCCCAGACCGGTGAGGGCCATGGAGGCGGGCTCAGGAACGGAGTTGAAGGAAGTCAGGTTGGTGCTCTGGAAGTGGAAAGAGCTGGTTTCAGCGAAATTGCCGCTGCCATTCACGATTGCGGAAGTACCGTTAATCGTGTTCCCGCTACCATAGGTCGGGGTGACGCCCACAACCGAATCGGAGGGGTTGGAGTTGAAGAACGGGGCAACCAGTTGGCCGGTGTCGACCGCGTCGATCGTCAGGCTTGTGATGTTGCTCAGGAAGAAGGCGCTATTGACAAAGTCGCCTGCGGCGGTGTTGACGTCAATCATGATCGTGCTCTGACCGGCGCCGCGAACGGATTTCACGCCTGCAGCATCATCGGTGCCGAACGAGTCAAGAAGCGCCACCGGGAAGTTGATCGGGTCGATGAAAGTGGTGTTAAGAAAACCGCCGCTGGAGCCTGCCGTAATGCTGCCCTGCAGGATTTTGATGCCAGCGTCGTAGCCGGCGCCGGTGATGTCATTGGCGACCGCGGTGGGGTTGTAAAAGATGGAGACC
>Ga0209480_10003432_pt1 | contig 10343 bp, 10 predicted proteins | sample JI61114C2DNA_FD_187501 | JGI IMG/M metagenome (GOLD analysis project Ga0209480, IMG submission 187501) | Wastewater effluent complex algal communities from Wisconsin, to seasonally profile nutrient transformation and Carbon sequestration -... | ecosystem: Engineered > WWTP > Effluent > Algae...
CAGCAAACCGCAGGCTGCCGCCGCCGGTGCCGTGCCTTTCCTCAAGCTGACCGGCATCGTGGTCGGCGGCTGGCTGATGGCCAAGTCGGCAGCGATTGCCGTCAAGCACATCGCCGCCGGCACAACGGACGATTTCTATACCGCCAAGCTGGCTACCGCGATCTACTTCGCGGCGCACCAGTTGCCGTTCGCCGCTGCCTATGCCGCCGAAATCACCGGCGGTAGCGAGTCGGTGTTCGCGCTGCCGGAAAACCTGTTTTAAGTACTTCTCCTCCCCCTTCAAGGGGGAGGCCGGGTGGGGGATGGGTTCGCGGTATTGCTGCCCAAGATACCCATCCCCGCCCCAGCCCTCCCCTTGAAGGGGAGGGGGAAATTCGTAAAGGAAATCGCATGCGCACTGATCGTGATGCAATGGAATACGATGTCGTGATCATCGGCGGCGGCCCTTCGGGGCTGTCGGCGGCGATCCGCATCAAGCAACTGGCCGAGCAGGCCGGACGGGAAATTTCCGTTTGCCTGCTGGAAAAGGGCTCGGAAATCGGCGCCCATATCCTCTCCGGCGCCGTACTGGAACCACACGCGCTGGCCGAGCTTTTCCCCGACTGGCAGCAACGCGGCGCGCCGCTGAACACGCCGGCCGGCGAAGACCGCCTGCTCTTCCTGACCGAAAGCGGTTCCTGGAAGCTGCCGACACCGCCGCAGATGTCGAATCACGGCAACTACATCATCAGCTTGGGCAACCTTGCCCGCTGGCTGGGTGAACAGGCCGAGGCGCTCGGCGTTGAAATCTATCCCGGCTTTGCCGCCGCTGAACTGCTTTATCACGCCGATGGTTCAGTCAAGGGCGTCGCCACCGGCGATCTCGGCATCGGCAAGGATGGCGAGCAAACGCACAACTTCCAGCCGGGCATGGAACTGCATGCCAGACAGACGATTTTCGCCGAAGGCTGCCGCGGTTCGCTGACCAAGCAGTTGTTCAGCCAATTCGATCTGCGCGATGGTATCGACCCGCAAACCTACGGCATCGGCATCAAGGAGTTGTGGGAGATCGATCCGGCCAAGCACCAGCCGGGGCTGATCGTCCATACCGTCGGCTGGCCGCTGACGGCCGACACCTATGGCGGTTCCTTCCTCTATCACCTGGAAAACAATCTGGTCGCCGTCGGCGTCGTGGTCGGTCTCGACTACAAGAATCCCTGGCTGTCGCCTTACGAGGAATTTCAGCGCTACAAGAGGCACCCGGCCATTCGCGGTTATTTCGAAGGTGGCCGGCGTATTTCCTACGGTGCCCGCGCGCTGTCGGAAGGCGGCTTCCAGTCGATCCCCAAGCTGCATTTCCCCGGCGGTCTGCTGGTTGGCGATACCGCCGGCTTCCTCAATGTGCCCAAGATCAAGGGCACGCACATGGCGATGAAATCCGGCATGGTTGCCGCCGAGGCGGTGTTCGCCCATCTCGGCCAGGAAAATGCTGGGGTGGAAGCAACCGGCTATGGCGAGCAGATCAAGCAAAGCTGGTTGTGGGATGAGTTGCACACCGTGCGCAACATTCGCCCGGCCTTCAAGTGGGGCCTGTGGGGCGGTCTGGCCTACGGGGCGATCGATACCTTCTTGTTCAAGGGCAAGGCGCCGTGGACGCTGCGTCATCACGACGACCACAGCCAGCTGGGCCACAAGAACGACTACCCGAAGATCGACTACCCGAAACCGGACGGCAAGCTCAGCTTCGACCGCCTGTCCTCGGTCTTCCTCTCCAGCACCAACCACGAGGAAAACCAGCGCTGCCATCTGCAACTGAAGGATGCCAGCGTCGCGATCAGCGTGAACTACGCCCAGTACGGCGCGCCGGAAACCCGCTATTGCCCGGCCGGCGTCTATGAAATTGTCGGTGAGGAAGAGGGCAAGCCGCGCCTGCAGATCAACGGCCAGAACTGTCTGCATTGCAAGACCTGCGACATCAAGGACCCGACCCAGAACATCAACTGGACGGTGCCGGAAGGCGGTGGCGGGCCGACCTATCCGAATATGTAAAAGCGGACTGGTGGGCGACCTCGGTAATTCGCGGCGACCCAACAGCCGAATCAATAAAACAAGAGAACAGCAAAAACTTTTGTTTCGATTCAACAGGTGTTTCAAGGAGGTTTTATGTCCAAAGACAGTATTCAGGTAAAGATTCGGGCCAACCCGAAATTTGCCGAACTGGTCGGCAAGCGCACGCGCTTCGCGATCATTCTTTCCCTCGTCGTGCTCGTGCCTTACTACAGCTTCATGTTTCTTGTTTCGACGCAGCCGCAGTTTTTTGCGACCAAGCTGGCTGAAGGCGGCATCGTGACCATCGGCTGGCCGATCGCTGCGTTGATCATCATCGGCGGCTGGTTGCTGACGGGTGTCTATGTCAGCCGCGCCAATGGCGAGTTCGACCGCCTTACTGCAGAAGTACTCAAGGAGGCCGGTAAATGAAACGTTCCTTTTTCGCACTGATTGCCGGCACGCTGTTGGCCGCATCGTTCACCGTTTTTGCCGCTGGTGGCGCTATTGAAGGCGTCGAAAAACAGCCCATCAATGTCAGCGCCATCGCGATGTTCATGATCTTCGTCGTCGCCACCCTGGGTATCACCAAGTGGGCAGCCGGCAAGACCAAGACCACGGCCGATTTCTACACGGCTGGCGGCGGTATTACCGGTTTCCAGAACGGCCTGGCAATCGCTGGTGACTACATGTCGGCGGCAACGCTGCTCGGTATCACCTCGATGGTCTATTTCAAGGGCTACGATGGCTTCGTCTATGCTGTCTGCTTCTTCATCGGCTGGCCGATCATCCTGTTCCTGATTGCCGAACGGCTGCGCAATCTCGGAAAATTCACCTTTGCCGACATCGCCTCCTATCGTCTCGATCAAAATCGTATCCGCACCTTCGCGGCCATCGGTTCGCTGACTGTCGTCTGCTTCTACCTGATCGTGCAGATGGTCGGTGCTGGCCAGTTGATCCAGTTGCTGTTCGGTCTGGAATACAACTACGCGGTGGTTTGTGTCGGTATCCTGATGATGGTCTATGTCACCTTCGGCGGCATGACCGCTACGACCTGGGTGCAGATCATCAAGGCCTGCTTGCTGCTCGGTGGCGGTATCACGCTGATGCTGATGACCTTGTCGCAATTCGGCTGGTCGCTCGACAATCTCTTCAGCAAGGCCATCGAGTCGCACAAGCTGGGCGAAAAGATGATGGCCCCGGGTTCGCTGATGGCTGATCCGATCTCAGCCTTCTCGCTGTCGCTGGGTCTGCTTTTCGGTACCGCCGGCCTGCCGCACATCATGATGCGCTTCTTCACCGTGCCGAACGCCAAGGAAGCCCGCAAGTCGGTGTTCTACGCCACCGGTTTCATTGGTTTGTTCTTCCTCGTCACCATCGTTCTCGGCGCTGCTGCGATCTCCATCGTCGGCACCAACCCGGCCTACTTCGAAGGTGGCATTGTCGGCGGCAAGATCATCGGTGGCGGCAATATGCCCGTCATGCACCTGGCCAAAGCCGTCGGCGGCGACATCTTCCTCGGCTTCCTGTCGGCTGTTGCCTTTGCCACCATTCTGGCCGTGGTTTCCGGTCTGGCGCTGGCTGGTGCTTCTGCCATCTCGCATGACCTGTACGCCCGCGTCATCAAGAAGGGCACGGCAACCAGCGAACAGGAAATGAAGGTCACCCGCTTTGCTTCCGTCGGTCTTGGCATTACTGCCATCCTGCTCGGCATTGCCTTCAAGGATCAGAACGTTTTGTTCCTCGTCGCGCTCGCCTTCGGTGTTGCCTCGTCGGTCAACTTCCCGGTCCTCATCCTGTCGATGTACTGGAAAGGTCTGACCACCCGTGGCGCACTGTGGGGCGGTATTGCCGGTCTGGTGTCCTCGGTTGGTCTGGTGATCCTGTCGCCGACCGTCTGGGTCAAGATTTTCGGAAATCCGGCTGCCATCTTCCCGTACGACCACCCGGCTATCGTTTCGATGACGCTGGCCTTCTTCGTCACCTGGCTGCTTTCGGTGACCGACAAGAGCGCCCGTGCGGACAACGAAAAAGCGGCCTACGAAGAGCAGTACATCCGCGCCCAGACCGGGCTCGGTTCTGCCGGCGCGCACGCGCACTAAACCTGTTCTGCGGGAGAGATAGCGGGAGAACAGCGCCCCTTGTCTCATTCCTCCAGGGGCCTTCGGGCCCCTTTTTTTGTTTACTTGTTTGATCGGGGCGCTCTGCGAAACGCCCTGGCTGACTTATCTCAATCAGCCTTGGCTTGCGATTTCTCGATCGCCGCCAGCAATTTCAAAGCCCGTTCCCGGTTTTTTTCTTTGGCCGCGGCGCGCTCGGCGACATTGGCCGCATCGGCCAGAGACGCTTTGATCAGCGCCTGATGCGGCGTCAGTCCGTCCATTGCGGCATCGAGCATGCGTTCGGTTTGTGTATCGAGGTCGTTTTTCGACATTGAAATCTCCATGGGGGGCGGGGTTGTTTGGGCTATTTTAAAGGCGAAAGCTTGGCGTGGCCTCTTCCCGTCAGGCTTGCCTGGGTGAGTGCTCACTGCGCGATAACTTGGCTCGGCAAAAAAAAGCCCGCTCGAGGCGGGCTAAATCCATTTCTTGGAGGAGATGGAGGAGACAGACCCAATTATGCACTTAAATATTGTGCACCGCAACAAAACTAATGTATCGAATTGTTACGACTCAGCGCTATCGAGGCGATCGGGGCCTCCAATGTCATTTCGATTGGGGGCTCGATTGTTTCCCGCAAAATGCACAACATAAAATGCAAAAGGCCCCGCGAAATTCGCGGGGCCTTTTTTTGGGGTGTAGCAGGTATTACTTGGCTTTGGTTACAGCAGCGATGTTGGCTTGTGCCTTTTCAGCAAACTGCTTGGCGACCGAGTTCATGTTGCCGAAAGCGGAGTTTGCAGCAGCAATGGCGCTCTGGATTGCGGCAACAGCGCTTTCCGAACCAGCCGGGGCAGACTTGGTGAACATCTCGGTCATGCCGGTCATGGATTTCTGGAAGTCGGCGAACTGAGCCTGAACTGCCTTGGCGAGTTCTTGCTGGGTTTCGCTGGTGATTTCATAGACCGAACGCGAGTAGGCAACAGCCTTTTCGACAGCCGGTTTGGCCAGGGCGGATTGAGCGGCGATAGCAGCTTGCGGATCCTTGGCTTCGAGCACGCTCTTGACGTTGGAAACGCCTTCTTCCAGAGCGGAACGGGCGGTATTCAGGTTCAGGGCAGCAATGCGCTCGGCAGATGCGAGGGCGGTGTTGGCAACTGACAACAGGGAGTCAACGGTGGCTTTGTTGGCGGCAGCGAATTGTTCGGTATTGATCGACATTTTGTATCTCCGGTATAGGGTTTTCGTTTAGTTCGGAAATGAGTATAGCGCACATATTAGAGTTATTGTGCACTGCAGCAATTTTAATTTAATAAAAGTTTTAGCGAGGATTGTGACTTGAAGATTGCTGGTGCGAGAGCGCAGTTCGAGGGCTCAGGTTGGCAGTGTCGGTTTTCCTGTTCGCAATAATTTGTCAGAGATCCTGGGGCGCCGCCCCGCAGGCTGCGCTTACTAAACTTAGCCAGCTTACCGCTGGCCGGCTCGATGCGCGGCAGCACAAATGGCATCGCCGATCACTTGACTCAGTGCAACGGGAAAGTCGTGGCCCATGCCGTCGATGATGCGCAATTCGGCATTCGGGATGTTGCGGGCGACATCCTCCCCGCAGGCAAGCGGGATCAGTTGATCGGCCGCGCCGTGCAAGACAACGCTGGGGGCCGTGATGGTCTGCAACAGCGAGCGGCGATCACCATTGGCGATCAGGGCGGCGAGTTGGCGAGCGACGCCGCGCGGGTCGAAGTTGCGTTCGTATTCGTCGGCAAACAGTTGTCGCAAGCGGCCTCGGTCCGTCGGGTAGGCCGGGCTTTCCAGGGTTTCGTAGCGGGTGATGCTGTCGGCGACGATACTCTCCCGGTCACGCTGGCGCGGCAGCGGGGCGAACAGGGCTGTCGCGGCGGCGGGCGTTGGCGCTGGCAAGGCCGGGTTGCCGCTGCTCGACATGATGCTGGTCAGCGAAATGACGCGTTCCGGGTAGTTGGCGGCGGCCAGTTGGGCAATAGCGCCGCCCATCGAGGCGCCAGCGACGTTCGCCTGCTTGATGCCGAGCGCGTCGAGCAGTCCGACGCTGTCGGCGACCAGGTCGTCCAGCGTGTAGGGCAGGGTAACGGGTTGGCCGTTTTGCAAGGCGCGGAGATCCGGCACCGGCGCATCGCTGAAATGGGTCGATAGCCCGCAGTCGCGGTTGTCGAAGCGGATAACCCGATAACCGCGGGCCACCAGCAGGTCGCAGAGTTCAAGGTTCCAGCGCGTCAGGTGGCCGCCGAGACCCATGATGAGCAGGATGGCAGGGTCGGCTTCGCGGCCGAAGCTTTCGTATTCGAGCTCGATCTTGTTGGCGAGGATGGCTGTCATGCGTGGCTCGGTTGCGGTGGTGATACCCGTTTGCTGGTCACCGCCGGGTGGCGATATATTTATTCATGTTTTTACGAGTTGACCGCAGGACCCGTCGTTGCTTCCAGGGGCGTCACATTGAACTCGTCCGTGACAAACGCCGCCGACTCGAATAGCGAACGGATGATGACTTTGCGGATCGACGGCGTGTCCGGAATCGCATAAAGCACATCGGTCATCATTTCTTCAAAGATGCCGCGCAGGCTGCGCGCCCCGGCCTTGTATTCGATGGCCAGTTCGGCGATCTGGCGGAAGACGGTGGGCTCGATGTGCAACTGGACGTTATCGGCGCGCAGCATTGAGGCGAACTGTTTGTAGATGGCGTTGCGCGGCTCGGTCATGATGCGGATCAGCATTTCCTGCGAGAGGTCGTTGAGCCGGGTGACGATCGGCAGGCGGCCGGCGAATTCGGGGATCAAGCCGAATTCCAGCAGGTCGGTCGGTTTGACCCGGGCGTTGAGGCGTTCGAGGATTTTCTGGTCGTCGCCGCCCGAAGTCGAAATGAAGCCGAAGGTGTGGGTCTTGGTCAGAATCTTGTCGAGCCCGACAAAGGCGCCGCCACAGATGAACAAAATATGGGTCGTATCGATGTGGCGGCCGTCGTTGAGCCGCACCGGCGCGCCTTCCATGATCTTGAGCAGGGCGTGCTGGACGCTCTCGCCGGAAGTGGCGCGGGCCTCGCCGCCCATCGGTTTCAGCTTGTCGACTTCATCGACGAAGACAATGCCGCGCTGGGCGACGGCGAGGTCGTCATTGGCGCGGTCGACCAGGCGGTGCAGGATGGCCTCGATCTCTTCGCTGACAAACTGGGTCTGGGCCAGCGAGGTGGCGTCGGCGGTGACGAAGGGTACGTCGAGAATGCGGGCCAGCGTTTCGCAGAGCAGGGTTTTGCCAGTGCCGGTCGGGCCGATCAGCAGGACGTTGCTTTTGGTCACTTCGACAGCGTCGACCGCAACCGTGGCCATTTTGCGGTAGTGCGAATAAATCGCCACGGCTAGCGTGCGCTTCGCCTCTTCCTGGCCGATGACGTGTTCGTTAAGCTGGCGAACAATGTCGCTGGGTTTGAGAAGGGCGGGCATCAGAGCGTCCTGAGTAAGCAGAGTGCCCTGATGCTAGTCCCCTTTCGGGGTACCGGTAAAGGCGCTTAGCCCTTTTCGGGCAGGACGATATTGACTTCCAGCACTTCGTAGTTGCCCTGCTTTTCCAGCGAAACGCGGATGTCGTCGGTGTTGACCTTGACGTACTTCGAGATGACGGCGATCAGTTCGCGTTGCAGGTCAGGCAGGAAGTTGGCGCTGCTGCCACCGCCATCGCGCTCATGGGCGATGATCAGTTGCAGGCGTTCCTTGGCGAGGTGGGCGGTTTTCGGCTTGTTGCCGAAGATCAGGGAAAACAGTGACATCTCACTTGCCTCCGAACAGGCGTTTCAGCAGGCCCGGTTTGACGTAGTCGACGAAGCGCAGCGGTTTTTCTTCGCCGAGGAAGCGACCGACCACGTCCTGATAAGCCAGCGAAACGTCGGACTCTTTTTGGTGAATGACCGGCGCGCCCTGATTGGAAGCCTGCAGCACATCTTCCGATTCCGGAATGACGCCGATGATCGGCACCCGCAGGATTTCCTGGATGTCTTTGTAGGAGAGCATTTCGCCGGCTTCAACGCGGGTTGGGTTGTAGCGGGTGATCAGCAGGTGTTCCTTGACGGCGTCGCGGCCTTCGATGGCGCGGCGCGACTTGGCTTGCAGAATGCCGAGGATGCGGTCGGAGTCGCGTACCGAGGAAACTTCCGGGTTGGTGACGACAATGGCTTCGTCAGCAAAGGTCAGCGCCATCACGGCGCCGGATTCGATGCCGGCCGGGGAATCGCAAATGATGTAATCGAAGCCCTGATGTTCGAGTTCCTTGAGAACCTTTTCAACGCCTTCTTCGGTCAGCGCGTCCTTGTCACGGGTTTGCGAGGCGGGCAGCACGTAGAGGTTGTCGCAGTGCTTGTCCTTGATCAGGCCCTGGGTCAGGGTCGCTTCGCCGTTGATGACGTTGATCAGGTCATAAACGACGCGGCGTTCGCAGCCCATGATCAAGTCGAGGTTGCGCAGGCCGACGTCGAAGTCGATCACAGCGGTTTTGAAACCGCGCTGGGCGAGGCCGGTGGAGAAGCTGGCGCTGGTGGTGGTCTTGCCGACGCCGCCTTTGCCTGAAGTTACAACAACGATTCTGGTCACGATGATTTCTCTTTGGGTAAGTTAGGAAAAAGGGTCGCGTCGGGGTGCGCGATTAACGGAGGGCCAGCGGCGCAACGGTCAGGCGATGGTCGCCGTTGTCCTCAAGCAGGCTGATGGTGGTGGGCTGGCGAGCCAGTTCAGCCGGGACGCCGGCCTCGAAAGTGCGGTACAGACCGGCGACGGAAACCAGTTCGGCTTCCATGCAGGTGGTGAAAATACGCGCCGTCTTGTCGCCGCTGGCGCCGGCCAGGGCGCGGCCGCGCAGTGGGGCGTAAATGTGGATGTTGCCGTCGGCAATCACCTCGGCACCGGCACTGATCATGGCGGTGACGATCAGGTCGCTGCCCCGGGCATAAAACTGCTGGCCGGAACGCAAGGGCTTGTCGAGCGTCACGGTGCGCGGTGCAGCTTGCGGGGCGGCCGGTGGCGCTGCTTGTGGCGATGGCGCCGGGGGGATTTCGGGGGCGGTGGGCTGAATTGGGACAGGGTCGGGCGCGGCTTCGGATTTGGGGCGCGAACGGCCCAATGCATCAGCGCTGACTGCGGGCAGGCCGGCGTCGGCCGCGGCAATCGCCAGCGCCTCCGGCAGCCCGCGCGTTGCAATGGCATTGAGGCCGGAACCGCGCAGCAATTTGACGATGCTGACCCAGTCGACCGTTGCCGGCAGGGCTTCGGCATTGCTGAAGTCGAGTACCGAGAGTTCGTTCTCGAAAAAATCCGGGCTGTTGCCGGTCAACTCGGCCAGCGCCGCGTGCAGCGTGGCGGGGTCGGTGGCGCGGAGTTGCGTCTGAATGATCTTGAGCGTCGTGCCCTTGAACTGGATGGGTGAGTCTTTTGCCATGCCCGCTGCGTGTGTTGCTAAAGGACCAGTGATTATCCCATAGGCGGGCCGCAGAAATGAAAACGGCTTATTTTGCCGTTGACCGCAGGAATCCTCGGGTTTGAATAAGGTGATAGGGTTTAATATTCTTTCAGATAAATCAAAAGTACTAATTAAACGGTTTTTTCGGGGGTGGGCATGTTTTGGGGAAATGCAAAGGAATTGGCGGCAGTAAATCAGGCCTTGCTTGAATCGCAAGGGCGCGAACGCTGTTTGCAGCAAGAGCTTGATGCGCTGAGGGCGGCACTGGAGGCCGAAAAGAATTTATCTGTCCAGAAGGACAGGGAGTGTCAAACGCTGAAATCGGTCTTGGTCCATTTGGGCCAGTTCAGTGAAACGCTGGCGGGTTCCCAGCAGAGCCTGGGCCAGATGGCCAATATGCTGAAGCTTGAGCGAAACCAGGCGATTGCAGCGACCGAAGTGTCGATTACCAGTGGCCAGACGACGACCGAGATTGCCGCCAATTTGCATCGCCTGGCCGAAGATTCCGCGGTTACCGCCAAAGAGGTGGAAACCCTTGCCCAGCAGGCTGATCAGATCAGTGCGATTGTTCAGTTGATTCATGAAATTGCCGACCAGACGAATTTGCTGGCGCTGAATGCCGCGATCGAAGCGGCGCGTGCCGGTGAATCCGGGCGGGGCTTCGCGGTCGTGGCGGATGAGGTCCGGAAACTGGCCGAGCGGACGGCGAAAGCGACCAAGGAGATCGAAACGCTGGTCGCCAACATT